>SDBU01001221.1_pt1 | contig 37391 bp, 33 predicted proteins | sample 2277071 | NCBI WGS metagenome assembly SDBU01 (sample SAMN10397929, study PRJNA504765) | marine sediment metagenome | isolation source: marine sediment core GS08_GC12, 126 cmbsf | place: Arctic Ocean: Gakkel Ridge, Loki's castle | collected 2008 | reverse complement strand
CCACCCTGAGCGGAATCGAAGGGGGCGTCTTTTCTTGTAGGTCGAAACCCCTGTCCCGAAGGGACGTCCTGAGCGCAGTCGAAGGACGGGTTTCGACATCTTCGACCGGCAAGACAAAGCCAAAGAATCGGCTTCGCCGATGTCGAAACCGCAGGGGTTTCGACCTACGGTTCAGAATAGGAAGAAAGCTCGATCGTGTTTCTTCTTCCCTCTCCCGCCGTCGTAGCGTATATATTCCAAAAGCGAAAAGCAACTCCGGAGGACAGATGCTGAGAAAAATAGTTTTCAACCTCGCAGTTGTGAGCATGACTGCGATAATCGCCGCACCATCCTTCGCCCAGCGGCCGGAGCCAATAAAGACGGAAGTCCGCGGGCACACCATGTACACCCTGATGGAACCGGGTGGTATACCGGCTATCATTGAGCCGGAGTTTGTGTCGATCAAAACAGCCGATTCGTTCTACTACGACGACGAACCCTTGATCGCGGTATCCTCCGGCGACGTCGCCAAAGCATACAGCACCTGGCATCTCGATCATCACGAGATCGTCAACGATGTACTCGAAGGCACCGCTATCGCCGTCACCTGGTGACCGCTCTGTTTTACCGGCATAGTTTATGCCGCTGAGATCGACGGCGAACGCTACACCTTCCAGGCGTCCGGGTCGTTGTGGCAGGACGCGCTGGTGATGCAGGATATCGAAACCCAATCGCTCTGGCCGCAGCCTTGGGGTGAGTGCATCAAGGGTCCATCGGAAGGTAAGAAGCTGACTCAGTTCCCGGCCATCCACACCACCTACGCTGAGTTCAGGAAGCTCTACCCCGATGGGCAACTGTTGAAGAAGCCGGAAAAAGGCCCGGAAGGCTCACCTTATGAGGAGTACTTCTCCAACCCCGACAAGTTGGGGATGTTCGGCCGCGTCGACGACTACGAACGACTGAAGGGCAAAAGCAAAGTGTTCGGGATTCGTGCGGGCGAACAACAGGTGGCGGTGGCGGAGGCGTATTTGGTTGCCAAGGGTTTCGCGCTGATCCCGTCGCTGCCCGATCCGGTGGTTGTTACGTTTGACGCCAAAGGTGGCACGGTCGCAGCGTTTGCATTTTCGGGAAAACAGAAGGCCGCCGTCAAGGGTCTCAAGGTCGACGGTGACCGGATGATAGCACCCGGTGGTCGTGCTGTCTGGAGCGCCAGAACCGGAAAACTTGTCGAGGGTAACGGTGAAGACCTCGCCGTGGTACCAACCATGAGCGCATATTGGTTCGCGTGGCTGAGTTTCTTCCCCAACACGGAGTTGATAAAGTAGTAACAGACGCATGCCGTTTTTATGGACCCGGCTTGCCGGTATTGTGGGCCGCAGACCTCCCGGTCTGCCCCCGTAGTATGTCAAGCGGTAGACGGGGACGTCCACCGCGCACAGCAATGACGCGCACCATACCTTACCCAGAGCGGACAGGCTGTGTCACAAAGCCGTTTCGCAGGGTCCTGATCTCGGCGAAGTCGGGATTGTGACCCTGCGATTCTCGCTAAGGCGTTGTGGGAAAACAGCTTTAAGAACCACCGGTTCACACGCTCGCCTACGGCGAACGCACGAACCGATGGAACATACAATTGCGACACAGCCTGGGAGTCGAAGGGCGACATGAGGAGCGCGCGGAGCGCGAAGAACAGGCTTGCCTGTCACCACTGGGCGAACGAAGCGGCCGCCGGGGGAGCGACCGAGACTTCATGTCATGGAGGTTACTTAAGCAACACCATCTTTCTGCTGGCGTTATGCTCCGGCGTAGTCAGCTTGTAGAAGTACACTCCGCTGGACATTTCGCGAGCATCCCAAGAGATTGTGTGTTCGCCTGCTCCGCGCGGGCCGTCGACCAGCGTGGCCACCTTCTGTCCCGTAATGTTGAAGACCTCAAGCGTAACCATTGATGGTTCCGGCAAATTGAAACTAATGGCCGTGACGGGATTGAACGGGTTGGGGTAGTTCTGCCCCAGACTGAAGCCGCCAGGCAGTAGCCCATCACCGGAACCGTTCACCACGGCCGCCATCGATATGTAACGACCATCTGTTACCACCGCGTTCACAATCTCCACCTCGCCGGACAGCCGGACCACCGGCGTTTCCCCCGCCGCAATCACGTCGGCGCCGTCGAGATCGAGAATACCGACTCTCATGAACCCATTGCTCTCACCGTGGATCAAATCGAGTTCATCACCAGTCAGTTTCTGCACGCCCGGATCACCGACCGTCCGCAACTCCAGTTGCAAACCACGAAGATCAATCGGCGAAGAAAGTATCAGCGTGGTATTGCCGTCCTGATATACAGCAGTGACTGTTATGTCTGGATTGAGTTTGGCCACCGCGCCGCCATCATCGGTAATACAACCGCAGGAAAGCTCCGGTGGGAAATCGAGCGGCGGATCCCACGGTAGGAACATGTAGTCGACCAACGCGACCAGGTCCGAGATATCCGGCCCCATGCAATCACCGTTAACGTCGAGGGCATTCATAACGCACGGCGGAGGTCCATACGTGAACATGTAATCAACCACCGCCACGAGGTCGGAGATGTCGAGCTCCCGATCGTTGTTGAAATTACCCGGCGAGTAGCCGCGCACCTCTACCGAATCTCGGAACAAATCGAAACCGGGGTTCACTGTTGTGTAAGTCGTGTCAGTATACGCCAGATGCTTGGAAAAACTGAGCATAAGCGTTGTGTCCCACCGGAAGTAGTTGTCCTCACGACACTCCGGCGCAATGTCGAAGTAGATATTGAACACGCTTGTAACACCAACTGGAATCTGCCCATTGAAGGAATTGGCCAGCGCCATAAAAACATAACCGAGGCTGTCATTGATCTCGCTGAAGGTCCAGTCCCATCCCTCAGTGACGAGGCCGGACGTAGAAAGCGAACATATCTCGACCCCTTCGGGGATACTGATCGGTATAGCGGCGCCCTTGATCGGCTGCGTTAGCTTCGTCTGCACCGGCTGCACAACACACTCCCAATCACAAGGCGTTACGGAAATGCTGGGTATGATCAATGAATCAGCCGGTGTCGAACCAGACGGCAGTACGGTCAGCGTAACCGGCACGTGTACCGGCGGGAAGGACACACCGTCGGTGTCCGGCCAAATGGTTATGGTGTCAAAGTAGATTCCGGGCAGCAGCGAGTCGGTCTCGACCACCACCGGTGTTGTGTACGGCGTGACTTGAGGCATGATGTCACAGAAGCCGAAATTCAGCCATGGCTCGTTATTCCACATGTAGAACGGCACCGTCCCACCATGGATTTCGTACACGTAAAGCTCGTCGATACCTATCTCCCCCTGCTGCACGACAAAGTTGAACGACTCTGGTTCGGTAGCAACGATGGCATCAAGAGTGTCCGATAGAATGTGCAGGATCACCGGCACCAGCACGTCGTCGAAACCGTACATATCATCGAGCGGATAGTAGATCAACACGCTGTCACCGTAGCTGCCGGGAGCAAGACCGGCTGTATTCACATGGAAGTAGACATGCGAAGGCGTGACACCACTACTACTGCCGGTATCCAGCGTAAGCCAGTCACTGTTGTTAACGAGCGTGGTCGCGAATGGCAGATTGGCGCTGTCTTCGTCGTACACCAGGAAATACTCAGTGAAGAAGTGCCCTCCCTGGTGCACTACGAACTCGAAATGGTCGGGCGCGGCGTGCACGACAAATGGTTGACCCTCGGTTACCGTCAGTGTCACCGGCACATGAGCAACATCTACCGGCGGCTGGCTGTTATCGGCATAACCGTAGATCGTGATGACATCACTGTATGTCCCCGGCGGCAGACCCTCAGTCGAGATGCCGAACTCCAGGGTCATCGGAGTCGGCGGGGCGGTGAAGAACACCGGAATGGTAAGCCAGGGTTGCGTGTTATAGAAGTTGAGAAGCAGCGTCTCGCCGTGCAACTCCTCGATGTGCAAATAGTCATAGAAGAAGTGGTCCATGGGAACTGTGTAATTGAACGACTGCGGATCAACCACTAGTTGATAGCCACCGGTATCAATCGTCAGCGTGACCGGCACGGCTACCGGCGAGAAGGGAATTGAATCCCACGGCGGCCACAACAGGATGGTGTCGGTATAGCTGCCCTGCGGGAGCGTATCGGCGAAAACACTGAAGAAAACGGAGTCCGGAGTGAGGTATATGGGATAAGGATCTGCTTCCTCAATGTGCAGCCAGGGGCTGCCGCCGACAACACTGGCCGCGAACGGTACGGAATCACCATGAATTTCATGCACAAGGAAACCCAGAGGTCCCTCCATACCACCCGGGGGCACTGTTATCTCGAAATGGTCCGGCGATGCGATCAGAACGGGACCGCCGTGGATTGTGACCGTAACCGGTATACGCACAGTATCGAAAACAAAATCAGGATGGGTCGGGGAGACAACGATAGTATCGACGTACGTTCCGGGTGGAAGATTCCAGGTGCCGAAGGTTGCCATAAATGTTATCGGCGTCACATAGGGCGGCATCGGGAATGGGTCAACCACCAGCCAGGGCTGAGTGTTGGCGACATATAACGGCACGTTGTGACCGTGAATCTCAAAGATGTGCAGGGAGTCAACCGCCCCTTCACCCTGCGCCAGGATCACGTTGAATTCAGTCGGTATTGTCTGCACGACGTATTCATCGCTGCCGTCGGTAACCTCCAGCGTCACCGGAACCAGGAGCGGCGAGTTGTCGGCCTCGGGAGCCCAGATAAAGACAGTGTCGGAGTATATTCCAGGCGCCATCCAGCCGGTATTCACCTCCAACGACAGAACTTCCGGCGTGTTCAGCGGTGACGCCGACATGGTGTCGACATATAGCCAGTTATAGGCGTTATATGTCCAGAAGCCGATCGACTGGCCGTGCAGTTCGTAAACCAACAGCGACTCGGCCGCCACCCCGCCCGGCTCCAGGACGAAATGGTAGTACTCCGGCATCGCGGCCAAAATGACATTGCTGTCGGCAACCTCCAGGGTCACCGGCACAGCTACCGTCTGGAACGGCGGCGCGGCGCTATCAGGATATCCGTTGATGAAAATGGTGTCGTAGTAGTAACCCGGAACCAGTCCGGTGGTAACGATGAACACCTCCACTGAATCGGGTGTGTACAGCGGCACGAACGGCACCGGCAAGGTCAGCCAACTGCTCAGGTTGTAGTAGTCGAACAAGACCGATTCACCATAGGCTTCAAAAACCCACAGAGACGTCTGCAAGGTATCCCCCGGTGGCGCCTCAAAGGACAACTGCCCCGGCAGAACAAGAAGTAGCAGATCGGGTGGCGTACAATCGAGAAGCAGGCTCACCGCCACCGTCTGCGGAGGCGAGAGCGGGTCGCCCGTCACCGTGACCGTAGCCTCCAGCCGGAGCGTGTCGCCCGGCGGTAGTGAGTCCGGGACGATGTCGATCAGTTGCTCCTTGTCGATATAGATCAAGGCCGAATCGGTGTCATACCCCCAGGCCGGAGTGAACCCGACCCACGGCTGGTCAGCCGAAATCTCCCAGTAATAACCGGTATCCCCGCAAACGGCAAAAATGTAGATAGGTTGATATTCGATACTCTCCTGATACAGCCAACCGTCGCAAAGATTGCCGTAGAACTCAAGGGAGTCGGGCTCGACCTCCAGGCAGGAGCGGTCCTGCCCCCAGGCGCCCTGAACGATCAGGACGGAGAATAAAAGACACAAAACCGTCCGCAATGCAGGCTGTAGGGACTCACGTGAGCAGCGCATGGCATCCTCCGTTAAGATAAGGGTTCACAGTCGCGATCCCTTGGCTGTGGTACTATACTATCGTTCCTCTGAGCGTAACTCATGGCCGGTAAGGATATCACCGGCCATCCGTGGCTTATTAATTCTCAACCAATGAAGTATACTATCAGGCCAATGATGTGTCAAGCATAAACTGAGTTACCTGAGCCGCGCGATAGCGCCAGTAGATCAGGTTCCTTGGAACCTGACGGCGTTGTGGGAATCGTGGTAGATGTCAGGATCACAGGGATCCTGACCTACAAGAACCTCAGAACACCCCCGGCCTTCGGCCACCCCTCTCAAGATGGGAAGGAGATTCACGGCGCGCGAAGCGCGAAGAACAGGCTTGCCTGTCACCCTGAGCGGTAGAACCTCACCCTGAGCGGAGTCGAAGGGTCTTGTGCCCGGCAGATGTCCACATCTGCGGTTCGGTCAGGCTGCCCGATCAAGTCAGGTCTATTCGGGGGGGGTGTCGGGCGACCCCGCCCGACGCCCGCCTTCCAACCCGCTGGCCGTCAGGCGAGTCGCCTGACAGCACCCACACAATCGTAGGTCGAAACCCCTGTGGTTTCGACATTGCGTCAGGATCACAAGGATCCTGACCTACAAGAACCAGTTTACGAGACGTCACCAACCAGGTAGCAGCACCTTGACCACATCGTGCAGCGCCGCGCGATAGTGCAGCCCACCGATATCGGTCGCACGCATTATCCGCGAGAAGCTTTCAAATTCGTCTAGCGTGGCCAGCCGCACCTCGCGTATCTCCTGATGATCAGTGAACTGGAAGTCACCCTCCAGGTACCGCGCCAGAAACACCAGCGACCTCCATTCGATGACACCATTACCCGAAGAAGAATCATCCTCGCTTCGCACAAATGATACCGCGGTGCGCAGAAGAAACCTCTCAAGCTCAACAGTGCAGCCGGTTTCTTCCGTGATTTCGCGATTGACTCCGTCCAGAAATGGCTCCCCCGGGCGCAGGCCGCCCGACGGCGCTCGATACAACTCCGGCGGGTACATGTGCTTGGCGATCACTACAATTTTGTCGCCCTTGCGGATATAGACAGTGACATCATGGTTGCGGCCGTGTTTCTGTGAAGCTAGGATACGGCCGAACTGATCGGCAGGTAACCCAAACCGGAAACCGGCGCGCTCAGGCTGCCCATAGCGGGCCGCCATATCGGATATCATCTCTTCGCTGACAAACATCTTACAGGAGGGGGAGAATCTCCGTCTGCAACGGTTTGGTCGTAACCTCACAGCCGTCCGGGGTGATCAGACAGTCGATCTCAGTGCGAAAACCGCAGTCGTCCATGTAGATTCCCGGCTCGATACTGAAGAGATGCCCCGGCTGCAGAATGCGGCGATCCTCAGTCTCCAGATTATCGATATTGGGACCGCTGCCATGCGCCTCCGTCGTGATGGAATGACCCGTGCGGTGCGTAAAGAATTCGCCAAAGCCGGCTTCGATGATGACCTGGCGGCAGGCGTCGTCCACTTCGCTCCCGTACACCGGGCGGATGGGCAGGTTCTCCTTAAGAAACGATACGGCCTTGTCGCGCGCCCGAACAATCACATCGAACATTGAGACGTATCTCTCGGGAATCTCGTCCTTGCGTCCGGCGTAGGCCATCCAGGTAATATCGCCATAGATACCTATCTCGGAGTCATGCCTGGCCCAAAAGTCGATAAGGATCAAGTGACCTTTGACTATCCGAGTCGATCGTTCGGCTGTCGGTTCGTAGTGAGGGTTGCCGGCGTTGCCGTCTACCGCGCAAATAGGGGGGAAATCACAGGTCATACCGTGAGTCCCGAAGCGCTCAAGTATGCGCTGACTAATATCATACTCAGTGACCGGCGTACCGTCTTTCAGCGATTGGGCAATAAAGGCGAAGGCATCATCTTTGGCCTCGTACAGTTTCGCCACCGCCTGGCGGTGCGCGGCAATCTGCTCGCCGGTCAGACGGGCCTGAAAAGCGGCCACGAGGTCCGCCGATGTGACCACTTCAACGCCCATACTGCGCACCAATTCCACGGTACCGGCATCAACCAGACCGATATACGGCAGCCGTCCCATGCGCGAGTACTCCATAGCCACCCACTTGCAGCCTTTGATGATGAGGGTCAATTCCTTCTCCATGGCGCGGTAGCCCGAGAACGGTATCAACGTGCCGGGCAGATGCGCGAACTTGGACTTCTCGATCTCGGGGACCAACCCGACCGGCGTGCCCTCGACGGGAATGAAATAGAAGGAACGGCGCGTCAACACGCCCGTGAGTCCCAACATTTCAACGGCGACACTGTTGCGAGCGTGAAAATCAGCCATCAACCAGCCGTCAAGCTGATGCTCTTTGAGATATCCTTGAATCTGTTCAATATCCATCATATCTGGCCTCGTTTTGATTACAGAGGGATTATAACGCGAGGGCGGTCGCTTGTCACACACTATTTGCGCGGAATGATACTCTGCTCACCCTACCTGAGGATCAGTTCACAGAGGAAGTTGCAACCCGTCCTGCGCGATGCGCAGGTTGTCCAGGCCCGCCTTCTCGGCCATCAGTTCAATCTCTGCCGTTTCATCCGTGCTGCCAAGATGAGTGATTATGAACTTACCAACTGACGCAGACGGCGCGAAACCAAAGAACTGCTCAAGGCCGATATGCGTCAGTTCCAGGACGGCGTAGTCAACGTTGTTCAGGTGCGGTTTGAGGTCGTCGAAGTCCCTCACATCTGCCGAATAAAAAAGCGACCTCGCGCTCCCACCCGACGAGGCCGGAACCTCGATGCGAAACGAGTGGCATTGCATCTTATTGGCCAGCTGCAGGTCTCCGACGTACTCAGCGTAACCGTGCAAATGCCGATTGCCGATGGCCCTCAGCGTGAAACCATTCTCAAACACGAAGCCATCAGTGTAACCGTGAAGGCTGAGGTCAAATGGCAGCTTTTCGGGAATAACATAGACAGCCGGGAGGAAGGCACGAAACGGCTCGACGAATTCTTCCGGCAGGTAGATATCCAGAGGTCGTGTGCGTCCGGCCAGATAGATCATCTGGATGAACAGCGGCAGTTCGCAACAATGATCGGGATGGGTGTGACTGATGAAGACACGATCAACATCAAGCGGATCGAAGCCACAACGCAAGAACGATGAGGTCACACCGCCACCGCAGTCGATGAGGGTCAGGCTCTCCCCTGTCTTCAGTAGATACCCGGCGCAGGCTCGGTCGGCTTGCGGCATCCCGGAAGAGGAACCGAGAATGGTGAATGAGTTGGCGGTCATCGTTAATCAAAAAGCTATGGCGTTTACTTGCCCTCAGTGTCCGCGCTATCCAACAGATTGTACTTCTTCATAAAAGGGCGGAAAGCTCCTTCGATGGTCTTGAACATGTCTGAGACCTCGTCGAATGCCTCTAGTGAGGCTCTGGCACCGATCTCGCCTTCTGTCAGGGATGCGAACGAATAGTTGGTAAAACGAATGATGCGATTGCGAATCGTCTCGGGCAAATAGAACATGTTCTTTTCCCAGTACTTCCTTGCATCAGTCAGATCGGATTCAATGCTCTTCTTAGCCTCTTCGTGCGCACTATGGTACACATTCAAAGCGTAGTTGATTCTGTGAGTGATGTGGTATGACTCGGCCAATACTTCTACTGCCTTCGTTGTAACCACCTTACTAACTTCGAACTCTCGGTCCCTTTCTCGATCCCTTGCTTCCATCTCCTTGAGTCGCTTACTGAACTTGAACATTATTAGAGGCACCAGTACCGCAACCGCAGCCCCCAGTACAGGAGGCACTATCTGTAACCAGAACTGTTGACTATCCATGTTGTTTCCCCCGATCCGTTTTATTGACTATCCAAATAAACTCTCAATCCGCGCCAGGGCGTCTTCGCAGTCGGCCCGGGTGACATCGAGATGCGGCACGAACCGTATCTTCTTCGGTCCGAACGGCACGGTCAACACGTCTGCCTTCTTCATCTTTTCCACGACCGCGGCTGAATCTTCGGGGCCGGTCAGTTCCGCAACGACGATATTGGTCTCAACTCTTGACAGGTCGACATCGAAACAGTCCAGCTTGTTCAATCCCTCGGCCAGCAGCCGGGCGTTGGCGTGGTCCTCGGCCAGTCGTTCCATATTGTGCTGCACCGCGTACAGGCCGCCGGCGGCGATAATACCCACCTGCCGCATGGCGCCGCCGAATAGTTTACGTTCCCGGCGACATCGCTCGATAAACTCAGCCGAGCCCAAAACAACTGATCCGACCGGCGCACCCAAACCCTTGGAAAGACAAACCGACACCGAGTCGAACGGTCGCGTCAGTTCCGGTAGCGACATACCCGTAGCGACATGAGCATTCCAGATACGAGCGCCGTCGAGATGCAGGATTAAGCCGAACTCATCGCAGACCTCGCGCACTTTCAGGATTTCATCCTGCGGCAGGATCGTCCCGCCGTGACGGTTGTGCGTGTTTTCCAGCGCCACCAGTTTAGTCAGGGGACAGTGAAGGTTAATCGGGCGTATGTTGTCGCGGATCATCTCAGCGGTGACCATCCCGCGTTCGGTGGTGAGAAGGTTCACCAGCAGCCCGGCGTGGACGACCGGCCCGGCCACTTCGTAATTGACAACGTGACATTCCCGCTCGCATAACAGTTCCCATCCCGGTTGAGCGTTTGCCTTCAGGCAAATCTGATTGCCCATCGTCCCCGACGGCACATACAGCGCTGCCTCCCGCTCAAAGAGCGCTGCGACGTAGCGCTCCAGTTCATTGACGGTGGGGTCATCGCCGAATACATCGTCGCCCACCTCGGCGGTCGCCATAGCCTGACGCATCTCGGGGCTTGGTTTAGTGACAGTATCACTGCGGAGATCGATTGTTTTCATGGGAATGAATATAGGCAAAAGGAAATTCATTTACAAGCCAGCGGGCAAGCCCGTCTTTCGCGCTTTGCGCGCTGTTTTCCGACATATCATTGGTAGGCGCCAGGTTCCAGTGGGATTGAGGAAGAATGTCACTCCCAAACAAGTTTGAGGGCGCCACCCGGTCGGTTGGAGCATGTAGAGACCGTTCTTATACAAAGAAAAAGGCCGCCCGTTAAGGCGGCCTGGTGATTCGGAAATCAGGGGAAGTCTACTGTGCCGGCGTGACATTCAAAGCCTGGCGACCTTTGTCGGAGTCGGTCACCTCGAAAATGACAGACTGTCCAGCCTTGAGCGTCTTGTAACCATCCATCTTGATGGCGGTGTAGTGCACATAGACATTATCGTTTGAGTCGTCTGAGGAAATGAAACCCCACCCTTTTAAGTCGTTGAAGTACTTAACCTTTCCCTTGGACATCAACATCCTCCACAAATGGAGTCAACGATTTCTACCCATCTCTATTTATTATACGCGAGAGATCGGTCAGCGGCAACAAAAAGTTTGATTTGAATCAGAAATTAAGCAAAAGAGGACCGGCCAGAGTCATGGCCAGGCCGGAAAGTATTGGCACGGTCACGTTATCGTCGATACCGAACGGCAGTGCCTCGACCACTGCCGCGACCACAGCGCCGATCACCGCCACCGGCCAGGTAAGTCCCGGCGTACAAACGGCTACGGCCAGGGTTCCGGCCAGACAGGCGGCCGAGCCTTCCCACGACTTGCCACCGAAAAACCGATGACGGCCGAACTTGCGCCCAACAAGAGCAGCCAGTGTATCCCCGACGACAATGAAGGCCAGGGCGGCGATGGCAACCGGTTTGTCAAAAAGAGCCACGGTCAGGCATGTTGTGGTCAGGATGTAGAAAGCACCGGTAAAATCGCCCTGCTTTTCATGAGGACGAATCATACTTCCGAAAAGCCTTCCGAAGCCTCGTCGCCACAAGGCCCATCCCCTCAAACGCGACACATCGGCAAGTACTACGACCAGCGTGATCGGGACCATTATCGAAAGCATATCAATTTTGGTGAGTTGCAGGAAGTAGTACCCGCCGGGAATGACCAGAGCAAACATGTGAGTACTCTTGCGCCACATTTCCTGTGCAAAGCTGATTTGTTGTTGGACCGGTATGTCGTCGATCATGGTTTTGACGATCGGTATTCCAGTGGCTTGAAATGAAGGGGGCGTAGTTCGCCGGGGAACTCCACTCGGAAGCGATCATACAGACGATCACGATACTGCCCGAACACCACTTGAGCATGCTGTTGGCGGAGAATCGGCACTATCTCCATAGAGGCTCGCGAAAAAACGGTAGCGTCCTGGCGGCTAACCACTTTCACAATATGGTAGCCAAACTCGGTCTTGACCGGAGACGAAACATCCCCCTCTGGTGTCATGAGCGCTGCATTGTACAATTCGTCCGGAACTTCGCCCGGTCCGACGCGGCCCAGGTTGGCCAACTCCGCTCGGATCTCCGGCTCGCCCGGATAGTATTCACGGGCCAACTCCAGGAAATCTGCACCGGCCATCGCCTGGTCACGCAGAAACTCGGCGAACGAAGAATCTTCGGCAATAATATGCTGTATCTCCATCGGTTTCTCGATGGTGAACCGGTCGATATGTTCATCGTAGTATCGCCGGACCAGGCTGTCGTCCGGTCGCCAGGTACGATCGTATCGGTCGGCTTCGTACACCGATTTCGAGTAAACATGTCGAAAGTACGCTTCGGCCTCAACCACCTCGGGAAGAGTATCGCATCGGAGGTCGCGGGCCGTTTGGAGCATGATGATCTTCTCAGCCAAGACCGCAATCATTTCCTTTTTCATTTCGACCGTGGTGTTATCTACCCGGTTGTTGCTCCGCCAGGTTTCTTCGTGGGTACGCAGCTGGTTGAAATCGATGGTGTCGGTACCGTTTACAATCGCCGCCCAAACCGAGCGTTCGACCAGGTAGATGTTGGTATCCAGAATGGCCTCATTGTACACATACTCGACCGGTAAGCGACTCAGGGAGTCCAACAACTGACCGCCGATGGCATTGACTTTAGTATTTCTCAAATCCTGCGTCGCCACCAGGTTGGTGGTACTGTCATAAGGCGGGATTCCCTCCGGCATGTGTCGCAACACCAGGATGATATGCCAGCCATCGTGGTCCTGATACGGCTGTGACACTTCGCTTTCCGGCAATGAGAAAGCAACCGAGTCAAATGGGTGGCGATATATGCCGCGCTCGGTCCAGCCGACGTAGCCGCCATTCCGGCCGGTAAACTGATCATGCGAATACTCTCGCGCCACCTCATCAAACGACATGCCGATATCTATCAGCCGCCTGATCTGATGTGCGTATTCTTTCAGTCCTGCATCAAACTGGTCCGGCGGCAATGACCTGAAATGGAGTGAATCCTTGCCGAATTTGAGACCGACCGGGGAGATCAGGATATGAAACAGCATCACCTGTTCCTTGATCGAGAAAAGATCCGGACGGCTGTGGTAAAACTCAAACACCTCTGCAGAGTCAGACGACACCTTCTGGTATACTTCCTGGTCCAGGAAAGCCCGAACCAGGGCGTTGTGGTATCTCAGACGATACATGCGGTGTTCGTTGTAGTGTTCGTCCAGTTTGATGGTAGCAGCAGCCAGCCCGGTCAGCGTATCACACAACATAGAATCCAGAATCAGCCTGGCGTCGGACGATGTCAACACTCCACCCAGCGGCAGAAGCTCGCTGTTCTTGATTGAATCGTATAGTTGTGGAAGCGTGACCTCAAACAGGGTATCGACCCGCGCCACGACGTAGTCGTGTTTGTCGAGATCCTTTTCGTACACAATCGGCGGTGGTCCACAGGATATGGCCAGCAGGCCGATCAGAATCAGAAGACTCGCACATTTCATCGTAAACACATGCACTCCATTCAGAGATTTGGAGCCGTCAAGATTATACAATTGGGGAGAAAAAACAAGCCCTAATGCCCGGGTATTTCACGCTGAAGGGTATTCGACGACAGCCTGGCTTGCAGCAGAAATAACGCGGCTGTCGCTCCGGTCGTCGGTATAGGTCGAAAACTCCAGACGGAAGGTAGTCCCGTGGTCGAGTTGGGAGTCGAAACTGATGTCCACCTTCATGGCGCTGCAGATGCGATGAACGATAGCCAGCCCCAGCCCCGTCCCCTGTTTCTTGGTAGAGAAGAACGGCTGATACACCTGCTTCCGGTGCTCTCCGGCGATACCGGGTCCGTTGTCCTGTATATATAGTTCGACAATGCGACCTACCGGATCGACCACCAGACGGAAGGTCAACTCATCTCCTTTTTCTTCCAAGGCCTCCAGAGCGTTCACGGCCAGGTTCAAAAGAAGCTGTTTGATCAGGTCTTCATCACCGACAACATAGGCAATCGAGTCGTCGGACTCGAAATTGAGGCGGATGTCGCGGTGAAATGATGAATGATGATGCAAAATCTGTAACACATCGTTGATCAGATGGCAAAGCTCGACTTTGTTGTAGGCGGGTCGGTCGATACGAGCATACTGAAGGAATTCACTGAGGATCCGCGACAGACGGTGTGATTCCTTCACAATGAGTTGCATAAGTCGGGCGTTTTCGCCTTGCAGACGGAGCTCGTTGTTGAGCACCTCCACCGAGCCGGAAATAGCGGCCAGTGGGTTGCGGATCTCATGGGCTATGGAAGCCGATAGCTCGCCGACGGCGGCCAGACGATCAGCAGCGCGAACCTTCGATTCCATTCGCTTGGCGTCGGTGAGGTCAGAGAAGATTGCAATAACACCGCGCAACCCGCCCCCCTCATCGGTGAGTATCGACGTCGAGAGACCCAGCGGGATCAGTTGCTGTTCGACCGTCCGGACGTCGATCTCTCGGCGCGGGTGACTGGCCACGCGTCGGAGCCCGTCGAGCAGGTCGGAGGCCAGATCGGGCATGCGCTCGGCAAAGACTTCGTCGCAACGCATCCCCTTAACCTCCTCCTCACGGTAACCCAGTATTCGCTCGGCGGCCGGGTTAAAGAAAATTATGCGCCCATTAGCGTCGACAGTCAGCAGGCCGCTGTTGAGATGCCTGAGAATGTCGTCGGTTTCCAGTTGGGCCTGCTTGAGAGCACGGGAGGTGTCGGCCAACTGGCGATCACGCGCCTCCAACCGCTCGGCCAGGTAACCGGAGATGAAAGCAATCAGGTAGAAGATGAGGAGGTGCAAAAAGATCGAATAGAAGACCGTATCCTGGGCTGAAACGATGTTCTTAAGGGCGTCAGGGAAGAACACCGGCTCCCCCGCCTCACCTGAATGTAACCAGATAATGAAAGTGTAGGCCAGTGAAACCAGCGATGCTACAACCAACGTGCCAACCAGACGATAGGCTAATGCCGCTGAGACGATTGTCAACAGAAACAGAGCCGAGAAAGGTGAGTTGATGTTGCCGGTAGTAAAGATTATCCCTGATTCAATGACGATTTCCAGGAGAAACTGCAGCGCAATGACGGACGCCGACATCATCCGGAGCTTCTGTCTGCGATCGAAAGCCAAAAGGAGCGTGAAACCGAGCGTGAAGACCGAATAGAGAATAAGCGGCAGGTGCAAAAAACCAGGGTAGTCAATCCAGAACACCACCACCGCAAACAAGATCACAAACGTGATCAGTCGCAACGGCAGGAACCATCCGAGCCGCTTGAGTTGCGCCTGTTTTTCTCGGGTTTGCATCAATAACAAACGGCGCCGCCGGGACGACGCCGTTCTATACAAGTTATGTTTTCGTATCGCTACGGCCTTGTGCCGCTAAATCTTACCGATAATATCGAACATCGGCAGATACATCGCTATCAGGATACCGCCGATCACGATACCCATAAACACAATAATGACCGGCTCGATGATTGACGTCAAAGCCGACACGGCGTCATCTACTTCGTCGTCATAGAAGTCGGCAATCTTGGACAACATGTCATCCAGGCCACCGGTCTTCTCACCAACTGAAATCATCTGTGTCACCATCGGCGGGAAGACACCGGTTTCCTTGAGCGGTCCCGTGATCGTGTCACCCTCGGCAATCGCCACCACCGAATGATTGATGGCGTTGGCTACGACTAAATTGCCGGCCGTCTTGGCGGTGATCTCCAAGGCTTCGAGGATCGATACACCGGAGGCTAAGAGCGTGCTCAAGGTCCGAGTGAAACGGGCCACCGACGACTTACGGACCAGGTTTCCGAAAACGGGGGTCTTCAAAAGGATCTTGTCAAATATCAAAGCACCGCTGGGTGTTCTCTTCCACCACAAGAACAGACCTGCCAGGCCGAGGATACCGAAGAAGAGATAAAGAAAATTAGCCTGAAGGAAATGAGAGATAAGAAGAACAACCAATGTCGGTGTCGGCAGTTCGGCGTTGAGGCCGCCGAACATTCTGGCGAACACCGGTACGATAAAGGCCAACATCCCGATAGTAACGGCTGCGGCAACGAACGCCACCACCGACGGATAAACCATGGCTCCCTTGACCTTTCTTACCAGTTTGTCGGCCTTCTCCCGGTACAGAGCCAGACGAACCAAAATGGCGTCAAGGGCTCCACCCAACTCGCCGGCTTCAACCATGTTGGTGTAGAGGGCGTCAAAAACCTTCGGATGTCTTGCCAGGGCTTCGCTCAGGGTCGCACCCCCCTGCACGCCCTCTTTGACTTGGCGGATGATCTTGGCCAGCTCTTTACTTTCAGTCTGAGCAGACAGAATATCCAGACACTGCACCATCGGCAAACCGGCCCCGATCATGGTGGCAAACTGCCGGGTGAACCGGGAAATATCGATCTTCTTGACGCCAGTGCCGAACCTGATCTGTATTTCCGGCGCCTTCTTACTGATTGACTTAACCAGAATGCGGTTCTGGCGGAGTACCCGTTCCAGATCGGCCCGACTCTTGGCCTTTAGTTCCCCCTGGACCGCCGCTCCCGCCAGCGTCTTACCTTTGTATACAAATATCGGCATCAGCTTCGTCCTTTCTCAAACCTATCGCAAGGTGTCAGGAAAACGCCGGTGACTTTTCCTGAGCCAGCATTTCGCTCAACTCCTGGGCGTTCGAACTGAAGGCCATAGCGTCCTGGACCGAAATCTTGCGAGCACCATAGAGCTCCGCCAGCGACTGGTTCATGGTCTTCATGCCGTATTTTTGACCCGACTGGATCATCGAATATATCTGATGTACTTTATCATCACGGATCAAGGCACGAACGGCGGGGGTGGCCACAAGGATCTCCAACGCCACCGTTCTGCCCCCACCGATTTTCGGAATCAGGGATTGTGAAATGATCGCTTGAATCGAGAACGACAGCGAGATGCGAATCTGTTCCTGCTGGTTAGTCGGAAATGAGTCCACGATACGGTTGACGGACTCCGCCGCCGAGTTGGTGTGCAGCGTACCGAAAGCCAGATGCCCGGTCTCGGCGATCGAAAGGGCCGACTCAATCGTCTCCAGGTCGCGCATCTCACCGATCAGGACGACGTCGGGGTCCTCCCGGAGTGCGTACTTCAGAGCCACGGCAAAGGAGCTGGTGTCGGAGTAGACCTCACGCTGATTCACCAGCGCCATCTGGTGCCGGTGAAGATACTCGATCGGGTCTTCCACAGTGATAATGTGGACTGGCCGCTCCTTGTTAATCTTGTCGATAATCGCCGCCAGCGTGGTCGATTTGCCCGAACCGGTGGGACCGGTCACCAGGACCAAGCCGCGTGGCAGTCTGGCGAAGTCGGCGATCACTTTGGGCAGAGCCAGTTCATCGAAGGTCTTGATCTCGTAGGGTATCTGCCTTAGGGCTACGGCGGCATTGCCGCGCTGCATGAACATGTTGCAACGGAAACGGCTCAACGATTCGATACCGAAGGAGAAATCCAACTCGGAGTTCTGTTCGAACTTCAACTTCTGTTTCTCGTTGACCATCGCATAGGCCAGTTTCTTGATTTGGTCGCTGGTAAGCAGATCATGCTTTAGCCGCTGCAGTTTACCGTCGATACGCACCACCGGCGGTGATCCGACCGTCAGGTGCAAGTCCGACGCATCCATCTTGACCATTTCCTCCAACAACTCACGTAAGGACGCCATTCGATTCTCCCGGCCTAAAACGTTATTACTGGCACCAACAAGTATCTTCTATTAGTATCGGCTTTTCGAGACCAATCTTGACCGGAAACCTCCGGTGGTCCCCAGTAAGTTGTTGGACAATTGGTGGTTACCGTCCCGGTCGGGTTAGACCGAGGTGGTCACGGCGAAGACCTCGTCAATACTGACTTCACCCGCCTTCATCTTTTCGACGGCGCACATACGAAGGCCGAACATTCCCTCTTCAAGGGCAGTCTTGCGGATCTCTGTATCGGAGGATTTGTTCAGAATGTGATTCTCTATAGCCGGTGTGACCGGCATCACCTCGAAAATAGCGGTCCGGCCGGACAGTCCGGTCTCATTGCATTCGGCACAGCCGGCACCCTTAAAGGCGCGAATGTTTCGCAATAATTCGTCGGGCACGCCGAGGCTTTCGACCTGTTCCTTGGTGAGATTGACCTCTTCCTTGCAGCTCTGGCAGATCTTGCGCATCATTCTCTGGGCCATGATTAGCTTGGTCGCCGATGCTACCAAATAGAACGGCACACCCATGTCCATAAGACGATTGATCGATGACGGCGCGTCGTTGGTGTGCAGAGTTGAGAAGACTAAGTGCCCGGTGAGCGCCGCACGGATAGCTATCTCGGCCGTTTCGCCGTCACGAATCTCACCGACCATGACAATGTCGGGGTCTTGCCGCAAAAACGATCGCAGCGCCGCGGCAAAGGTCAGGCCAATCGAGGACTTGACGGCTACCTGGTTGATGCCGTCAAAGTTAAACTCAACCGGATCCTCGGCGCTCATGATGTTCACATCGACAGTGTTGATCGTCTTAAGGGCCGAATACAAAGTGGTGGTCTTACCGGAACCGGTCGGTCCCGTCACCAGGACAATGCCAAAAGGAAGATGGATAGCATCATCGAACTTCTTTAGGTCGGGTTTTCGGAAACCGAGCTTGGTCAGATCTACTTTGAGTGCCTGGGGATCGAGGATTCGCATCACCACTTTTTCCCCAAAGATAGTCGGCAGTACCGACACTCGCAGATCCACGGTGCGTCCCGCGATCTTGAGTTTGATCCGGCCGTCCTGGGGCAGGCGTCGTTCGGAGATGTCGAGTTCGGCCATAATCTTGACCCGCGAGACAATAGCCCCCCGATACTTGAACGGCAGCGGCGCCATCTCCTTCAGATCGCCGTCGATGCGATAGCGCACCCGAATACGCTGTTCGTAGGTTTCGATGTGAACGTCGGAGGCACCCATGCGGATAGCATCCGCGAGTATCGAGTCGACCAGTTTGACCAGCGGTTTGTCCTGAATGGCGGAGAGCAGGTCGGATTCGCTCGGCCCCTCCTCCGATGACACCACCTCCAGGTCGGGATCATCCTCCAGCCCCTTGACGATCTCGGAGAGACCGCCGGCGTCGGTATAGAAAGCATCAATCGCTTTCTCAATGGCCCTTTCGGGAGAAATGACCGGCTGCACCGTGCAGCCGGTTATGAATTTGATGGCGTCCAGGACATAGATGTTGTTGGGATCGCTGATAGCCACCAGCAGGGTGCGATTGAGCTTGCTGACGGCGATGACTTTGAACTTGCGGGCGATATCCAGCGGTATCAGTTTGACGACTTCAGGGTTAAGCTCGACATCGGACAACCTGAGCGCGCCGATTTTAAGATGCTTGCCGACGAAATTGGCAATATCATCTTCCGACTCAGCCGCCCCGATCCTGACCAGGGCGGTCTGGAAAGTTTCTTGCTTTTCTTTTACCAGAGCTAGTGCTTCATCAACCTGTTCCGGCGTGATCTTGCCGGCCTTGACAAGCATTGCTCCCAGTTCCGCAGACATCTATCCTGCCCGTAACGTTTGGGTGTTGCGGCCTACTTGTGTCTCATCGTTGTCCGCCCGGCCTCCCAGCACCAGACTAGTCCTGAAAGATGTCGTCCAGTTTGTCCTGAGTCAAATCAGCGAATTCGTCGGAGATGCCGGGCTTTGCCCCAGAGGTGGACTTGGCCTTAACCTGCTCGAATATCCTGGCCAACTCGGCGGATGCTTCCTTGGCGTAGAGACGGACCATGCCGATAGTCGTACGATCGTCAAAGATCACTACCAGGATCGACCTCTCGCCGACCAGCGACATATGAATATGGTCCTTCTTGCCCTGATGGAACAACACCGAGAACTCCTGTTCACCGACCAGTCGAGCGATCTCTCTGGTCGAAGCGAACGAACCGGCCAACAGGGCAGCTAGTGCAGTTGTGTCGAGTGAATGGGTAAAGCCCTGGCGAGTAATAAGATGGCCGTCCTTGTCCACCAGCAAGGCGCACTTGGCCTCGGCCCCTTTCAGCATCCTGGACATGAGAGACTCGATCAGGTTAATCTCTTCTTCATAGATGATCAGCGTGTCGTCTGCCATTATGGCCTCCTGAGTACCTACTTGATTCCAAATAATCGCTTGAAGAAACCACGTTTCCTGCTCACACTCCGACGTCTGAGCGGCGGGGCCATGCCGGGCAGAGAGTTGCCGGATGGAGCCGCGCCGGTCTCGCCGCTGGAACTCTTCAAGACATTTTTCTCGTACGAAACTTCGGCCGACGATTCTTTCGGTGTCGGTGTGAAAGCAGTCGGCGTAATCTTCTTTGCCCCGAACTCCTCACGACCGCCGGGGAAGGGTCGCGAACTCGCCGGTTGGGAGTCATCTGCACTCTGGGCGGCAGGCTCCGGTATCCTGGACGACTCCACGCTCTCAGTGGCCACAGACGGTGTCCCCTGCTCACCAACCGGTGATGGATCAGCAGCTTCCGGTTTGGGCGCCACCACTGAGGATGGCTCCTGATAGGACGGTGATGCCGGCGTTGTCACTACGGGATCGGATGGCTCCGTCGACGCTGACGGAAGCGATGTTGCCGTGACCTCCGGCTCAGCCGTGGGGTACGGTCGCGATGTGGAAGCAGTTGGCGTTGACATAACCGGTGTTGCCGTCACAACCACCGGCTGAGCCGTGACCGCAACAGTTTCGCTGCTCGCGGGCTGGGATCGCGTCCCGGCCGACTTGGCTTTGTCGAGCACCAGCTTGATGATCAACTTGAGAGTATCAAAGACACCGTTACCGATCGTGGCCGAGGCCTCGTAGTAAGGCCGGCCTTTCGGGTTCAGTCTCTCTTCCAACTGAGCAACTGACATCACGCCGGGCAGGTCCCGCTTGTTGTACTGAATCACCAGTGGCATCTCGTCAAGGTTGTAACCATATTCCTCGAGGTTCTCCTGGAGGTTCATCAGCGACTCGATATTCTCATCGAGCTTATCCGGCTGACTGTCGGCCACGAAGACGACACCGTCGACGCCGCGCAGCACCAGCTTACGGGTAGCGTTGTAATAGACCTGTCCAGGCACGGTGTAAAGCTGAAACTTGGCGGCAAAACCGTTGATCGTGCCAATGTTGATCGGCAGAAAATCAAAGTAGAGGGTGCGATCGGACTCGGTAGCAAGCGAAATCAAATCACCGCGCGTATTCCCGGGCACTTTGGAATGCACGTACTGCAGGTTGGTAGTCTTACCGGAAAGCCCCGGTCCGTAGTAGACAATCTTGCAGCAGACTTCCCTCGAAGAATAGTTGATTGATACCATAACCTTCGTTCCCGGTCGCTAATCTATCAGATTTGTGGCTGTACTCAACTTACCGATTGCATTGTTCATTTCCAGTCGAATCAGCCCGATGTTCACCTGCTTCTCAGTCGTCACGACCAGAATTCCTTTACCGGCATCGGCGAAAAACAGCTTACCGTTTTCGGCCTCAATAGTCACCTGCCTCAAAGGTCGCGTTTGGAGACGCTCCAGCGATTTTTGGATGTTGGAGGTGATTGAGGCAGCCAGCGCCCCAATGGTGTCTCCGTCGAAGCTGTCGTCGAGATCGGCGGCGATCACAATACCGTCAACTCCGACAACCATTGAGCCGGTGATACCTGATGTTTTGTTAAGGTCACTAAGCACTTGGTACATGGGTTCTCTCCGCCTTTTCATGGAGCTTGTCGCCGTACCGTTCGGCTACATATTTCTTTATTATTTCGAGCCCCTGATTGATTCTGATATTCAATAGATCATCGCTCTGCCATTCGGCCACCACCATCAGGCAGAAGGAGTTTCCGAAGGCAACGACGACACGTTTATCGGCCATCTCGATTCTCAGCTTTTGGGGTTCACCCCAACGTCCGTGGCTCAGCACCGTACTATTGGCCTCCAGAAGAGACAGCGCATATGGCGCCCATTCTTCGCTGTTGACATTGTGCCGACTGAACTGTCCCAGCAGAAGACCTTCATGATCGACTACAGCGGCCATCTGCACCGAGGCATCACCCCCGATGTAGCGCACGGCGCGCTCGAATCCGTTGCCGCCGGCGTCGGGGATCTCACTGAAGGTGTCAAAGGAGGCAACCGGTACTGCTTCCGGCGCTGCCGGTTTGGGTTTCTCAGGGGCGGCCAGGCTTACACCGCGCTCACGCGAGACTGCAATCGATGTCCGACCCGCCTCAGAACTAACCGTCGTCTCCGGTCGTGTCGGCCGCAGCGGCCGTCTCTGTGTCTCCGAAATCAGTTGGGTCCACAGGGGACGCAGAACAAAAGGAGCGGCTATCGCATGTAACAGCAACGCCGGCAGATAACCCGAGGTCCCGAGGGTGAGTGAAACCTTCACGTTCATGGCATAGGCAACGGCGATTGCCAGCCCGAACAGCGCACCCAGACCCAGCCGGAACACGAAACAAACACCAGCCACCTGGATCAGTTGCATCAGTGTCGCCCGACGACACAACACCCAGATCACCAGGCCGTAGAAGATCAACTCGTACATGATGTTGATAAGCGACGGCTTGAGCACCAAGGCACCGAATTGCTCCGGGAACATAATCAGCGGTACGATCAACAGCACCAGCGAATACAGTGCAGATTGACGGGCGATGCGTGAGCTAATCTCCATGACGACCCCTTTAGTTCCAACCCTGCTGCGTGAGCAGAGCATCTAATTTCATTCTCAAAGCGCCCAGGTTACTCTTACTATTGGCGACGAACAGAAACATGCCGGCATGGGCGCGCACGGTGTAGATAGTATGGTCCCCGGTTTCTACCAGGACCGTATGGACTTTGCCGAAACAACTATCCACCAGTGTCTGATCGAGTTTACGGCTAATCTCGCAGCCGACCGCTCCGCAGACGTTGCGATCCATGCGCATGGTCCACTGTGACTTAACCACTAGTCCCTCAGGGTTGGTGAATAAGGCACCGTCAATACCCGGCAAGGCAATTACCCATTCGAGTATCTGGTCGACATCGGGCGCCGCATCAACGTCAGCCTCGCTCGAGTCCGTCGTTGCCACCTGACCAGCGATCACGGTTTCATCATGACTTTCGGCACCCACAGACACTGCGGACGATGGTTGCACCATGACGACCGGAGTTGCTTCGCCTACCATTGCAGCGTGCCGCTGCGGAATCTGTCGGGCGATAGATAGCAGTTTGGTAATATGCAGACTGGCCGGGTCGCTCTCGTGCAACTTCTTGAGTAGCTTAATAGCCGGCTGGAATTCTCCCTTGTAGATATGAATCTCCGCCAGTAACAGCTCGGTCGCTCGGGTCCAGCCATCGCACTCAGCCGCCTTGCGGGCCTCGATCTCTGCCCAATCGAACAACTGCCGGTCGAGATTGATCTTGGCCATGACGACATGGGCCGAGCCATAAGACGGGTGCACTTTGAGACCATTCTGGCTAATCCGAAACGCCTTCTCCAAATCTCCTTTGCGACGCAAGGCTTCAGCCAAAGCGGCGAAGATTTGCGAGTTGGGATCCTGATCCAGGATCTTCTGGCACTTGGCGATTCGACTGTCTATTTCAGAGGCACTGGGCACGATACAACTGTAACCCTAAATTTAGTAATCTCTTACCATCACGGCAAACTCAATCGACCAGTAAGTATTGTTATTACATGCGATTATGTCAACCTAAATCTGCGCTCAACTGAGGGTTCGACGAGCCTCGTGTACGCCGTATGCGAACAATCCAACCATGAGAACCAGCAGGAGCGGCACCACAAAGCTCGGCATGCTCACGAATTCAAAGGCGTGCAACAGTGCGGCTACCTGGGCCACGGCCAGTACTATGAAGCCGACGACAAACAACTGCCAGCTTTTGAGGAGCAATCCGCCTCGAAGCAGATCGGTCACGCGAAAGGCGCCCACCAGACCGAACACGGCCACTGCCAGCACCACCAGATTGAAAATAGTCGGTGGGTTCGTAATCACAGCCAGATTGGCCGCGTGGGCCGCTGGACTGAAAAGGAGTATCAAACCCGCGGGAATAGCTACGTAACGTCTCATGTTCAACCTCACTTAACCTCTTACCATCTTAACTACCTTGTCCGCCCGCCGAAGCGTCCGGTAGAAATCCTCATCAAGACAATACCGCTTCACCAACTCGCGACGAGACGACAAGGGCCCGGATATCTCCTTCTTGACGCTACCCGCAGCTCGGCGGAAAGTCCCCCGGCCCAGCAGGCTGAAGACGTATGCCAGTTGTTCACTGAGCATAGTCTCCAGACCGGCCATCAGTTGATGGTACCGGGTGGTCAGCGGCAGAGCCCTCACCGCGGTCAGGAACTTATCCAGGGTTGGTCGCAACTCCGAGGACGGGTCAAGACCCGGGAAGAAATTCAGCAAACCACCCCGATACTGGGCTGAGAACTGGGCCAGACAGGTGTTGCCTTCGCCGACGACCGCTTCCACCACCGAACGAATGCGGAAGAAACACTGGTTGTACAGGTGAAACACTATCGTCAACAGAACTTCTTCTTCGTCCTCTTTTTCCACCTCTTCTTCGCCCCGCGAGCCGACCGCTTCCACCAGCTTCTTGTTCATGAGCCGGTGAATAGCCCGACAGGTGACAAACTCCCCCATAGGCGAGAGGTTTATCAGATCGGGGACGGTACGCTCGCCGTCGATCAGAGCCAGGATACGAAACTCATCCATCGACAACTTGATCTCATCGCGGTTGGTTTTCGGCGACGCTACCACGTCCAACAGAACGTCATCGGAGGGCAAAACCTTTTGAATCTCCATCCACTCATCGATACGCCGAGTGCCCTCCATGATCACGTTCATGGTGTTCATCTCGATAGTGAAGGGGGCATTCTTCGGCTTGGCGTCCTCGTGGAAAACGAAGTCCCCCTCCCGCCAACTGAAAAGATTGTAGACGATCTCTTCGATCTGCAGTTTGAGGCACTCGCCTATCTCATGCTTGTCGAACAGACCCATATCGATCAGGGTCGTGCCCAACTGACGTCCGGTCTGCTTGTGGAGGGTGATCGCGCGCTCGAGATTGCCTTTCGATATCTTGCCGCGCCGAAGCAGCATATTGCCCAGGAGGTCTTCGGTGCTGTTGATAGATGAGGCAAAGATTATGCTGCCATCTTTGAAAGCCACCTCTTTCTGTCGGGTGGCTGTCTTAGCTTCCAAAACGCCGGTCTTTTTCCCGGTAGCCAATAGCTGCAATATATCCGGGAAGGAAACCGTTCTGAGATTACCGGACAGACTCAATTTGTCTCCCTATGGAATCAGGTACACAAATAGCATCCCGCACTTCGGGTACTTCTCTTAGATTATCGGGCGTATCGATGGATAGCTTGAGACCAATTTCAGGTCCCTGATACTACCCGAACCGCCTGTGATGGTTGATCTTGCAACTGCAACCTGATTCCCCCCAGGCGACTCAGGTCAATAAAGTAGTCCGGATTGACCGGCGTCGTCCGGAGGGTGCCGTCGAACCTCTCCTGGACCGCCGATCTGCTGACCCCGGCGGCTATAAGATAACCGGCGCCGGCTTGCCGCAATTGGTCATAGACTGGAGCCAGGCAGTCGATCGAACGGCCTATTACCAGTACATCAGGGGGCTGCGACATCAAACCCTCCAGAACTCGTTGATCCGGGTAGTCCACAAACATGATCCGCGCCGAACCGACCGTCAGTTCGGCCCCGCCACCGCCAACGCGCCAACCGTCCCTAAGCGATTCGACGAACTCGATGCGGCCGGAGAAATATTCTGTGCTCAGACTGTCGAACGGTGCTCCCATCAAGCCTGCGACGTCGGTAAAAGCCGCCTTGTTATCAACATGGACGTAGAGATGCTCGACCTCGTACTCTGATGCCAGGCGCAGCAGGTCGTCAATCGCCCCGAACTCGGCGGACAGAATGACCAGGTTGTTGAGCTTGTCGACATCCAAAGCAACCAGCGCGGGAGCGAGGATCTTCTCATCGATCTTGTAGGACCGCCCGGAGACGCCGGTGATGATCATGTCGGCGGTTTCGCTGTTCGGCCGCTTGAGAACAGAGCAGACCCCTCCCGGAATCTTGAGGAGATGCAGATTGTCACACCTCGGAGCGCTCCCGAGTTGCAGCACCAGGGCCAGGTTGGCCAGCAGGAGCAGGCCAAATACAAGAATCCGACGCCAGAGGAAGCTCCTCAGAGCTAGCGCTCCCGCGCCGAGACCGAAATATACAGCCACCGCTGCAATCAGAGACGGGTTGGCGACATGCCAAACGGGAACGTGATCACCGCCAAAGAAAGCCAGCAAATACAGGATCAGATTCATGTGCAGATTGAGCAGCGATCCGACCATTGCTCCCAATAGCGAGAAGATCAGATCGGCCAACAACAGACTCAATGATGCGATGACAGCTAACGACACTAACGGCACAATCACCAGGTTGGCCAATGGAGAAATCAGCGGTACCCGTTGGAAATGATAGGCGGTCAAAGGAGCCGAACAGAACTGAGCGATCAGGGAAAACGTTATCGGAAGAACCAGCCATCGATACCACCGTCGCCCATGGTAGCCGGCGAAGAGGGCATGGATTTTCGGCAGCAAATAGATGAGCCCCCAGGCGACCACAAAGGAAAGCCGAAAGCCGACATCATAAAGCTGAGCGGGATCATATAGCAGGATTATCAGAGCGGCTACCGCGATGACATTGTTGAGGTCGTACCGTCGCTGCACCAAGCCGGCCCCGATAATCAGCGACGCCATGATCGACGCTCTCACCACCGACGGCTCACCATAGGATACCAATGCAAAAACGACAATCACTACCATTAGCACAAACGCTCGACTCCGGCGCTTGAGAGCTAACGGTCGCAACATGATGATCACGAAGGCCAGCACCAAAGCCACGTTGGAACCCGACACAGCCAAGAGGTGCAGGGTGCCGGAATCGCGAAAGCGCTGGTACACTTCCGGCGAGATGTTCCGGGTCTCGCCGATCAGAAAACCGGCCGCCAGCGATGCACCGGCTTCACCGAGGTTGCGATAGAAACTCGCCGTGATCTCACTGCGCAGCTTGTCTATCCAACTCAGGATGGTCGACCGGCCTTCAGTATCAAGGCGGACATCGAGCAGGTTATTCAGGTAGACAACACCGAAAACCCCTTTCAGGTGAAGATAGCGTCGATAGTCAAAGCCACCGGGAGAGCGTCCTCCCTTGACGTCAAAGACACGACTCCGAAACTCCACTCGATCACCCCGCTGCAAGGCCGTTGTACTGTCGTGGATCTTCAACAGGATGGCGCCGTCAACCGCCCGCTCGACCGGTTCTCCGAGGGAGTCGACCCTGATCTTGATCTCGGTGCCGCTGCTCTTGAGGTCCGGCCAGTCGATCACCTGGCCGAAGATCATGTAACGCTCACCGTCGGTGACAAAGTTGGTGATGTGACCCGGCCCGATATCGTAGTAGCGGATGCTGAAATGATAGCCCGAAAACGACAGCATGAACAGGCCGAACAGAACCGATGCCGCTTTCGGAGACGAACGGAAGAGAGCGATGCCGATCAGGCACAGTCATCAGGGCTGACAGCAGAAACCACTCAGCCGGCCATCGGGCCTGGTCGGCCAGGACAATCCCCACCAGGACAAACAGGAGGAGGAATACAGCCGGGTACTTGCGACTCATTTAATCATTCGAAGGTTTTCTGCGTTTCAACAGGCCGACCAGTTTAGTCACCTCGCGCACACGAAAAACGAAACAGAACAGAATATACAGCACCGCCGCTGCGACCAGGGGTATCACAAGATTGATGGCCCGATCAAGCACCTCCGACCCGGTCGCCTCGGGATGATACGGCAGCAGCCTGGCCACATAGAACGCCAGAAGCGAGGCTGCGAGAATCCGCACCAGGTTCAACCCTAACCTGCCGGCGGCGACGTTCAGCCCCTTAGTCGGGAGATAGTACACCAACAGAGCGAAATTGACCAGCCCGGCGATCGACGTTGCCGCGGCCAGCCCGGCAAAGTCCAGAGCCTTGATCAGCGGATAGTACAGAGCCATGTTGATCGCAACGGAGATGACCGAAATCTGCATCGGACGCTTGGAATCTCCGAAAGCATAAAAGAACGGCACCGTCACGCGCACCCCCGCGAAGCCGATCAATCCGTACGCATAGTGGCGCAACGCCAGCGTGGTGTTGGCGGCGTGGGCGTCCGTGAAAGCACCCCAACTGTAGATCAGTTCGACAATCGGCTGACCCAGCACCGCCAGGCAGACCGCCGATGGTACCACCACGAACATGTTGAGGTTGATGGTTTCGGAGAGAATCTTGTTGAGACCTGCGGTGTCTCGCCGGGCCACCAGTTCGGATACTTTCGGTAAAGCTACCGTCCCCAGAGCTACTGCGAACACGCCGAGCGGGAAGTGCATCAGTCGGTAGGAGTAATTGAGGTACGAGATCGAGCCCTCCACCAAAAACGAGGCCAGCAGAGTGTTGAGCAGGATATTAACCCGCCCGGCCGACAGCCCGATAATCATCGGAGTTATCAGTCGAACCACTTTGCGCAATCCTTCGTCCAGGAGATTCAGACAGGGGCGGAAGCGGTAGCCGATTTTGTATAGCGTCGGCAACTGAACCACCAGTTGCCCCACCCCGCCGATCAGCACTCCTATCGCTAAAGTATATGCAGGCTGCTGAAAGTGATGGTAAAGAACCATCACCGACATTACCACGCCCAAGTTGAACATGGCCGGCGACAGGGCAGGCACGGCGAAGCGACCGAACGAGTTGAGCATCCCCATAACCAGCGCCGACAACGAAACCAGCAGCAGATATGCGAACATGATCCGGGTGAGGTTGACCGTCAGGGAAAACTTGGGTGCATACTCGGTGAAGCCGTTCGCCGTCACATAGACTATCACCGGCGCCGCCACGATGCCCAACAGCACGATCAATCCCACGGCCAGCAGGATCGCCGTCACCACCACATTGGCTAACTTGAAGGCGTCCTGATCGGAGGTCTTGACCAGTTTCTCCTTGAACACCGGCACGAAGGCGCTCGACAACGCTCCCTCGGCAAACATGTCGCGCAACAGGTTGGGGATGCGAAAGGCGGTCACGAAAGCGTCGGTGGCCATCCCGGCCCCGAAAAAATAGGCCATCACCTGCTCGCGCACCAGGCCGAAAACCCGCGAGAGGGCCGTGGCCCCCGACACTGTTGAGGCCGAACCGATAAAGGAACCTTTTTTCACGCTGCTGGTTGACAAATCGATACCGCCGATATATAATAGCGAGTTAGTTTGGAGACCAAAATACAGAAAGGGTTTGACATTGCCAACCCATAAAAGTTGCAAAAAACGAGTCAAGACTTCCACCGCGGCGCGCATCCGTAACCGCGCCACCGGTTCTCATCTGCGGGCCTCGATCCGGGAACTGCGCGCCATGACCAGTAAAGAGGACGCGACCCCCAAGCTCAAAGAGGTCTCGGTGCTATTGGATAAAGCGGCCGGGACCAACCTGATTCACAAGAAGAACGCCGACCGCAACAAATCACGCCTGACCCGCTTCGTCGCCTCCCTCTCCTAGCACATCTTCGCACATCGCATACGAATTTCCCCAACCCCGTGGGCGGACGCCCTCGGGGTTTTGGCGTGTGGGGGTTTGCTTCGTCGAACCTGCTCGATATGTTCCGCGTGGGCGGCAGACGCCCCCGTCTGCCCCTTGACTTGTGGTGGTCGAGTCTTCAGACTCGGCCACTCTAAAGCCAGCTTTTCCATTGACACCGAGGGCACGGTGTACTACCCTTTTATCAAGTAGTCTCGAAAATCTCGAACAATGGGAGATCACCACCCGGTGAGTTTGGATACCAAATGATACGACCTACAATACTGTTGCTGGCTATGACCATTGTCTTGCTGCTGTCGTCTGTTGCTTACACAGTACCGGACACGACAGGCGGGCACAAGGATACAATCGCCATCCAGGTCCTCGAAGAACGCGTAAAACAAAGCGCCGAGAAGACGCAGACTCAAGTCGAAGCATTGCAGAAACAACTGGATGTGCAGAATGAGGCGATCAATCACCGAGTAACCGATCTCGCAGAGGAATCTACTCGACGAACGGAAATTAACCTGGTAATGGCCGTGTGCTTCCTCACTTTCCTGACGGCATTTGCAACATACTTTGGCCGCAGGACACTAGTCGGATGGATCAAACAGTCCATCTCTGACAAAACAGATGTGCTCATGGAACAACACAAGGCAGGTCTGGTCGCACAGGCCGTGGAAGCCAGGGAGAAATGGGTCGAAGTGGACAAGGCTCGAGAAGAATACGAAAGCTTGAAAAACCGCATGGAAAAGAAGGTCAAAGAGCTTGCCGCTTTGGCGCGGCCTACAGTGGAGCCGGGTGTAGGAACCACGGAGTTTCAAAAGAAACTGTCGGCGGTTAAGGATGAAGCTGACTTCACTGCCAAAGACTGGTATCTGCTGGGACAGGAGGCCTATAATCGCGGCGACTGGGAAGCAGCCACCACACGCTATTCCAACTCCATCAAGCTCGATCCGAAGAATTATTGGGGCTACTCCGGCCGCGGCCTCGCTCTCTACAAGCAGGGGCTTTTCGACGAGGTGCTAAAGGATTTAGATAAGGCGTTGGAGATTCACCCTGAACGCATACCAGCGCTTCAAAATGCTGCTGAAGTCAGAATAATGCTCGGTCAATACGACGATGCACAGCGGCAGGCGTCCAAAGCACAAGACTTGTCTGTGGGTAGTAAAGAGAAAGCCACTTCACTGTATCTCAAATGTATTGCTGAGAAGCTATTAGGCAAAGACATTTCAGTTACTGAATCGGAGCTTAACCGGATTCTGGAAGAAGACTTCGAGGTGACCTGGTCGTTTGACGAAATTGAAAAGTGGCTGGAGACAGCGGATATTTCAGAAGAGGCCGGCGGGTTCATCAGAGCGAAGACCGCACAACTCAAGACGAAGCAGAAAAAGCAGTAGGTGAGAACCCTTGATCTCCCAACTATTGTGTTAGTTGATGATGACAAATTAACAGTCTACAAGGAATTGTAATCAGGAGGTGCCGTGAACTATTGGAGAATGCAGCTACACCCAGATGAGGCCGGTAAGTCGGTATATCTTTCGGCGCAGAGCCTGTCGGCTGGGTTCATCGGACTTGATTTCAAGAACGAGGTGGGCGATCTAAACCACGCAGAACCTAACGAAATCGAACCGGAACATAGAGACTATATGGATTTCTGTAAGAAGATGAACAAAGGCGACAAGGTCCTGATCATTGCTCACCACTTTCCGTTTGCCTTATGTACGGTAACGGGTGATTACAACTACATTGCGCGTCGAGAGCCAGAACTTGGCGTATGGTTTAGACATTTTCGACGCATTGATATCAATGCAACCAAGTTCTTTGCAGATCACGAAACTAATGCGAAGGCCTGGGAACAATATACGATGACTGATGCCATCAGCATTCTGATGGACCCGAATTCGAAGTCCTACAAATTGATTGAAGCATGGAGTAAGTGAAATACCACGGGTGGCCTGCCATTCATGGTGGGAATCAAAGCGCAAGAGCCGACTTCAGCCGTCACAAAAACATACCAATTCCACGCACAATGCGCCTGTACATCGGTCAATAAAAGGACTGGCCCCATGACCACCGAGCCCTTACGAATTGCGATGTGTATCTCGACCAAAAACCTGCCGGCGCCGACCGGCCCCTGAATCACCTCTTTTTCCTGCGGGACTCGGAATCACCACCGATTCTATTAGGTGAATATAAAAACAGACAAAACGAACCCATTTCCACATTGTGCTTGCCGCCCTTCGACTCCGCTCAGGGTAAGGTTCGCTGCGCGCGTAGCGCGAAAAACAGGTTTACCTGTGTCATTCTGGCGAAGGCCAGAATCCAGTCTTCGAATCCGGACCTGGATGCCGGATCAAGTCCGGCATGACAAAAAGTGGCTTGCCACTCGAAACCCGCGCTCAGCGGCCCTGCGACAGGTGGCAGTCTCAAACCTTGTTTGGGGCGGGTTGCTATTCAGTCCTCGGATTAACCTCATGCTGAGCGGAGTCGAAGCATGAAAGCGGCAGATGTGGACATCTGCCGAGCACGGAATATCGCGGTGCACCAGGACGTACACCGCGCACGCAATATGAGATTCCCGCACCCCCCTACCTATTCAACAAATATATCCGTCCCTGATAACTGGACGTGCGGCGAGCGCGGCGGCGGAGTAAGATCAATTCGCGCAGGAAGCGTTGCTTCTCCTCGATGGGAATCGGGGAGGTGAGCACCGACAACGGAAAATCGACATTCAGCGCCCGCCAAGTCGACTCCACGCGGGCAAGGCCGGGCGGGAACAACCGTTCAGCGGACGCCGCCGTCTTGAGATCATCGAGGGAGAAGGCGGGGATTTTCACGGTGGCGCTGAATGAGGTCAGCCGGGTGATTGTCTCGGCGGTATCATCGTGCTCCACCGTCGGCAGATAGCGACCCCGTGATAGAATAGCACGAAACAGCAACTCCAGAGCAGCGGGACAACCCGACCGGCTGGTGTGTCTCAGTCGCACCGTGAGCGGCGTCTGATCGGGGAATTCAAAAGTTAAGGCCAGCGAGCCGCCTTCAGGTAGATTCTCATTGTCCGCGATGTCGATATGTATTTGGTCTGAGTAGCGAGCGGTGGTGCGCTTGAGATCGCCCCGGTCAAACTCGGTCAGGCCGACCAGCGATGTCAGCGGCGTCAGCCTCTCAGGTGGACAAACCTGCACCGGCACGTGAGCCAGGCCGGCCTCGGTGAGAGCGTGAAAATATTCCGTCTCCTCCAGGAGCAGGTAGTCATCGTCGTCCAAAGCCGTAACCAGGAAGGGATGGCGCAAGAGGCTGATCTCGTCCAGGTCGACCGTCATCCGGTCCTCAAGTAACCGAACCGATTCATAGGGGTATAGCTGGTCGGTCTCAAGCAGGCGTAGCTGGGAGAAAATTTCAGATTCCATGACGACAGGTTTAGCAAGCAGTGTGCCGCCGATTCGCCGCCAAACCTAAACCGCCTGATAGCAGGCAGAAGTCCGGTTCCCTAGCAAACCAGCCAGCCGCTGAGAACCCGGTAGGACTCTGAAAACCAGACATGGTTGGGCACGGTTCACATATTGTGCAAAACACGGTCAAGCCGCCCATAAATGGGTCTCATGCGCTTCGCGCGGCAGCGTCATGGGGCGGTTTGTCTATGGTTGGTTGTGGGCGGCAAATGTTCTCGTCTGTCCCTGTATCCACGTGGTGCACGAGGACGTACACCACGCACAAAATTACCTTGGATACATCCTTCAAACGGGCAGACCGGGAGGTCTGCCGCGCACAATATCATCGGTTTTGGGAAGGTCCCCGTCGCGGGAATGACAACAGCGGGGGGCGATTCTACAGCTTGATGCCCTTTTGGACAGGCTGAAAGCGCGGTTTTGAACGGTCGCCATCCTGTTTCAGGTCGACCGAGCGCCCGGCAGGCATGGACGGGTAATCGGCCGGTGACACGAGCGCCTGGTTCTTGATGGCATCAATGAAACTGACCGCCATCAGGAATTCGTGGTTGAACTCGGTCAGCAGTCTCATCCGCTCCGTGTCTGCCTTGAGATGGCGGGAGTTGCCGGCAAACGAAAAGACGAACTCCGGGTTGGAGGAAAAGATGTGCAGTTTCTTGATCTTCTGGTCGGCCAGCTTGGTCTGGACGAATTTCAACAGGGCGAATAAAGCGCCAAACTCCAGATCAACCGGCTGGCCGGCCGCCCGGCAGCGGAAGATTATACCAAACTCCGGGATTGAGAAGGTCATGATGCCGTTGGCCACACCCTGAGATTCCAGGGCCGGGTCGATACGGCGGTGATTCAGCCCCACCACAAAGCATTTGACGGCGCCCTTGGTATCCATACCCCCCGGTAAGCAACGCCGGTGCCGCCGGCCAGGTTGCCGAACAGGGCAAACTAACAACCATCAGGACACAGGGTTGGACAGGTGAGAATCCGCACTTGGGACGACAGTCGGCAACTGGGTGCAGGTTAAGTGGAGAGGCGGTGAAACCGCTTTCATTCTACTGACAATTCCAGGCTTCCTTTGAGATCGGCTCTGGCCTCGATATACTTGGCGGAGGCAGTGGCGTAAAGGGTACCGTCAGGGCCGCGTGCCTCCCCTTCAGTGAGGAAGACGCGACCCTTGCTGCGGGTAATCCATCCGGTGAAAACCATCTCATCCCCAACCGACACCGGCGCCAAATAGCGGACGCTCAGTTCAGCGGTGACGGCGATGACTGAGCCGGCCAGAATCGCTTTGATCATGACTTCGTCCAACAAGGTGGCGATGATGCCGCCGTGGTAAATGCCTCGGTAACCTTCAAATGCCTCGGTCGCCGTGATCTCGGCTGACGCTTTCTCACCGTCAAAAAAGAACCGGGCTTTGAGTCCATGGTCGTTGCAATCACCACAAACAAAGCAATTCGAGTATTTGGCCACTTCCTTCATAAGTCCGATCGATCTCTTCGGCTGGCCGACACCCTCAAACTTGTTTGGGGGCGACTCTTCTCGCTACCATCGGATTCCACCTGCGCACTCCTGACCTAAACGGGGAATGGCGCGCGGAGTGCGAAAGACGGGCTTGCCCGCCGTCCCAAACGAGTTTGAGACGGCCACCCGCCGAAAGCGTCGTTGAGGTGGTCGAATCTTCAGATTCGGCCACAGCCAGGACCAAGCCTTATCTAACTCCCGCTGAATCCGAAGATTCGGCGACCACAATAGTTAACAGGTCCGGCCTCGAAGCGCCAACAAAAAAAGCCCGGCCTTCAGGCCGGGCTTTGATATGTTCCAGTAGACTGGATGTCCTACTGCGGGACGACGCAGACGTCCGTGGAATAGCTCCAGACCGTGTTGCCTCTGGTAACAGAGGCTGACATGGTGCCGTTGGTGAAGGTCATGGTGATGTTCCAGGTAGTTGTAACCGGGTCGTCATCGTCCTTCTGGTAGATCATCTCGATAGTGACTGAGACCGACCCAGTGGTGGGACACTGGCTCCAGCCGGAGAATTGGGACCACCTGAGCGTAACATTGTTCACGTCGGCGGCAAAGGTGAAATCGCGCCAGACGGTGGAATCAATGGTCACCGTCTTGGTGTGTACATTGAAATCGCGGGTGCCGGTGAGCGTACATAATAGATCGCTGTTCAGATCATCGAAGGTGAGATCCACAGCGCCGGCGAAAGAGGCGTATGTCACCGTCGTATCTTCGACATCGAAGCTCCAGTGATGCTTGTAAATAAGCTGGTCACGAGTGTGGAAGTCACTCATGAGAACGACGTCGTTCAGGCGGTACTGAATCGAGTCGTGTAGTGAGGTTTGCCACACCGGGTTCCCTTGGGCGTCCTTGTGTGTATAGGCAATGTTTATCTGGTACCACCCGTCGGCGGTAAACGTTGTGTCCCAGGTGTTCTGTTGCCCCGGGACCACGGCGTACTGCGGAATAACACTGCCGTCGTCCGATATCCCATTGATAGTGTTGAGTCCGTTCTTGAAGAAACTGACGGTGGAATCGACGAAGTCGTCGATCTGACCTTTCAAGGCTACGAACTCGGGATCGTTCAGCGAGCCGGTGATGGTGGTGGGAGTGGTGGACTCATCGTCACCACAGCCGACTACCAGCATGACCATGATGCCGATTAGGATCGCCAGCCCTGATACGAGAACGCGTTTTTCAAGACGCATGGGCCGTCTCCTTTCTGTCTGTTCCCGTTCAGTGGTCGGCGACTATCGGACTATTTCAGAAGGAAGACCATGATGGCCTTCTGAATGTGCAGCCTGTTCTCCGCCTGATCGAAAACGACCGACCGGGGACCATCCATCACCTCGTCGGTAATCTCTTTATTTCTTTCAGCCGGCAGACAGTGCATCACAATCGCTCCTGGGTCGGCAGCCGCCAACAGGGAACCGTTTAACTGATATTTCCTTAGCTTTTCTTCCTTTTCTTCGACCAGATGCTTTTGCCCCATCGAGGCCCAAACATCGGTATAGAGTACATCGGCATCCGCAACCGCTTCTTTAGGATCGGCTGTAACCAGTACGCGGCTGTCGCTGTTGGCTTGTGCAAGCTTGAGGATATCGGCGTCCGGACGGCAGTCCTCGGCGGTACCGATGCGCAAGTCCAACGGCAGCCTGGAGGCCAGGTTGAGCCAACTGTTGGCGATATTATTGCCGTCGCCGACATAGGCCACCCGGTAGCGGTCTCGTTTGCCGAGGTGCTCCATGGCCGTGAAATAGTCACCCAGAATCTGACAGGGATGAACCAGGTCGGTCAGACCGTTTACCACCGGCACCGAAGCATGTTCAGCCAATCCTTCAACATCGGACTGGGCGAAGGTGCGGATCATGATCGTGGCCACGTAGCGCGACAGCACCCGGGCGGCATCGGCCACCGTTTCGCGCTGACCCAGTTTGATCTCTTTGTCGGTGATGTAAATGGCCTGTCCGCCCAGTTCGTTGATGCCGACTTCAAACGAAACTCTCGTTCTGAGCGATTCTTTGGTGAAAATGCACGCCACCGATTTGCCTTCAAACGGTTTTGGCGCCGTCTCCCCTTTCTTCATCTGAGCGCACAGATCGAAGAGTTCCAGCAACTCATCGGCAGTCAGGTCGGTGATTTGACAAAGGGAACGAGCCATAGTATCTCCTTTGGAAGGAAGGTTCTTTTCTCAAACTTCGGCTGAATAAAGACGAAAGCCCTCAGGTTGTCAAGCGAAGTGAAATGCGGGGGGGGAAAATGGGTTCGTTTTGCGGAAAAACGTTTAAGCATATTGGAATCTCCTGCTAAAACGAAGATCCCCTGGACCGCGGTTCAACCGTCCCCAAATAGACTCTGCTTCAGCATTCTGTGCGGAACTGGTAGTGTCTTTGGGAGGATCATATCCCGCAGCAAGCTGTGGGCCACCGGCCCGTTAGATTCATAAAGTAGGTCCCAGATCGTCCAATACGATTCGAAATCCGACCAAAAGTCTTCTTGCCAGACCAACCCACGTGCTGGCTGATCTTCCGTGTCGTCGTGAATGTTACCTTGAGAGTCGGAAGGTGAAGCGGATGATGGTTCATCGTACTTGGCCGGTCGGTGTACTCTGTCCTCAAGGTCGAGATACATAATCGGGACGCCCTTTTCTTTCAACTGCTCTAACAACTCTTTTGTGACCGTCAAGTGGTAGTAAGACTCAGATTCAGGTGTGGGAAGCGGTCCCACCATCTCCTTGACAAACTGCAGATGATCCCCCCGGAGGTT
>SDBU01001220.1_pt1 | contig 37413 bp, 47 predicted proteins | sample 2277071 | NCBI WGS metagenome assembly SDBU01 (sample SAMN10397929, study PRJNA504765) | marine sediment metagenome | isolation source: marine sediment core GS08_GC12, 126 cmbsf | place: Arctic Ocean: Gakkel Ridge, Loki's castle | collected 2008 | reverse complement strand
AAACCTGTAAGCCGAGTTCTGTACTCCGACTGGTCGGAGCGGTGACCATCTATCTAGCCCTGATGTTACCATCAGGGTCAAGCGACCAACCCGGGGACTAGGCCGGGCGTCCTCTTGTCCCTCTATTCGGTCTTGCTCCAGATGGGGTTTACCCAGCCGGCTGGTCACCCAGCCGCTGGTGAGCTCTTACCTCACCATTTCACCCTTAGTCAGCTTTGGCTGACCGGTGTGTTTCTGTGGCACTTTCCGTAGGGTCACCCCTCCTGGGTGTTACCCAGCATCCTGCCCGGTGGAGCTCGGACTTTCCTCCCACCTAAGGCGGGCGGTCACCCGGTTTACTTGACCTACTTCCACTTTAGTATAGGCGCCACTATAAGTCAATAGTGTTGTTTATTCGACTGCCTCAAGCCAGGAACAGAATACGTCCACAGCTACTGCACCGCACCAAGCTTCTAGTTCTGGCCTGCTGTAACTCAGCAGTCGATAGTGATATACGGCAGCCACCACAAATCCCTTGTTCTACATTGGCTACGGCTGTCCCCCTTTGTTTTTTGAGTTGATGGTAAAATTCAACGTCCCGGGGGTCAATCTTGTCTAACAGGAGTTGTCGCTTACGCTTAAGCTCAGAGAGTATGGTTCTTAGCTGCTCCATGTCAGTCGATAGCTGCTGTTGCTGACTGCGCCACTCAGTCTCTAATGTTTTGAGCTGGCTACTTTTGGTGGCGACGCTTGCCGTAGCTAGCTCAACCTGGTCCATTATCTCTAGTGCCTTATCCTCCAGTTGGTCACGTCTGGCTTTCAGCCCATCAACCTCACTCTGGAGGTTGGTCAGCTCTTTGGGATTTTTTATCCGGCCGCTGTATAGCTTGTCTTCGGCAATGGCAAGCTTAGCTGCCAGGTCATCTATCTCCCACTCTGTCGAGTGTTGCTGCCGTTCTAGTTCCTCCAGACGCCGACGCTCCAAGTCAAGTTCGGTCTGAGCCCTGATTACCGCCTGGCTTTCTCCTACTTGACCGGCAATTCGCTTGAGCGCCTGCTCTTTGGACTCAAGCTCCAAGTCAACTTCCTGTAGCTGGTAGAGCTGTTTGGCAACATTCATTTTTCAGCAGTCTTATTCTATAACAGCTATGCTGTAATATCAATCCAAAAAGCGACAAAAGCTTGTAGCCATAATAGAACATATGTGCTATTATCTGTAAGGCTATATAACCAAGGGGGAGGATATGAGGCTATTAAGGTTAGCCGTAGAATGCCGGAGATGGGACCTGGCTGCCCACACCATTGTCTTAGCTACTGCCAGGCTCCTGAACAATGGAGATAGACCGCATGCCAGCAAAAGCAAGGAGAAAAAGAGGCGCCCCGAAGGGCAACCAAAACGCTAGAAAGCATGGCTTCTACTCTAAGGTCTTTGATGAGGCAGAGCAGCTCGACTTTGAGCTGGCTCAGGGGGTTGAGGGCATTGATGATGAGATTGCTCTACTCAGGGTTAAGATTAAGTCTATCCTGGAGAACGACCCGGAGAATGTCAGGCTCATTATGGAGGCAACCAATACTTTAGCTCGTCTGGTCAGGACCAGGTATAACATCACCAAAGAGCAGAAGAAGGGGCTTAAGGAGGCAATAGGTAATGTCCTTAGAGATGTCGCCCTCCCCCTCGGAATTGGCATCGGCGCCGCCATCAATAAATCCACCTAGGCGAATAAATAGGCTTCGCCCTTATCAGCGGGAAGTAGCTTCAGCCGTACTTAATAGCGTTTTCACCAAGAAAGGGCTTACCTTCTCTGTTGAGATTGCCCGGCAGGGGGGGAAGAACGAGCTGTCAGCCCAGCTTGAGTTGCTACTTTTGACCCTCTATATGGCTGAGCCGCAGAACCTGGTGAAGTGTTCGCCTACCTTTAAGCCGCAGACAGTTATCTCTATGATGCGGCTCAAAGACAGGCTAAACGATGCCGGCTTTGGTGGCATCTGGGTACCAGAGCTTGGTTATATCATCAGGCTGGGCAATGCCAGGGCTGTATTCCTGTCGGCTGATGAGTCAGCTAATGTGGTGGGTAACACGGCGCATATACTGCTGGAAATAGATGAATCCCAGGATGTCAGCAAAGAAAAGTATACCAAGGAGTTCAAGCCGATGGGGGCAGTGACCAATGTCACCACTGTGCATTATGGCACTACCTGGGATGATTCCACCCTGCTGGAGGAGGTAAAGCAGACAAACCTAGAGCTGGAGAGGAAGGATGGCATCAAGCGTCACTTCGGCTACGATTGGCAGGAAGTGGCTAAGTATAATCCTGACTATTTAGCCTATGTTGAAGCGGAGAGGGAGCGCCTGGGTGAGAATCACCCCCTGTTCTTAACCCAATATCGTCTGCTACCCATTCGCGGTGGTGGAGGTTTTTTGACTATCCAGCAGAGGGCACAGCTAAGCGGAGAGCACTCAAGGAGGTATCAGCCAGAGCCGGCTAAAGTCTATGTCGCCGGCATTGACCTGGCTGGGGAGGCTGAGACTGGAGAGGGAGACTATTTAAGGGCGCTGAAGCCACAGCAGGACTCAACGGTGGTTACTATCGGTGAGCTGGACTTCTCAGTATGTGATGAGGTTCAAAAGCAGCCGAGGCTTAACATTGTTGAGCACTACTGGTGGACAGGCAGAAAGCATGCCGAGCTCTATCCTCAACTGGTTGATATACTCAAAAATGTCTGGCACTGCCGCAAGGTGGTGGTTGATGCTACCGGAGTCGGTCAGCCGGTGAGCTCATTCCTTAGGCGGTCATTAGGCTCAAAGGTTTTACCGTTTACCTTTACTGCCGGGTCAAAGTCGGAGTTAGGCTTTAACCTGCTGGCGGCTATTAACGCTGGCAGGCTCAAGATGTATTCAGGCGATGGCTCAGCCGAGTACCAGGAGTTCTGGTTTGAGATGGAGAAGGCTAAGTGCCAATATCGCCCAAGCCAGACCATGAATTTCTATGTTGACATGAGTGAGGGACATGATGATTTCCTGATGAGCCTGGCGCTGCTGGTTGAAGCCGCCAACCAATACATTCCCCGAGGTGCTAAGGGAAGTCTACAGGGTGTTTAAGAGGCGTGAACCCCTCTTTTATAATAATAAGTATACCTTAAAGTAACGTAAGAGGTGAAGAAATGAAAGACGATATACTCCATTTTTCTGATTGTGCAGTTTATAATGCCCCTGCATATCCACCTGGGCCATGTGATTGTGGTGCTGCTAAAGCTCACAAAAGATGGTGGACATACCTTTATCACCTTTCTAGTATCCGTTACGCTCGCCTACGAAGTGTTTTTCGGTCACAATTAAGGACTCTATTTGGTTTACCTTCATCAGGCTCCAATCGGGCACCCTACCAGAACGAGAGGTTCCGCCCGTTTGATAACAACGGATTACCTCGTTTTTTGCCAGACTCAAACCATAAGCATGAGGCTCCACTACACGAGGGTGCCCTTCATAAGTAAATTTCAGCACACACCTATTATGAATGGCGTCACAAATTATTTGGTTCATATCTTCCTCCTTGTATTATGGATTATACTACTAAAATAGGTGGTGTCAAGATGGGTTAACAGTAATGTTAACTAGGGGGTTGACAAGTCAGACAAGTCGGACTTACAATTGTAATGATAAGGTTAACATTTGTACGGAAGTGTTAAGTGGCAATGGCTAAAGTAAAAGATATTGATATTAAGAAACTGTCTACTACAAAGCAGGAATTTGTGTCTGCTTTGAAGAAGGTTAGCCAACGGATAGAAAAACCCAAAGTATCCCCCAAAAGGTGAATATGGCAAACATTACTTTCCGATTCAATCAAACAAAAGCTATTGAGACTATACTATATCTGGCCCAAAAAGTATCTGATTCTGATATATATGGCATATGTAAATTGCTCTATCTGGTAGATAAGACTAGTCTTGAGAAATACGGGCGATTTATTTTTGGTGAATCATATTATGCTATGAAAGAAGGCCCGACACCGTCAAATGTCTATGATTTATTAAAACAGCCCGCCAAAGCACCTATTTATGGGCTTAAGGTAGAAGGGAACCAAGTTATTCCATTGCGTAATCCAGATTTGGATTGCCTAAGTGAATCAGATATAGAGTGCTTAGACCAAATTATTGGCATATATGGGGCAGTTCCCAATTGGCTTAGGGCTAGAGATGCCCACGATGATGCGTGGCGAGAATCTTGGCGTAAGAGGGGACGCAAGAGAAGCGTTAAAATACCAATTGAGAGCATTGTTGAATTACTTACGGACTCGGTTGATTTAGCCGATTATTTGTCTAATCATGGTACTGATTAAATACCATGCCTGACATATGGCATGTCTACCATGTTCAGAATTGTTCCCACGTACGACCAACTCCTAAAAACAAGTACGTGGCTTATTGTTTGTAGGGATTTAACACCAATGGGTTTTCTCATAAATTCCAGCATTCACAAGTATATTCAGAATCGGCCAGACCTCTTAATATGCCAAGCTGTTATAGAGGAATCTAACCACAAATGTCTAAGCCATGATTCATATGTGGATTGCGTTGACTTGTATGAGTTTGAAGATACGGAGTTAGTAGAGGATTATGGCCCTATTAGTAAACAGACAATGGCACGAATTAAAGAAGCTGTAAATAGTTCCAAGACAATTGAGGTGCGATACAAAAAGCTAATTCTTGGCAAAACCTAAATCTTCCCCAAAACTGTCAAAAACATAGGCTTCTTATCATGTATAATTTCCTCCTGACGGGAGTTTAAGAGGGGCGTAAGCCCCTCTTTTATAATGAATTCCCCCTCTCCTTATCAAGGAGAGGGGGTCAGGGGGTGAGGTTACATTTATATTGTATAGTCGGCGGTTCTCCTGCCCAACCAGAAGCCGAGCAGGAAAAAGAACGCTACGCCGAGCCCTATTAAGGTATATAGAGTCCAGCCAGGCAGCGCAAAGGCAGAGCCAACATAAAATGAACTCGGCTTTGACCACTCACCCTCATTAGTGGCACTATCTGTAGCCATTACCCTCCAGTAGTAGGGGGCTTCCTTCTCAGTTGGCTTTAGCTTCTTCTCCTTCTCCGCCGCAGTGATGGTGAATTCCGATTTGGTCAATTCCTTCTTCTCTATTACTATGGTGGAGAAGTCCTCATCGGCGGCAATCTGGAAGGTATAGGTTACCGGCTGGCTGGGGTCGTCAACATCATCCCAGTCAAAGTCTATCTCTGCCTCCGCCTCAGCTTTACTATCATCTTCTGGTAGCAGCAGGGCTGGAGCTGGTGGTGGTGTTGACTCCATGGTAAAGGTGAGTGTTTTGGTATTGATGCCGTCAAAGGCGGTTATAGTGTGGTTTCCATGCTGGCTAGGCGGGACTTTAAAGGTAACTGAGAAGTCTCCATTACTATCGGCAGTGACAGTAGCTACGGCAATATCATCATACTTGATGGTAACCGTCCCGTCGGCTTTAAACCCGGTGCCGCTAATGGTAGTCTCGGCGCCGACATTACCCGTCGTCTTGCTGATAATGGCCTCGGTAATTATACTTACGGTGAACTCTGCGTCACCTGTATTGACATCTTCATCCTCTACCTCCACCCAGTAGGTACCCGCGGCTACTTGGGGTACAGTGAAGGTAGTTTCAAAACTGCCATCCCTACCGGTCTTGTCCGTTTCCACTTCCTCATCATCAAAGTAAATGATGAACTTACTCAGCTTGCCAAAGCCGGTGCCACTGACGGTTACTTTATCGCCGGCCATCCCCGATTTTGGGTTGATGGTCATTTCCGGCTCCACCCAAAATTCAGCCTCAGCCTCAATGTCGGAGTCGTCTCCGATAACAGTTATGACGTGGTCTTCAGCAGCACTCTCCGGGATATAGATGTAGCAGGTAAATTCACCATCCCTATCGGTATCCCTATCGCCATCTTCTATTTTAATCTTATCACCATCAAATTCGATGATAATATCTTCACTCCCACCAAAACCTTCGCCGGTAATTTCGACCTCCTCACCCACCGGACCTTCCTCAGGATAAAGCTCGATGATAGCGTCGTCACCAGTGGCACCGCCGTTACCGGTACCACCGCCGGTTACCTCAAATTCGGCGACAGCAATTATTTCCTCGTCATAATAGGTAGCATAGATATAGTAAGTGCCACTGGACACGCTTTCTACATCGTCCCCATCATTGAGTGTTGACGGCACGACAAAGTAGTCGAAGGAAGTTTCAAAACTACCACCCGTGGCGGTCACCAGCATTCGCACTTTTTCATATGCAGTAACATCAACGTCCATGTACTCGCCTACTTCAGCCGGGTCGCTGGAGAAGTAGATATTAACGTCTTTGCTCCCAATGAAGCGAAGCCCTATGAGGTCAACGACGGCACCAACCTCGTCATCTTCTGGGTCGAGGTAAAGAAGTGGGTCAGCAGCGTGGGCGGGAGCAGCCGGCAAGGCTACCGCTAGCAGGGAAAGGATAACGGCTAGCCCCAAGATGCGGAAGATTTTATTGTATTTCATAATATTACCTCTCATGAATAGTAGGCAGTCCTCCTGCCTAACCAGAATAAGACGAAGCCGAGTATCAATATGCCGAGCCCTATTAAGGTGTATAGAGCCCAACCCGGCATCTCAAAGGAAGCACCAACATAAAATGAACTTGCCGTTGACCACTCACCCTCATTGGCGGCACCATCTGTAGCCATTACCCTCCAGTAGTAGGGGGCTTCCTTCTTGGTTGGCTCCAGCTTCTTCTCCTCGGTGATGGTGTATTCCGATTTGGTCAATTCCTTCTTCTCCAGCACTATAGTAGAAAAATCCTCGTCGGAAGCAATGTGGAAGGTATAGGTTACCGGCTGGCTGGGGTCGTCAACATCATCCCAATCAAAGTCTACCTCTGCCTTCACCTTACTACTATCTTCTGGTAGCAGTAGGGCTGGAGCTGGTGGCGGTGTCGACTCCATGGTAAAGGTGAATGTTTTGGTGTTGGTGACATCACCGGCGGTTATATTGTGGTTTCCATACTGGCTAGCCGGGACTTTAAAGGTAGCTTCGAAGGTTCCAGTACTATCGGCAGTAGTTGTAGTTACTTGAGTATCATCATATTTAATAGTTACAGTTCCGTTGGGCTTAAACCCAATGCCACTGATGGTGAGTTCAATGCCGACATGGCCTGGGGAAGCCTGGCTCATAGCTGGACTGAGGCTGGTACTAATCAAAATAGTGAAGTCGGCATCATCGGTATTAACGCCATCGCTGACTTTTACTTGGTGGGTGCCACTGGCACGGCTAGGCACAAGGAATGTGCCACTGAAGCTGCCATTAGCATCAGTAGTAGCGGTTCCAACCTGGACGTCGGCGAGGGTGATAGTTATTGACCTCCTGGCTCTAAAGCCGGTGCCACTAACTGCAATCTCGGTACCGACATAGCCACTGGTCTGGCTCAGAGTGGTGCTGGCACCTATGGTGAACTCTGCATTATCTGTATTGCCATCTTCATCCTCTACTTCCACTCCGCAGGGACCCGACACCTCTTGGGGCACAGTAAAGGGAGTTTCAAAACTGCCGTCTTTGTTAGTCTCATCTGTTGCCACCATAAAGTTTTCAAGGTAGATGGCGACATCACTCTTATAGCCAAAGCCGGTGCCGCTGACGGTTACCCTATCACCGGCTGCCCCCTCGGTTGGTTTAATGGTAATGGAGGAAATCACCTTAAAGATGGCTTTAGCTGAATTACCCACGGCATCCTGTACCAAAATGGTTTGTTTCCCAGCGATGCTTTCTGGGATTTGGAAGCTATAACTGCACTCACCTCTAGCGGTAGTAGCCTCAGTACCCAGAGTTGCTCTACTACCATTGTAATAATAAAAGGTTACTCGCTTCCCGGCGTAGAAGCCCCTGCCCTCAATGTTTACCGTAGTGCCAACAGTGCCTATGTCAGTGTCCAGCCCGATTTCTGTTTTCCAGATAGTGAACGACTGGGGTGTCCCCAATGGATTGCCATCTTTGTCCTTAACAGTAACATAGGCTGTCCCAAGTAGGGTATCCTCAGGGATATTAAAGGGAATGCTGAAGGTGCCGGTAGCAGGAACAGTTATGGGACCCTCAACTCTGGCGCCGTTAAAGAAAATGCGGATGTTATCGCCCACATAGGAGTCAAATTTTGTTCCTGTTACCGTAACCTCCGTCCCGACGGAGCCAGAGGAAGGGGATAGGGTTATTACCGGCGCGCCTAAGGCAGGTGTGGCTGGTATAACCACCAGTAGCAGAGCTAAGATGGCAGCTAGAGGCAGGGTGCGTAAGATTCTATAATATTTCATTCAGCCAAGCCTCTTTTTTATTCCATCAGTCTTTTTCTGGCGCCACGCTTGGGAATATAGGTTCCGGCGAAATTATCAAGAATGTCCCTGTTGATTAGCCAGGTATTATGAATCTTTATCGCCGGTAAATCTCCCTGCCGGCATAGCCGCTTTACCGTCTCAGGATGGACTTTAAGCTGTCTGCCTGCCTCTATCACGTTAAAATAGCTATCTAAAAGTACCATAACACTTTAAATATTACTTTATTAAAACAATAATAACTCAAATTACTGTTTTTGTCAAGCCCCACCCTGGAATCATATTTGGGGGCGGCGCCGCTAATTCTCCGCTTTCATTCAGGGATAAGACACTGGCAGTGTTTCTAAACGACCCCGTCAAAAGGCGACAAGATACTGTTGACGGTAATAGAACATATGTGCTACTATGGCGTTGTATCGGTTGGTTTTGAGTTGTATCGGTTGGTTTTGAGAGGTGAGCTATGGAGTTGGAGCAAGTTAGTAATGAGTTGGATTTCCCACCGGAGCACTGCCACTATCGGGATGAAGGCTGTGAGTTGGCTAGCTCCTGCCTTGACTGCCCGTTTCCAAAATGTATTTATGACCAGCCTGGAGGCAGGCAGCGCTGGCTAAAGGGATTGCGAGCCAGGGAGATGGTAAGGCTGTTTAAGACCGAGGGTAAGGGGGTAAAGGAGCTAGCGCTAATATTTAATGTCAGCCAGCGCACTGTGCAGCGGGCATTAAGGAGGATGAGATATGAATGAAACTCCTATCCCTATGCAGTTAACCCGCCATGATATGGACAGAATAAGGGGTTATAAGGAGCTCCTTGATTTCTACCATGGTGTCCACTGGGAAGGCAGAACCATAAGGGGGGAGAAACGACTCACCTTTAACTACGCTAAGGTCTTTATCGATAAGGTTACCTCGTATCTAATGTCCGGCATTAACTTTGCTGTTGATGCTATTGAGGATTCAGACGAGGCACGAAGTAGAGCCAGGAAAGCCGAGCACGCCATATACCGGGTATATGAGCAGAATAACCTGGAGCAGCTTGACCTTGACACTGAGATTGATTGTGCCATCCTTGGCGATGCCTGCTATAAGGTTACCTGGGATTCAGAGCACAAACAGGTCAGGATTACTGCCCCCGATATTCAGGATACCTATGCCTGGTGGCTGGGGGATGACATCTCCAGGGTATGGAGAGTAGCCTCTAAATATAGCCTATCCGCTGAGGAAACCGAGCTCCTTTATCAGGCGAAGCCTAAGGGTAAAACGGCGACTATTGTTGAGGTGTGGACTGAGCAAGACTTTGAGCTTTATCTGGATAATGCCCTGGTCGATAAGAAGCCCAATCCCTATGGCTTTATACCATTCATCATCTATCCTAACCTCAGGGAGCCGAAGAAGTTCTGGGGTATATCCGATTTGCCCCAGATTATGGAGTCGCAGCGGGAGCTTAATCGGGCAATGTCGCAGTTATCCAGAATACTGGAGCTATCAGGTAACCCTATTGCCGTCCTGGAGAATGTGGAGGAGTCCGAGGACATCGCCGTTAAGCCAGGGGCGGTGTGGAATGTACCCGAGGATGCCAAAGCCTACCTGCTTGACCTATTACAGGGTGGCGGAGTCAGGCTGCACATAGATTATATAAATTTGCTGTATAGAACCCTGCACGATATAGCCGAATCACCGCGGGCTGCCTTTGGCGGAACCGAGAGGGATTTGTCCGGGGTAGCCCTTGAGATTGAACTTCAGCCGCTACTGCAGAAGGTCAGGAGAAAGAGGGTTATCAGGACAGCAGTCTATAACCAGAGAAATCAGCTTATCCTTAAGCTCTTGGAGAAATACCAAGGGGAGAACTTTGGTGATAACCATTTGCGGGTGGTGTGGTCTCCAGTGCTGCCCCGGGATATGGCAAGGCTGGTCTCCACTGAGCAGACACTAGTCCAGACCGGCATCCATTCTCGGAGAACAGCCATGGATGAGCTCGGAATCAAAGACCCTGAGTCTGAGTTCAATCGGTGGCTTGATGAGAGGCAGACCATCCTCAGGATGAATAAAGAGCTTAACGCCAGAGCTACCAGGGGCGGAGTGAGAGAGAGAGCTGCAGACTCCCAGGCAGAGCCCCGTAAGGGAAATCTTAACGGGGCAGAGGGCGTTGAGGAATCTTTGTCCTGAGATAGATAGGGTCTATCGGTAGACAAAGGCTAAAACTGATAAGGAGGACGAAAATTGCCAGATGATGAACTAAACCAGAATCCCCAGGGGGAGGAGCTGGAGCTGAACACAGCTAGAGTTACCGAGCTTGAGGGTTTGGTAGCTCAAAAAGATGAGGAACTGGCTAATGCCAATGCCCGCATCACCGAGCTTGAGCAAGCTGCGGCTAACCTGGATAGCGGGGTGATTACGCTGAAGCAGTCTCTGGCTGAGTCAGATGAAAAGCTTGCCCAGGTGAACAATTCTCTGACTGAGGCTGTAGCCAGCTATAAGGCTCTGGCCATTCAGGCTAATCCGGGAGTGCTTGACCAACTCATCACCGGGGACACTATTGAGGACATTAATGAGTCCATGGAGACGGCTAAGACCCTGATTGGCAAGGTGAGGGAGGGGCTGGAGGCTGAAATAGTAGCGGCTAGAGTTCCAGCCGGCGCTCCACAGCGGACGCCACCTGACCTGTCAGCTTTATCCCCACGGGATAAAATTCAATATGCAATAGGAGGTAAAAGGTAAATGGCTTTAACACTAGATGAGGCAGCTAAGCTGTCAAATGATATGTTGCTTCAAGGGGTGGTGGAAACCATCATTAAGGACTCACCAGTTCTCCGGCATCTCCCCTTCATTGAAGTGGTGGGTAACGGCTTAACCTATAACCGGGAGAGCACATTACCGAGCATTGATTTCTACGATGTTGGTGATATATGGGCAGAGTCAACGCCAACCTTTGAACAGAAAACGGCAAACTTGAAGATTATGGGCGGCGATGCCGATGTCGATAACTTCATCAAGACGACACGGGGTAATATCCAGGACCTGGAGACAGCTGTGGTTGAGCTGAAGGCTAAAGCCCTCAGGGATAAGTTTGAGGAGACCTTTATCTATGGCGATGCTACTGCCAATGCCAAGCAGTTTGATGGTCTTAGAAAGCTTATTGATACCACTACGGCTAGCGACCAAGTAATAGCTATGGGTGCCACCGGGGCTACCCTTACCTTAGCTAAGCTGGACGAGCTTATTGACGCGGTAAAGGGAGGTAAGCCAGATATGCTGCTGATGAGCCGCCGCTCAAGGAGAAAGGTTAACGCCCTGGTCAGGGCAGCCGGGGGAATGATGGAGACTGACCGAGATAAGTGGGGTAACTTCGTCCAGATATGGGACGGCATCCTTATCGGTGTCAATGACTGGATTCTGGATACCCATACCCTGGCTTCAAGCCTGGAGACGGGGACCACCGGCGGCACCTGCTCCACCATCTATACCATCCAGCTTGGTGAAGGGGCTCTGTGTGGCTTAACCAGCCCCGGTCATCTGCAGGTGGAGCATGTCGGCTCACTGGAGACCAAGGATGCGTCACGAACCAGGGTCAAGTGGTATGTCTCCCTGGCTCTGTTCTCATCGGTCAAGACAGCTGCCCTAATCGGGGTTCAGGACTAAACCCCGTTAGGAATCCTAACGGGGTAAACGGAAGGAGGAATTGAAATGGCTTATGAAGGAGTAAGCTCTATATTGGCCCTGCGCTTTGGCATTGACCAGTCTTCGGCAATGGTTAAGGACACGGCGGTCACGGTGCCAGTTGATGGCTTCCCCGCTGTGGATGGTGATGCCATAACCATGCCCTTTGATGGCGCCATTGTTGGCGTTGCTCTGGATACTGAATCAGGTGGGTCTGAGAATAGCGAGGTTACTGCTCAGCCAACCATTGATGGCGCTGAGATTGCCGGCGTGGCAACCACGGTAGGCACCGGGAAGCACGCCTATGCCAGCTTCGACCCGTCCCTCTATCCGGTAGAGGCAGGGCAGATGGTTGGTGCTGAAATCATATCCACCGGCTCTACCGGCACACCAACGCCGAATGAGACGGTGGTGACTGTCTTTGTCCAGGTTGGTCAGAGCCAGACATAGTGAAATGAATGGAGGAGGGGGGCTAACCCCCCTCCTCTCTGAGGAGGTAAACATGGAAAAACTGGACTTGGCAAATTGGATATGTCGTTTCCGGCTCAGCAAGTATCGTCAGGACATTGAGCCGTACCGGGGCAGGGAGGACGAGTTTCACCGGCTTTTTACGCCTTACCAGGTTATAGAGGGCGAGGGTAACTGCCTGCTTAACAGTGGCATTGACGAGATGTGGGACTTAATCACCGGTGCGGTAAGTGGTGCTGACCATATCTACGATAATACTCATGCCCAGATTGGCGTTGGTGATTCTGACACGGCTGCTGCTGCTACTCAGACTGACCTTCAGGCAGCTACCAACAAGACCTACAAAGGCATGGAGGCTACTTACCCTACATCCACCAGCCAAAAGGCCACCTTTAAGGCTAGTTTCGGCGATAGTGACGCCAACTACGCCTGGGAGGAATGGGTAGTTAAGCAGTCAACCAGTGCCATTTGCCTTAACCGAAAGGTCGAGAGCCTGGGGACAAAGAGCAGCGGCACCTGGACATTAGAAGTGTCTATTACATTAAGCTAGAGGTGAGAAGTGCTGTATAGAGTAAAGCTTGACCTTGCCTTTGATGCTGAGGATATATCCAAAGCTGTGTTTGATAAGGCGAAGGGAGTGCTGAAAAAGGCTGTCAAGGTAGCATCTAGGGATAATCCAGCAGGGGAGGTCTCGTTTATAGAAATACATAAGTGCTACCACGATGAAGGCTCGGGCAAACCCTGTGAAATCATCAGCAGGATAGAGGTCTAAGATGGTTACTGAAAAAACTAGCTCTGATACTGGCTCTGGCGTTGAAGCTGTTCTGGCTCGTGGTCTTTTTGCTAGGGAAGGATACGGGCATGGTCTGCGATTGGATGGCATAGATGACTATATTGACTGCGGAAGCAACGTAGTCCTAAACTCAAACGTTAAAACCCTTGAGGTTGTGTTTGAGCCTGACACGGTGCCTAGTGATGGCTCTACTAGCCTCATAGCTGGCAAGAATAGGTTTTACCTTGTAGGTGGGTATTGCCTTTATATGGTCTACAATAGGCTTGTAGCTAGGGTGTGGGATGGTGGTGGAACAGCAAGAGTTGCCGGTCAAACTACGGGCAAGACTCCAGTTAGTGCTGGCAATCTTTATTATGGGGTGCTGGTTCACGATTATGACAATGATGAGCTTCTTATTTATCTAAACGGAACTCACCGTGAGACTAAACCGATTGTAGGTTTTACCTCCGTAGCTACCAGTTTCAAGATAGGTAGGCGAGGAGATACCAGTGGCTATTGGTTTGATGGCAAGATTTATCAAATCCGCTTTTCGGACAGTGTCCGAACTCTAGAGGAGATAGCTGCCAATTGGAACGGGGGTGCAGTTAGACCCTTTGAGCTTGATGAGCACACGGTAGCTCTATGGCATCTTAATGAGGGAAGTGGGGCTACTGCTTATGATGAGACGGATAATGATAATGACGGCACAATATACGGAGCATCGTGGGTAGAAGGCGTCATACCTCGCCGGAGTGGTCTTGATGCTCTGGTCAGCAGATTACTCGCCGCAGTTGAGACTGGTGCTGGTGTTGACGCTGCTGAGCTTATTGCTGCCTTGACTATGGCGGAGACGGGTGCAGGCGTTGACGCTTCAACACTGCTGGCAATATTAAGCGGAGCCGATGCCGGTTCAGGCATCGAGGCTCTCATTGCCAGGTTGCTCGCCGCCAGTGAGCTTGGCACCGGCAGTGACCAGTTCAGAGTCAAATTAGAAACCGCACTCAAGGGCGGGGGGATGAAGCTGTCCACCCCGAAGGGAGAGGTATCCATACCATCTAAGGAGGAGAGTATATGAATCTCAGTGAAATGATAACCCTGGTAAGGCGTGACCTCAAGGACGAGGATTCAGGTAATTACCAGTGGTCAGATGATGAGTTAACCAGGCATATTAACCGTGCCGTGAAGGAGCTTTCAGAAAGGGTGCCGCTACCGGCTAAGGCTACCCTGCCCACTACCTCGGGCTCCAGGGAGATTGATATATCAAGCTTGACCAACCGGGTCATGGTTCAGGCGGTAGAGTACCCTGGAGATGAATTCCCCCCCAGGTATCAGCGCTTCTCCATCTGGGGGGACACCCTGGTCATAACCAGTGGCGATGAGCCCAATGGCTCTAACTGCTATATTTACTACGGCAGTCTCCATACCATTGACGCTGATGGTTCGACTATCCCCAGTAAGTATGAAGACCTAGTCGTCACTGGCGCCTGCGGCTATGCCGCTTTAGAGTGGGCAGTCTATGCCATAAACCGGGTCAATGTCAGCGGCACTATGACCCCCGGGGAATACCGAGCCTGGGGGAATGACCGGTTGAGAACCTTCAAGGAAGGTTTAAGAAGGCTGGGCAGGAGACAGAGGATTAGAACCCAGCAGCTCTTCATACCGGATTAAGAACAGGAGGTTACTATGGTGGTAAAAGAGGCATTACCCAAGACTAAACAGGGCTTGCCCAAAGAGGCTTTTGCCATTGTTGGGGACCCCAATAACCCTGAAACCTGGAAGCTACCCCATCATAACAAGGCCATCCTCAGAGCGCTGAGGGGTAAGCTTGATATTGAGAAGACGGTTGACTGGGAACAGATGCCGGCGGCAGTGGCGGCCCTATCACCTGGCGGATATAGAGGGCAGAGGGTTGATGCTACCCCCGGGGAGATAATCCAGGCAGCCAGGCACCTGGCAAATCACTACCGAAAAGCAGATAAGCCACTACCCGATACCCTAGCCGCCCTGATATAAGGAGAAATGATGAAACGGTATTGGTTAGCTTTACTGTATAAAGCCCTGTGGTCGAGGATGGGCGGCAGACCGTGGACTTACATTGTCAGGGATAGTTACCACTCTAAACCGCTTATCTGGCTTGCCCTGGCGTCTGCTATTGGCATCCTGCTCGGGCATGTCTTCTGGGGCACCCCCTGGATATCAGGACAGACAGGAGATTTAATAATACCTTTGTTGTGGTGAGAAGTGAGGAATTTATCTGATACCCTTTTGGCTGCCCAGAAGGCAGCCAGCCATACCCCGTATGTTAAGCTGGAAGCGGCTAACAAAATTACCGGTGTCGTCAGGCTTAACTGGGAAAGGCTTTACACCGGTTCTGAGGCTGATTACTTTCATGCCTTAACTATGCCCGGTGATGGCTCTCTCATACGGGCCAGGGTAACTCCCCCAAGCGAGGCTTCGGGAAAGCTCTATCGTCAGCGGGTGGCTAACCCCGGTCCAGAATCTGATTTCAGCCAGTGGGTTTATACCAACCAGTATGATGTCGCTGTTGTCGCCTGTGCCTCATTAGGCGCCGAGGTCAGCATATTCTGGATTAATGGCGTCAACAAGGAAATTTACCAGTTAAAGAGCACCAACTATGGTGCAACCTGGGACAGCCCTGAGCTCCTGGGCTATAGTTCAACCACCGCCGTCTATGGCATAGCTGCCGCCTATAAGCCAAATGGCGATATCGCCCTCTTCTTTGCTGACCAGGCTAACCTCTATGCGATGAAGCGCATAAACGGTAGCTGGGGCAGTAAAGTCGCCTGGGGTAAGTCTACCGATGACCTGTCAGGTGTAGCCACTGTCTATGATGGTGACTGGAACCTGCTTATTACCGGGAAGGATAGTGGGGGCAACTTTAAGCTGTGGTCGCTCATTTATGGAGACGGAGGTGAGGTAACTGTCGGTAGCTGGTCTCAACTTAAGGAGTTTGCCTCAGCACCAGACGGTGGCGACTTTGAATACCTCCGGGTATTTATGGACAAACCAGATGTCTACCGAGGCTTCTTTGTTGAGAAGTTTACCGGCACTGAAGCTTATAACCGTCCCTTCTGGTCTTATGCTCTTCCCGACGCCAAGTTCATTGATAACCTGTGGCATGAGCCGGTGCCGTTTAACCTGTCATCAGCATACGGCATGGCAATTGCTCACCATGGAGATTACTGCTGGCTGTCTACCCCCTATGGGGTGTGGCGGGCTAAGCTAACCCAGGAAAGTATCGATTTAACTGCCGATGTGCTCTCTCTAAGGCAGGAACAAGGGGAAACATCGGGCAGGCTAATAGTTGAGCTAAGGAACGATGACGGGCGATACGCTTCACCGGGCGAGGGGGACTTGTCAGTGCTTGACCTTGGCTGCCAGTTAGAGTTCAGCCCGGGTTATCGCACCACCGCCGGTAACGAGGTAAGTTCGGGACTAACTTATTCTCTGGAAGCCTATGAGCACGCTTCATCCGGGGGTAAATCCAGCCTGATTCTATCTGCCGCAGATGGCTGGAGTTTGCTTAAGAACTGGACAGGCAGGCACCAGTTCCGCTGGAATAAAGCCTCTGATGAAATGAGTGTTAAGGACATTATCGCCTTTGTTCTTGCCAGAGTCGGTCTGAAGCTTGAGGTAAAATCCCAGAGTTCGGTGATAACTAGCTACTACCCAGATTTTACCATCCACCCCAATAATCAGGGAGAGACGGTTATCCAAAGGTTACTTTCTTTCGTCCCCGATGTGCTGTTTGTTGAGGGCAATAAAGTCTATGTGGTAAACCCGCTGTCATCGGATAGCTCCATCTATAGCTATGGTGCCTCGCACCATCTTTTAGACGGCAGGTATAGGAAGGGAGCCGGTGAGCTTAACCGGGTCCAGGTTGAGGGATACGATACCGGAGCCGATGAACCGGTCATCGTTGATTCCTTTGCCTGGGGTGAAGTAACCAGAGTCTACGATAGATTGAGGCAAATTGAGGACAGTAATATAGATACTGTGGCTAAAGCGCAGGCTCGGGGGGAAGCCTACCTGAGGCAAGCCGAGATAGAATCAGCCAGTGGCGCAATTACAGCCCCGGTCAATTGTGGTCAGCAGCTATATGATGTCATTGATATAACTGATAGTCGGGCTGGGCTGAGTGGTGAAAAGAAGCGGGTGCTGGGGCTGACCGTGGTTTATAATCCCAGCCGCGGCGAGTATGAGCAACGAGTGTCACTGGGGGAAGTATAGAGATTGTTTATCTACCTCACCCCCTTTATCCCCCTACAAAAGGCTGTTTAGTTGTCATTGCGAGGCGTTGCGAGGAACGAAGCAAACAGCCGAAGCAATCTCTGAAAGCAGTAGTGAGATTGCTTCGCTTCGCTCGCAATGACAGATCGAGTTGCTAAATGGTCTCCTTCAAGGGAGAGGGGGAAGTATAGGTTTTGAAGGAGCGAAGCCCCGTCAAACTTTCCTTAATAAGCGACCTCTTTTTGAGGAGCGTAGCTTCTCTAAAAACCTTCCTCTTATTAAGGGGGCAAAATACTAAAGGAGAGTCAAAGAGAGGCGAAGCCTCTCTTACATAACCAATTCCCCTTCCCCTTATTAAGGGGATAGGGTTATAAGAATATTTAGAGGAGGGCTAACGGAAATGACGGTGAGGAAAGCGTTGCTGAAAAGTTTCAACCCTGGTAACTATAAAGCCACTGTTCAGATTGCTGGCAGCTACAAGGCTTATCTGGAGGGTGTAGCTGTAGCCAGAAATTTGCCGGCGGCGGAAATGGCGGTGGGCAGGAAGGTAGCGGTTATATTCTTTGACGAGCATAACCCCAGGGAAGCAGTAGTGGTGGCAGTTTACACCTGATTGTCTGTCTCAGGTGGCAATGAGCATGGCTATCTTGGTATAGATGAGACCCATAAAGATGATAAACAGTATCCAGGTAACAGTGTTAAACCTGAGCCTCAGCCTTCCCAATACTGCCACGGTTTTCTCCCGGAGTAAGGGTTGGCTAAGCTCGAGGAAGATGAGCAGGGCAATCAAAACCATAGTTGAGACGAGCCCCACATTAAATCCCATATCGCTGCTGAAAGAGCCCTGATAGTAGGTCATGGTACTCATTGAGCTCATCACCGATGTGGAGAATGAAGCAAAGGAGACAAAGCTCGACCATATTTGGGGTGGGTAGGCGGGCAGAGACACTGCCTTGTCAAAACTACCCTGAGGAGACGTTGTCTTCACCATGAAGCTGACCTGCTCACCAAGCTTCAACGGGCTTTTATAGGCGTATTGATATGCCTTACTGGAACCGGGGGCTATGGTGGTAGCTCCCTCGTTTACCAGTTCACCATTGGCATAGAATTGATAGCTGATGAGCTGGGCCTGAGATGTGGCGTTATTTAGCTTGAAGGTGGCTAATATCGGTTCCCCCTGTCTGGGAACCTCAGGCATAATCGCCATACTCACCGGGTCTGAGCTCGTCCTCACCGTGAGCCAGAAGCTGCCCATCAGCAGTATCGCCATCCAGATAACTATTATCTTGAGTCTAGCACCAGTTTGACTATCCATTTTAACCAAAATCAAAATTCAAAGATAAAAAGTCAAAATTACAATTCAAAGTTTAAAATTTCCCTCATTTCTTTTTCAGCGTTAGGATGCTGGAGGCAAGAATATTAGCCAGTTGCTTGGCATCTTCCAACAGAGGATTAATCGCCTCCTTATTTGCTTTCCCCGAATCCCGTAAGAGACCCAACCAAAATTTGGTCTCATTAGCCGACTTTAAGGCGTAGTTAAGAAAATTGGTGAAATCCCTCTTAGAGCTTGCGGCTTGAGCCTCTATAATATTTGCCCCAACGCTTGTGCCACTCCTTAATAGCTGGTCGCCGATAACTCTGGAAGTTGGAGCATTAGACAACGACTCTACCAGCTTGATTATCTTTAGGGCGAAGGAGTAACTCCGTTCCTTAATATCAGCTTTTGAGCTATCCATCGCAATCCTTAATTTTGAATTTTTCTTTTCGCATTTTTAACTCATCAGGTATGGCAGCACCGCTACCAGCATGACATTGTTTATGCCGTGGGCCACAATTGGTGCCACCAGGCTTTTGGTCTTCCAGTATAGAGCCCCCAATATGAGCCCGGCGAGGAAGACGAAGCCAAGTTCAGGGATTGACCTCCAGGTGAGGTGCATCACGGCGAACATTGCACTAGCCAGGATAAGCCCCCACTTCCAGCCCAGAACCCGCCCCAGGTCTTGCTGAATCAGACCCCTGAATAGAAGCTCCTCAGCTATACCGACAAACAGAAGCATATATACCATATCCCGCAATAGGTATTTCACCTCAAAGCTGGGGAAGGCAGGAGCAGGGTGAAGGACGAAGTATTCCCCTATCCCCATCGGGATGCCAATCGCCAGACCAATCAGTGAATATTTCACCAGCTTTTCTTTGCTGAAGCCAAAAAGCTCTCTCAGGCTCAGCTTCTTTTGATAGACATGCCACAGGCATAGCCCCATGATGCAGGAGTATACCGCCGGCAGTAGATACTGCTGGTTGATAAAGAACCAGGGCAGGGAGGAGGTGAACAGGATGTAAAGCGGGATGAGAGCCAGAGACTCGGCACAGTTGACTATAGGCTGGCTCAGGCGGGTTACTGAAATGGCGATGTATATGGCGATAGCCAGAAATAGTGCCAGCCCAATGCCGTAAGCTACATTCTGGTAGGCGAATATCCACTCGGTGATGGTAATCGCCGCCAGTATAGCCAGGATAAACAGCCGCTGCCATTGAGTTACCCCGGCTGAGACCTCAAGCCGCCTGGACAGCTTCTCCTCAGTTGTTGCTAATCCTCTTTCCATAAGCCCTCAATCGCTTGTTGCCCTGAACCAAAGCAATGTCATTGCGAGCGAAGCGTGGCAATCTTGGAGGTGGGGGATGAGATTGCTTCGGGGCTTCGCCCCTCGCAATGACGTTAGGATTTACCATATTTTGCCCTTTCCTTTTTACATTTTTCATTTCAGGTGGTAGGTTACTTGTTCAAGGGGGGTCTCCTCACCCTCCTTGTAAATGGTAAAAGTGGCATTGCCATCAGTCACCTGGTCACGATAGATATGGTAAATATAAGTAAATATCCTGCCATCACGAATCAGAACGTTCTCACTATCTTGCTTGCCATCAACCACCACGGTGATAGTGTAGTTAATGTCCTTGCCCTCGTGGTTCATGATGTGAAATTCAATAATCCACTGGTTTTCCTTTTCCAAGAGCTGTACCCGCTGCACCTCGCTGTACTTGCCACCGGTTACCATAGGCTGGAAGACGGTAACCACTATCAGCACCCCCAGTATTACCAGTGAGGTAATAAAGACAATTCTAAGCTTCACCCTTCCTCCTCTTCCGTCCCCAGTTTGTTGGGTTCTTTGAGTTTGTTGAGTTTGCTCTTCTCCCTGCTGAGCAAATACTGGATAAAGCCGGAGATTAGTCGAGCTACTTCATCGGATTTAAGGTATAGCTCGCTGAACTTTTCTTGACTGATGTAGCCCTGGTCTAAAGCAACATAGAGTTGGCTTTGAACTTCGGCAGCTGAGCCTTTGGCAATAAACAGGAACTGCGTAAACTCCTTTGTTGACCTTCTCGAAAATCCCTCAGCTATGTTAGACATTATGGAAACTGCTGCACTCTGAATCTGCTCCCTAAACTTGTAATCATTACTAAAGCCCTTGTTAGCCTTTACAGCATCATAGACCATCCTTGCCAAGACTCTCGCTTCCTGCCATGCCTTTATGTCCTCAAACCTCTCAATCTTCATAATCAATCAGTTTATTGAGTTTATAGTGCTTCTTGAGTTTGTTGAGTTCCCCGACACAACTCCCCAACTCTATAAACTCAAAGAACTCCATGAACTCTATAAACTCTACAAACTCCATGAACTCAACCAACTCTATGAACTCCATGAACTCAACCAACTCTATAAACTCCATAAACTCTACGAACTCTTTTTCTCCTCATCCAGTAGTAAATCCCAAAGCAAAGCCCACTCACGCCAATGGCAGCCATTATGGTGGGAAACTCGGGGATAGCCGCCTGGTCAACGGTGAAGGTGTCATCGGCAATTAATGTCGTTCCGTCACTTAGATACACCTCGGCATGCCATGTCCCCCCGATAGCGCCCTCATCGGTATTGCACGCCATGTGGCTGGACAAGTTATCCCCACCCCCGATGGTTATGTTGGCATCGGAGCCCACCTGCGTCCCATCTTTGTCCCAATAGCGGACTTTGTAGCTTCCGGCAGCAAATCCCGTCCCCTTCATGTGGATTATTTCCCCGTAACTGTCATATAAATCTTCTACTGTAGAGTTGTCACTTTGGTACGAGTCCCACGGGGCGGTGTAGGTGATGGCCAGCTTGGGGTGCAGAGTGGTATTGTCGGTATACTCCTTGGAGTAGTAGTAAACCTCGGCCGGACCGCCGACTGCCTCAGCGCCGTCCATAATCAAGAAATGGGCGTCAACAGTATTGGTGACGGCATACTGAACCTGATTTGTAACCGCCCAGTCCATCCAGGCGAGGGGGTCGGCGGGCACTGTGGTTGATGCCCCGTCAGTCGCGGTATAGTTGCCACCGGCATTTGTCCAGGCTGTAGTGGCATTCACACGATAGATCCAGTCGGAGGCGCCAACCTCGGTAGCGCCGTTCGAGATGCCTTCAACCCAGTCGGTCTCATTAATCCGGTAAGCCCAGTGGGTGCGACCCGCTGTGGAAGCGTAGGTGTACAGTGACAGGGTGGCACTGGAAACGGTGGAACCGGTGGGGATATCACCAATGCCAAACTTGAGAATCGCTCTCTCCATCTTACTTACATCCTTGCCTGGGTCCACTAAGAGACTGCTGCTACCACCGTAGTTTTCGTCATCCCTTTCCGAGCTCAGGTAGGTATCGGCGTCTGGCGGCTGGATGGTTCTGGTTACGGCCACACCTCCCCCGGCTCGGGCCGGGGTGCCGGGTAAGCTCACCACCAGCCAGGCCAGCATAATACATATCGTTGCTATTAATGCCAGTTTTTTCATTTTCACGCTGTTTACTTCAAAAGCCCTCCATGCTATAATAATGCTGATATGACAAGGTATAAATTACCACTCGAAATCCAACTCCTTGAAGAAGGCTGTTATCTTGCCACTAGCCCGGCTCTCCCTGGTTTCCTGGTTCAGGCTGAGACACTGGAAGAGGTGCTGCGTCTGGCGCCTGGTGTCGCCCAAGCCTTGATTGAAGCGATGCAAGAGAACGGAGTTTCCCTTCCCCAGGCATTGCAATCTGTTGAACCGCCTTTTCACGCTGAACTCCTCGTGCCAGTATGACCCCAAATCAAAATTCAAAGAGCCAAAGGCAAAGTTTATTTTTGAATTTTTCATTTTTGCTTTTCCCTGGTTTCATCTTAGCCTGCCGAGATTGATTGCTCATAAAAATGGTGTTTAAATTTCGTTAAAATCTCAGGGGTGGTCTTACCCTGTCCTGTCATCGTCACTTTTCTTCGTCTTCTTCCTGCTCCACAATGTATCTCTCCAGCACCTTAAGCGCCCTAGCCGCAATACCAGGGATGGAGCCATTCTCCCCCTTTTGGGCAAGCTCCTTTATTGTTTCCACCAGCTCTCTTATCCGGGCAAAGTCCCTGTCCCTAATGTATGGCATCTCCCCACCTCCAAATATTTAAAAATTAAAATCTTTGGTATTCTAAACCGCAATTCGCCAAATGTCAAATGTCAATAGGAGATTAGTACCAACTCCAATAGGAAATTGGTAATACATTACTGACTCAATTTACCCTGAATAAGGGAGGATAGGTGAAGGGGGAGTTGGGGAGCATCTTGGAAAAGATAAGGGCGAGGTTAAACGACGTAGAAACAAGGCTGAATCATGGAGACACATAGGTTAGCTAAAAGCGTTTTTGCCGGGTTCCGTTCGATTTGTCTCTGTTACCTCAGGCTCAGTCTCTGGTCATGCCCTTGGCAACGCTCTTTATGATGGTAAGGATGCTGATGATGGCGCGCTGCACCTCAACCGGCTCCTCGGCCAACACCCTGGCTACATAAGGGTCAAGTCGCCCACCAGCATACTCGGTGCCCTTCTCAGCTATGCTCGGCGGGTGGGGCGACAGGTAGCCAGCCAAAGCAAAGAGCTCATCTTCCTCAAAGCCTAAAGGCTTGGCAATTTTTCGCAAGACATGGGCTGATGGGAAACGCTCGCTCCTCTCGATGCGACCCAGGTGTGATGGTGATACACCCGACCTACTTGCCAGCTCGCCTAGTGTTAGCGGTATGGTAACTCTTTGCCGCCTGAGTATTTCACCTAGATTCCTGTTACCATTCATAATTTTACTAGTTCCCTCCCGCAATTATTGCTTTTGTAGTATTTTATAGTATAATTTGCCAAATGGCAAATGTCAGTATCCTTTTAGCATTTTCTCCTTCACCTGGCTACTTACAATCTTAGCCTGCCGACATTAATTTGCCATAAAACTGGTGTTAAAATCTCATTAAAATTTCCCTGCCACCCAGGCATCTAAGCCGATGGTAATTCGTCATTCGGCAGACGGCAGGGTTTGACAGCGGTTTGAGGTGATGATAATATGCTGGAAGTTTACCGAGATATTGGGGGGGATTAATGCTAGCCTTAGACGATATCAAGATACTAGACCTAAGCCGGGCAGGTCCGGGTCCCTTCTGCACCATGATTTTAGGTGACCTAGGGGCTGACGTAACCAAAATTGAGGCGCCGCCAACACTTGGCGCTCGCCAAGCTGGAGTAATGCACTCTCCGGCTGGGGAAGCCGGCAGGAAGAAGGCGGCTTATGAGGCGATTAACCGAAATAAGAAGAGCATCGCTATCAATCTAAGGTCAGAAGAGGGACGCCACATCTTTTATCGCTTAGCCGAAAAAGCAGATGTTATTGTTGAGGGGTACAGACCAGGCGTGGTTAAGCGACTGGGCATAGACTACCCGGCCATAAACAAAATGAATCCCAGAGTTATCTACTGCTCTATTACCGGGTATGGACAGGATGGTCCATATCGTGTTTTCCCGGGGCACGATATTAACTATATTTCCACAGCCGGGGCATTAGACCTAATTGGTAAGGCTGATGGTCAGCCGGTTATCCCGCTAAACCTGTTAGCCGACTTTGGCGGCGGTGGTATGAGTGCCGTCATTGGTATCCTCAGTGCCCTTATTGCCAGGGATAAAACGGGTAAGGGACAATATATAGACATATCCTTGTTAGACAGCGTCATCTCACTCTTGGTTTCAGCTACGACAGGTTATTTCCAAGACGGGGTGGTGCCAAAACGGGGGAAAGTCCCCCTGGGCGGTGCCTATCCCTATTATAATATCTATAAGACTAAAGACGGGAAGTTTATTACTATTGGTTGCATGGAGCCCTGGCTATGGGAAAACCTGTGTCGGGAAATTGGTAGGGAGGACTTTATCCCCTTCCACCGCCAAGATGACCATGCTCTCCATCCACCGCAGGGTGAAAAATGGGAAGAGGTCTTCTCCTCCCTCAAACAGCTATTTCTGACCAAGACCAGGGACGAGTGGTTTGAGCTCTTAAGTCAAAAGGACATTCCTATAGCCAAGGTCTATTCAATGGATGAGGTGTTTACCGACCCTCAAGTGCTTCACCGTGAAATGGTGCAAGAAGTAGACCATCCTACCGAGGGCAAGATTAAGCAGGTAGGTATTGCCATTAAATTATCAGATACGCCTGGCAAAATCAGAGACTTATCGCCGCTACTCGGCGAGCATACCAAAGAAGTATTAATGAACCTGGAATATAGTAAGCAAAAGATTGACGAACTGTATAGAGATGGGGTAGTAGGCTAGCCATTAACCAGGTACTATCTCATTTCAAGCAAGCAAGTGCCTGGCGATTATCAGCCGCTGAATCTGATTTGTCCCCTCAATTATCTGGGTCAGCTTTGCCTCTCTCATCAGACGCTCCACCGGGTAATCTTTGGTATACCCGTAGCCGCCAAATATCTGAACTGCGTCAGTGGTTACCTTCATCGCCACGTCGGTGGCAAATAACTTAGCCATGGAAGCTGCCTTGGTTGACGGCAGGCCCTGGTCCCTTAAATTGGCGGCATGGTAGGTTAGCAGGCGTGCCGCTTGTATCTGGGTATCCATATCTGCCATCATAAATTGAAGCCCCTGAAAGGTGGCAATTGGCGCGCCAAAGGCAACTCTCTCCTTAGCATACTGAGCAGCCGCATCTAAAGCCGCCTGAGCTATGCCTACCGCCCCAGCCGCCACCCCAATTCTAGCCACTTCGATTGAGGACATTGCTTTATAGAACCCGGTATTCTCAGCACCAATCATATTCTCTCTTGGAATTCGGCAGTCATCAAATTCTAAATCCCCGGTGTGGGAATACATGAAGCCCATCTTATCTTCCTCACGTCCAAAGGTAAAACCCGGTGTCCCCTTCTCGACAATAAAGCTTGATATTCCCCTAGCCCCCTTGGTAGTTTTATCAGTTCTGGCCATAACCAGGTAGATTTCGGCTTCTCCAGCATTAGAACAAAATCGCTTTGTTCCGTTTAACACATATTCGTTGCCTTTTAACTCAGCCGTTGATGCAATATGTGCCGCATCAGAGCCAACGTCTGGCTCAGTCAGGGCAAACATAGCCATTTTCTCACCGGAAGCGGCTGGAACCAAGAATTTCTGTTTCTGCTCCTGGCTACCATGGTCTAACAGCGCCTGCTCAACACCATATTGAATAGCTAAAGCATTAGCCCAAAAGCCATTTCCTTTCCAGCATAAGGCTTCTATCATATAGACATAGGTCAAATTATCCAGCCCAGCCCCACCATATTCCTCAGGTATGGTTATTCCAGTCAAGCCCAGTTCACCCATCCTGTCCCATGTCTCTCGGGAGAACTCGGCATTCTTTTCCCAATCATCAATCCGAGGAGCGATTTCCTTCTCGGCGAAATCCTCAGCCATTGTTCTAATTGCCCGCTGCGTCTCAGAGAATTCAAACATTATACCTCCTTGGGAGCTTATTTGGATAACAAAAAGGATAAAAGGCGGGAACTCTCGCCTCCTTTGGCAAAGTGGATTATACCAGCTTTGGAGTTTAGGGGCAACCGGATTTCTGGAAGTAGTAGCCGACCCCTGGTTCAGTCACAATATATTTGGGTTGAGTGGGGTCTGGCTCTACCTTCTGGCGCAAATGCCAGATATAGATGCGCACATGGTCCAGGTCATCAACATATTCCCAACCCCACACCCTTTCCAGTAGTTGTTTGTGGGTAAGAATGCGACCGGCATTCTCCACCAGAAGGGCAAGCAGGCGAAATTCGGTTGGGGTTAGCTTCACCCGCTCGCCATTGACAATAATTTTCCGCTGAGGAATATCCACGGTGAGGAAGTCATCACTATAGGTAATCCCTTCCTTTGTACCCAGTATAGATGACATCTCAGCGCGTCGCAATATTGCCCGCACCCTCGCCACCAGCTCTTTATTTCCCACCGGTTTAACCAGGTAATCATCAGCCCCATAGTCAAGCCCACGCACTATGTCTGCCTCAGCCTTGCGCTCGCCGGTCAGTATAACAATGGGGACATCAGAGACATCACGGATACGCCGGCAAGTCTCCCAGCCGTCCATCTTGGGCATGACCACATCCAGAAGCACCAAATCTGGCTTGTGGGCAAAAAGAAGCCGCAGGGCTTCCTGCCCATTACTTGCCTTTAGCACTTCATAGCCTTTGGATGTAAGAACCTGGTCAACCAGGCTAACAAAGGCCGGCTCATCATCAGCTACAAGGATTTTCTTCCCCACTGTCATCTCCATTAGTGCTAGAGGTTGTCTGTTGCCGTTGTAGCAGCATTTCGGCAATCATTCCGGGTAATTGGCGGGTATTGATTGGCTTGGGCAAATAGGCATCGCAACCGGCGTCAATAGCCCTCTCCTCATCCCCTTTCATAGCGTAGGCAGTTATAGCAATAATTGGGGTATGGCTGAACGCAGGAATTTCCCTGAGCTTTCTGGTTACCTCAAGACCATCGATTTTGGGAAGCTGTATATCCATTATAATGAGGTCTGGATGCTGTCTCATCGCCATATCCAGTGCTTTCTCCCCATCGGTGGCTTTGAGCAAGCTGTAGCCCCTGGCTTTAAGGGTCATTTCCAGCAGCCTCATATTTCTGGGGTTGTCTTCAACAATTAGTATCTTCTCGTTCAATGCCTGTCTCTCCCTGGATGTGGCTCACCGGCTGTCGCCAGTGGCAGGGTAAACATAAACCGACTTCCCTTCCCGTATTCAGTCTCTACCCAAATTTGCCCGCCGTGCTTTTCGATAATTTGCCTGACAACTGCTAGCCCCAGCCCGGTTCCACCCCTCTCTTTGGTCAGTGGAGTATCTACCCGGTAAAAGGCTTCAAATATCCGCTCCCGCTCTTCCTGCTTGATACCAATGCCATTATCAATCACGCTGACCTGACACCAGTTGCCCTTTCTTACCGCTTCAACCTTTAGCGTGCCGCCGTCCGGGGTAAACTTGGTGGCATTGCTCAGCAGGTTGAAGAATACCTGTCTTACTTTGGCTTCATCGGCGTGAAGCGGGGGAAGCCCGTCTTCTACATCAACAATAAGGCTTTGCTTCTTCTGGGCAGTCATAGGCGTCATAGTGCTTCTTAGCAATTCTACTACATCACTCAAAGCAATGTTTGTCAGCTTGAGCTCCACCTTGCCCGATTCTATCTTGGAGAGGTCAAGGACATCGTTGATTAAGTCCAGCAGGTGCTTACCGCTGCTCATAATGTCGTCAAGACATTGCCTCTGCTCCTTGTTAATCTCCCCAGGCACCCCGTCCAGCATGAGTTCAGAGAAGCCGATAACAACATTGAGTGGGGTGCGCAACTCGTGGGACATATTGGCTAGAAACTCAGACTTGGCCTGGGTTGCTCTCCTCAGTTCTTCATTGGCTTCATAGAGTAGCTTGTTAGACCGCTGCAAACTGTCCACGAGTCTTTTATTCTCCAATAGGAGCCTTTGCTGCTTGAGGGCGTTGGCAATGGTGGTCTTCATCTCATCCGGATTAACCGGCTTGACAAAATAGGCGTAGGCACCCTGGTTTACCGCTTCCACCGCCGTCTCCACACTGGCATAGCCGGTTATCATAATCACCGCGGCATCAGGGTTTATTTCCTTGGCTAGCTCCAGTACCTCCATCCCGCCAACATCGGGCAACCTTATATCAGTAATAACCGCATTAAAGGGGCTTCTCCGTATTACCTCCAGGGCATCAGCCCCCTTTTTTAGCCCGATAACCCTGTATCCAGCATCCTCAAGTATGCCGCACAGAGTTACTAATGCCCCAGCCTCATCCTCTACTACTATAATAGTGGCCTCGGTTGGCATCACTACTTCCTCTCCTTGGCTATCTCCTCCACCAGCGCTATTACCTTCTCCACATCAAAGGGCTTATATATGCAGGTGTAAGCACCCTGTGTTATCGCTCTTCTTACTAATTCTTCCTCGGTGTAGCCGGTCATCATAATCACCGTTGCCTGGGGGTCAATCTGCTTAACCTGCTCAAAGGTCACAACGCCATTCATATCGGGCAGCCTCACATCGAGGAAGATGATGTCATAATGCCGGCTCTTCACCATGTCAATTGCCTCAGGCCCGTCCCGGGCAGTAGCCACCCGGTATCCCTTATCCTCCAGTATTGCCTTTAGCGTTTCCCTATCGGCAAACCGGTCGTCAACTACCAGTATGAGCGTCTTTTCAAGCACCTCTTCAATGATGGCAATAATTCTATCAATATCAAATGGCTTATAGACGATGGCATAGGCACCCTCCTCCAGGGCTTCCTTCACCAATTCCTCCACCGAGTAGGCGGTCATCATAATCACTGCTGCCTTAGGGTCTATCTTCTTAACTTCCCTGAAGGTTTGAACCCCATTTATTCCCGGCATCTTTATATCCATAAAGATGGTATCAAAGTGGGTCTTTCTTACCGCCTCGATAGCCTGGTAACCGTTCTCGACGGTGACCACATTATGCCCCTTGTCCTCAAGTATCCCGCCCAGGGTCAGGCGCATACTTCGAAGGTCATCAACTACCAGGATATTAGTTTTTCCCATTATTTACCTCCGTATCCCTATTCTACCTTCAGGGGTAACCTTACAGTAAAGGTACATCCTTTTCCTACCTTGCTGTTTACCGCTATGTTCCCTTCGTGCCTGTCAAGAATTGACTTACATACTGCCAATCCTAAGCCGATGCCCTTAGCTTTAGTGGTAAACAAGGGGTCAAAGATTTTGCCCACAGCTTCCTGAAGTATCCCACAACCGGTATCAGCAATTTCCACCTCCAGGAATCTCTCCCTCTCCCTGGCAGCTATTGTCAGCTTGCCCCCCTCGGGCATTGCCTCCACAGCATTCATAATCATATTCACCAATACCTGTTGAATCTGGTCAGGGTCTATGCTAGCCTCAGGCAAGCCGGCATCCAGCTTTTTAGTCAGCTTGATGTTCTCGGGAATGGGTGTCCTTGACAGGGCATCCTCAATCACCTTGTTTATCCGGGTCGGTGACACCGAGGGCTTCCCCACCCGGGAAAATCCGAGAAGGTCACTGATGATTTTATTGGAGGCATTAATCTCGTCATCCATGATGTCAAGAAATTCCGTAACCCGTGGCTCTTTCTGTCCCAGCTCACTCTTGGCTACCTTCCCTTTTATATAGTAAACAGCATTCTTGATGGCTCCCAGCGGGTTTCTGAGCTCGTGTCCCACTCCTCCTGCCAGTTGCCCTATGGCGGCTAGCTTCTCGGAGCGAATTAGCTGCTCCTGTGTCTCTCTTAGCTCCTCATTGGCTGCCTGTAGCTCTTCATTGGTAGAGCGTAGTTCCTCCTCGCTAGTTTGAAGCTCCTCATTAGCAGCACGAAGCTCCTCGTTCTGTGCCCCCAGTTGCTCATTTTTATCCTTTATTTCCTGCTCCATCCGCTTGCGCTCAATGATGTCTCTACTAACAGCGACTATTGCATTTGGTCTGCCCTCAATATCTCTCAAAAGAGAGAGGCTAACGCTTACTGGGAATTCTGTTCCATCTTTACGTTTACACACATAATCAGAAGCCTCTATGGGTTTACCAGAAAACAATTGTTTTACTGCCTCAAAGAATCTGGGGCGTTCCTTTTCCACTATGAATAGTTCTGCTGGGGTTTTTCCGATTGCCTCCTCCTTTTCATAGTCAAACTGTTCAGATGCTGCTCGATTAAAGTCAGTTATTCTTCCTTGTATGTCAGTGATAGTAACCCCGTCAATCATGGCGTCAATAATTGCTGTTGCTTTTGCTTGCTCATTCACTTCTCACCTCCTGAAAACAATTGGGCAGTCCTCCTATTGGAGTAATCCTGACCTTCTTTCTTTTTATATATCTTTGCCTTGATATCAAGGCACTCCAACTTCTCCCGCAGGCTATTTGTTGGCGTCTCTACCTCGCCCAGAATCAAATAGCCGGGGGTAGCCAGCGAATTATATAGTATGTCAAGCAACCTCTCCTGGAGTGGCTCCTGTAGATATATCAGAATATTACAGCAGAATATGCAGTCCAGAGCAGCAAAGGGCGGTATAGTTGAAGTCAGGTCAAAATAGGAGAAGCTGAGCATTTGCCTAAGGTCATCCCTCACCATATAGCCTTTGTCATGGGGGGTGAAATAGCTTTCCAAGATAGTCGGGGGGAGACTATCTATATCCTTAGAGGAGTATATACCTGCCTGTGCCTCTTGCAGACCCCGCCGGTCAATATCGGTGGCATAGACTGATATGTTAAAGTCTTGCAGCCTATCCCCCAGGAATTCGGCAAGCAGTATAGCTATGGAGTATGGCTCTTCACCCCGGGCACAAGCGGTACTCCAGAGCCTCAGGCTTAGCTCCTCCTGGTTGCTTTTGTATGATACCAGTTCGGGTAACACCAGCCTGGCTACCTGTTGGAAGGTATATGGGCTTCGGAAGAAACCACTCACCTTTATGGTGAGGTCATCGGCAAGCCGCTGATACTCTTCGGGATGGGTATCAAGAAACTCAATGTAGTCCAGGTATGTTTTTGCCCCGGTGGCGTGAAGTCTCCTCTCCAGACGGCGGGTCACCGTGCCACGCTTATACTCCCGGAAATCATATCCCCCATCCCGATACACCTTCTCCAGAAGTGCATCAAGCACCGTGGCATCATTCTCGGCAACCATATTCCCCACATCCTCTCCCATCAGCCGATTTGGATAGTAAAGTAAACACACTTATGCCGATTGTATCACATAAAGGACAAATGTCAATATTTATTCAGGGATAAGGTTGGGAGCTGTACCGCCTCAGAAAGTTAAGGTACTCCGAAAATAAAGTACTGTTACGGCGAGAATAATAATTATAGCCAGGGTACCGACTCGGGCCAGGATTAGCTGGGGGATGCCTGTCTTCGGGGCTCGGTGGGTATCCCGGCGGGTTATCCAGTCCTGGCGGTTAAGGGTAAGCAAGCCATAAATTCTAATAATGGCAGTGGCAAAATTTACCAAGTTGCTCACCGAGAAATCTGTTCTCCCATCTCCTCGTTAACCCTGATGACGGCATCCAGCAGGGGCATACGGCTAAGGTTGAGTTTCTGAGCAAAGGAGCGGAATGCCCTAGTATCTTTGGGCAGGCAGCTACCGCCATACGGTCTGCCTCCCACCGTTCCATACTTCGGATTCCACATTCCCTCTGTTGACTTCGCTACCAGGAAGTTCACCGCCTCACTGTCAATCCCCAGCTCGTCGCACACCACATGCATCTCATTGAAAAAGCTAATCTTAGTGGCATTGAACAGGTTATGAACATACTTCATCATCTCGGCTACCTTAAGCTCGGTTACCACTATTTCAGCCCCAAACGGCTGGTAAAGCTCCTCCAGTTCCTTACCTGACCTCTCATCATAAGCGCCAATAACTGTTAGCCGGGGATGTATAAAGTCCTCTTCGGCACTGCCTGCCCTCAGGAACTCGGGGGTCACGCATACACCAAAATCCAACCCTGCTTTTTTCCTTGAGTAATACTCCAGCATGGGAATTACCCTTTCCTCTGTCGTCCCCGGCAAAAGGGTGCACCTGACCACTACCAGATGAGACCGATTAATACCAGCCAATTTGGCCCCAAGCTTCTTAAGGGCGCTGTGCAGATAATCCAGCACTATCTTATCGTTGCGGGTTGGAGTGCATACGCAGAGCATACTGACATCGAACTCTCTCAGGTCATAGTCGTCACAGGTCTCGTAACCCGCCTCGCTCAGTCTGGACAGCACATCGGGGTTCACATCATAAAAAACGACACGGTGTCCCTGGCTATGGAAGCCTTTACCCGTCGCCTGCCCAACTACTCCTGAACCGATTATGAGGATGTTCCTTCTCACTTATTGCCCCCCCTTCCGCCTATGTCATCACTCCCATCTTAGGGCACCGAAATTAAATACTCATAAATCTGGCGTTTAATTCTCATTAAAATCCGGTTTTCTCAACCTTCTTCTTGCCGCGGACACGCCGTGGAATTTTGTCAGACCACGGTGGCTGGGGAACCAAAAATATGTTGACCGGCTAATTTCTTGGAGGCGAGAGAGGACTAATATTGGGGGCTGGTCTTGGGGTATAGAGTTACTATAACTTTAATAGCCGCTTGGCATTTTCGGAGAGGAGCTTATTCAGGCTTTCCTGCTTAAGGTTTAACTGCCTGAGCTCGGCAAGAATCCTTTTTCGAGGCAGCATCGGGTAGTCGCTGCCAAATAAGGCTTTATTGGGCAGCACGCTATTCATGTAGGTAATTACCAGTTCTGGAATATACTTTGGTGCCCACCCAGCGATGTTGAAATATACATTCTCATTCCTTTGAACTATTGCCATGGCTTCGGCAAACCATGGGTAGCCAAAATGAGCAATAATAATTTTCAGTTCCGGGAAATCAACAGCCACCTCATCAACAAATATCGGCAGGCAATACTTTAGTTTAGTCCCGGTGTGGAACTGGGTGCCAGTATGAAATAATACCGGTATATCCAGCTCCTGTGCCTTTTCGTAGATAGGATACATGAGTTTATCATTAGGGCAGAGTTCAATGAGGTGAGGAATGAATTTTAACCCCTTAAGCCCTAGCTCACTGATAGCCCTTTCCAGTTCATCAATAGCCAGGGCGCCCTTATGAGGGTCAACGCTAGCAAAGCCGATAAGTCTATCTGGATATAGGGCTACCGCCTTAGCTACCTCTTCATTAGAAACCTTAAAGTGTGAGATAGTTTCAGCATCAACGGCTACTACCACCGACTTATCTACCTCAGCGGCATCCATATCAGCAATGTTTGCTTTAACCGCTTGGGAAAAGTCTCTGCCGGTTTCACCAAAGAGCCTTTGGTGATAGCCTGCCCATCTGGTTTGTTCTCCCCCTACACCGACTATGCCCAGTTGAGCGTGGGTGTCAATTATCATAAAAATAACCTCCCCTGGCTTTAGAGTTCAATTTCCTTTAAATCCTCAGCCACCATCAGCTTGGGCTCAGTAAGCGCTTGCACCTCGTCTGCTGTCCAGCCAGGGGCAATCTCTTTAAGCACCAGCCCTGGCTTAGTCACCTCAATAACTGCCAAATCAGTAATAATTAAATCAACACACTCCTCAGCAGTAAGGGGGAATGTGCATTCTTTCAAAATCTTGGGCTCGTCTTTCTTGGTGGTGTGCTCCATGGTGACAACTATCTTTTTGGCGCCTACTGCCAGGTCCATTGCTCCTCCCATACCACCAATGGCACCCGGAATGCGCCAATTAGCCAGGTCACCCTTTTCCGATACTTGTAAACCTCCCAGTATGGTTAAATCTATATGCCCTCCCCTGATCATGCCGAAGGAAGTGGCATGGTCGAAGAGGGACATACCAGGCATCCAGGTGACGAATTGCGCTGAGGCATTAACCAGTTGAGGGTCCCACTGGTCTCTCTGGTCTATGGTAAGTGGCTGACCAAAACCAAGGGCACCATTTTCGGTATGGAAGATTACCCTCATGCCCTCAGGGACAAATCCCGAGCACAAGGTTGGTATGCCGTAGCCCAGATTAACCACCTGCCCATCCCGAAATTCCTTAGCCGCTCTCATGCAGATTACTTCTGTGCTTAGTCGCTCTTTCATTTTTTCTCCTTCGGTACCTTTACTATGCGGTCAACAAATAGTTCGGGAGTAACCACCGCGTCTGGGTCAAGTTCCCCAACGTCAACGATGTCATCAGCCTCAACAATGGTAACATCGGCTGCTGTCGCCATCACTGCGTTGAAACTCCTCATAGTCCCCCTGTAGACCAGGTTACCCAGCTTATCGGCCTTATAAGCCCTGATGAGGGCATAATCTGCCCTTAGCGGCAACTCAAGGATATACTTTCTACCATTGATGACCCTCTCTTCTTTTCCCTCGGCAACAGGCGTACCAACTCCGGTTGGAGTGTAGAAAGCACCGATACCGAAGCCACCGGCTCTGATTCTCTCGGCCAGTGTCCCTTGAGGGACAAATTCAGCCTCTATCTCATTAGCCAAGACTGCCTTCTCAAACAGGGTTCCGGGAAAGGAAATGGTGCAAATAAATTTTTTTACCTGCCCGTTGGCAATAAGAATCTCATTATCAACCATCTCAGGAAGTCCATACATCTTCTCGGTTATCTTGCTTTTACCAGTGCCTGGGTAGTTTGAGATAATGGTCAGCCCCTTGGCTCCTTTATTGCGCAGCGCCAGGATAAGGTTTTGCGGCGTATCTCCCAGTGGCGAACCCCATCCCCCAATCATTATTGTCGCCCCATCAGGTATATCAGCCACCGCCTCGTCACAACTGCTATATATCTTCCCTGTTGCCATCATCAACCTCCTTCATTTCCAAGCTGACAACTATCTGTTAAGGCTACGCAGAATCTCTTCTGCTTCAGCCACAATCTCCTTAACCAGTTCATTGGCACTCTTTATCTCAGTAATCATGCCGGCTATCTGCCCGGCCGGAGTTAACCCATACTCTATATCGCCCCCAATCCAGCCACCAGGTAGCGTCTTCTCCCTGGCTTTTATAAACTGGAGGGGGAAGGGAAGGGCTTCACTCTCTTTTTTTGACCATTCCTGTGTCCAGCGATTGCGGGCAGTGCGAATTGTCTTACCAGTATAAGATTTGGTTATTATCCAGTCCTCCTCAGTGGACTGGATAATCTTGTCCTTATAGTTCTTATGACCGGCAGCTTCAGGGGTAGCGATAAACCGTGTGCCCATTACCACACCACAGGCGCCCAAGGCCAGAGCTGCCACTAACCCCCGCCCATCACCAATCCCCCCAGCAGCCAGCACCGGCACCTTAACTGCATCCACCACCTGGGGAATTAATGACATAGTGCCTATCCTGCCGGTATGCCCGCCGGCATCATATCCCTGAGCGATGATAAAATCCACCCCCGCCTCTTCCAGACGACGAGCATGCCTAACCGTCCCGATTAAGGCTCCTACTTTAATATTGCGGGCACGAGCCTGGGGCATAAAGGTAATTGGGTTACCCAGTCCAGATACCACCACCGGCACCTTCTCCTCAACAATTATCTCCAGTTGGCGGTTCAAAATATCAGGAATGTAATTTAAGATATTCCATATCCCGTCAGGTAGTGGTTCATCACCGCCAATAGCCTTTATCTTCTCTTCAGTCAGGGAAGACACTCTATCGCCTATTTCAGGAAAGACGACATCAACACCGAAGGGCTTGTCAGTCAGTTTTCTTACCTGCCTGATATTATCCAGCATCTGTTCAGCAGTCATACTAAAGGCACCCAACACCCCTAGCCCGCCGGCTTCAGATACTGCTGCCGTCAGCTCCGCCTCAGCCACATTACCCATGCCGGCCAGCACTATGGGATATTTAATATTTAACATATCGCAGATTTTCGTATGCAGCATATTCTCTCCTGTTTAAGACAATGGCTTAAAATGCTTGATATCCAGTATACTACCCTGTCTCTCCTCCTTAAATACCGCCTCAAGCCTCATGCCTATCTTGAGGTCTTTGGGGTCGACCTCACTTACCATATGAGCTATACCGGTATCAGCCCCGTCAAGTTTAATAATACCATAGACAAAGGGAACATCCACCGGATGGACTGGCTCAGGCTGGTAAACCACGGTGTAGGTCATTAGTGTCCCCTTATCACTGACCTCGACCCACTCATCTAGCTGGCTAAGGCAAACAAAACAGGTTGGTCTTGCCGGCAGGTAAACCCGGTTACATACCGGGCATTTAGTCCCCATAATCCGCTTATTATCCCTGAGTTCTACCAGAAATTTACTTCGCACTGGTCCAGCATAGTGGCGATACTTCCATAGCCTTGTCCTGGAATGAATTACAGGTTCTAATTCAGCACTCATAGCTCCTCCTTAGTCTATTCCTGTATGACCCTGAAGTATTTAATATCACTTACCTTACCCACCCGTTCCTGTCTTGGCTTCCATACTGCCTGAACACGAGTTCCCGGCGGCACCTTTGAGGCATCCATCTCCTCCGAGATATGGCCGATAATTGTCCATTCATCGCCACCATCCAGGCGAATAAACAGGTTGGGGTTAGGCATGCCTAGCATCTCTCCGGTAATAGCATCTATCTCTCGGTCTTGAATAGTCAGGGTGTCGGTAACCGTTCCCTTGTCACTGAGCTCGACCCAGTTTTCCGGTTTGTCTTCTATTTTGACCTTGCAATAGCCGCAAACGATTCTGGGTGGCACAACGATTCGGTGGCATTTAGGGCACTTATTGGCTACTATCTTGCCTTCGTCCCGAATCTTGGTCAGAAATTTACTCATGTACAAGCCAGCCGACTCGGTAAACGGCAGATTTACAATCTGGTCAACATAGAGATACTCTTCAACCTCTTTCTGGCTCATGCCTTTGCCTCCTCTTTATAATGATTTCCTCATTAATACCGCCGCTGAATAGCTGTCTCCGCCAGCGGTAACCGCCGCCGCCTGCTTTACGTTGGTTACCTGTCTATCACCACCATCACCACGAATCTGTATCGCTATCTCAGCAATGCGTTGCATAGCTGAGGCGCCGATGGCATTAGTAGCCGTCACCCCGCCTGACGGGTTAACCGGAATATCACCATCCATCCAGGTA
>SDBU01001219.1_pt1 | contig 37436 bp, 32 predicted proteins | sample 2277071 | NCBI WGS metagenome assembly SDBU01 (sample SAMN10397929, study PRJNA504765) | marine sediment metagenome | isolation source: marine sediment core GS08_GC12, 126 cmbsf | place: Arctic Ocean: Gakkel Ridge, Loki's castle | collected 2008 | reverse complement strand
CAGTGAGTTTGGCTTTGACTCTCTGCGGGACAATATGGTTACTGACCTCTCCCAGTGCGTCCAGGGTGAACTAAACTACGCCATCGTTGACGAGGTGGATAATCTGCTGATTGACGAGGCGCGTACCCCGCTTATTATCAGCGCTCCGGATGTGGAGGCGGAGCAGAGGTATCAACTGTTTGCCCGGCTGGTACCCCGCCTGCGTGCCGAAGTGGACTATACGATAGCCGAGAAGGAACGTGCCGTGAGCCTGACCGATGAAGGAATCAGCAGTATAGAGCGGCTGCTAAAGCGTGAGGGAGTGTTAAAGACCCCCAACCTCTATGACCCGTCGAACTACTCCCTGACCCGCTGCCTGGACAGTGGTCTCAAAGCTTATGCCCTGTACAAGCGGGACCGCGAGTATGTGGTCAAGGATGGCGAGGTTATCATTGTTGACGAATTTACCGGACGGCTAATGTTTGGTCGCCGCTATGCCGAGGGCTTGCATCAGGCAATAGAAGCCAAGGAGCACGTCCGGGTGCAGCGGGAGACCCGCACCTTTGCCACCATTACCGTTCAGAACTACTTCCGGATGTATGACAAGCTGGCGGGTATGACGGGTACCGCGCTCACCGAGGCGGAGGAGTTTTACAAGATATACAAGCTCGACGTGGTGGTTGTCCCGACCCATAAACCAATGATTCGTCAGGACTTCTCTGACCAGATTTACAAGAATGAAGAGGCGAAGTACCGGGCGGTGGCGCGCGAGATTGAGCATCTTCATCAGGAAGGACGGCCGGTGCTGGTGGGCACCGTGTCTATTGAGAAATCTGAGTACCTGGCTGAGTTGATGAAGCGGCGGGGGATTCCTCATCAGGTGCTTAATGCCAAGTACCATGAGAAGGAGGCAAATATTATTGCTCAGGCCGGGCAGCCAGGGGCGGTGACGGTAGCCACCAATATGGCCGGGCGTGGTGTGGATATAATACTTGGCGGAAACCCTGACGGGTTGGGTGAGGCTGAGTGGCAGGAGAAACACCGTAAAGTGGTTGAGCCCGGTGGGCTCCATGTGATTGGCACCGAGCGCCACGAAGCCCGGCGAATTGATAATCAGCTCCGGGGTAGAACTGGACGGCAGGGTGACCCGGGAAGCTCACGCTTTTACGTGTCTCTGGAAGATGATATTATGCGCCGCTTTGGGGGCGACCGGATAAAGGGCATTATGGACTGGGCGGGAATAGATGAGGATACGCCTATCGAGAATGTCCTGGTCAATAAAGCCATCGCCGACGTACAGAAGCGGGTGGAGGGCTACCACTTTGATGTGCGCAAGCACCTGGTGGAGTATGATGACGTGGTTAACAAGCACCGTGAGCTTATTTACGGTGAGCGCCACAAGATATTAAGCGGTGCCGACCTTAAGGCTAACATCCTGTCCATGGTGAGAGAGGAGATACAGGATGTGGTCGCCGCGCATACCGGTGATGGCCGTGACTATGATTGGGACGTTGAGGGCTTAATCGCCGATGTTTCCACTATTCTCCCCGTGCCGCCGACGCTGAGTGCCGAGGCTCTTTCCCACATGAAGCCGAAGGAGATTGAGCCGCGGCTGATTAAAGAAGCCGAGGATTTATATGAGCAGCGGGAAAAAGAGTTGGGCGCGGAGAACATTAGGGTGCTGGAGCGGATGGTTATGCTGCGCACCATAGATACTCTGTGGGTGGAGCACCTGACGATGATGGAGCATATGCGCGAGCAGGCGGGATGGCAGACCCTGCGTCAGATGCGGGCGGTGGATGCCTACAAGAATGAAGGCTACAAGCAGTTTCAGCTGCTCCTGTCCACTATTCAGCATGATGTGGCGCACACCATATATCATGTGGGTATTGTTAAGCAGGAAGCCCCCCGCCCCACCGCTCCGGTGGCCGCCGGTGGCAGCAAGAAGCAGCCACTCAAGGTGGGTGGCAGGAAGATAGGCCGCAACCAGCCCTGTCCCTGCGGCAGCGGCAAGAAATACAAACACTGCTGTGGGAGGTAGGGTGAGAGATGGAAATGATATTGAAAACAAGCACAGCGTTAGACAATAAGGTATATTTCTGTGAAAAAGACATCATTATCTACAACGATGATATTTTAACCACCAAAATGGTAGAAAGCAGTAGCATCGATTTAATTATTACTTCACCTCCGTATAATGTGAACATTAAATATGATGCGCATGACGATGAAATGCCATATAGTGCTTATTTGGATTTTGCCAGAGGATGGGTGAGTAAATGCTATGATTTGGCAAGAGATGATGGTAGGTTTTGTTTGAATATACCGCTGGATAAGAATAAAGGTGGGCAGCAAAGTGTTTGTGCTGATTTAACCACAATTGCTAAACAAGCTGGCTGGAAGTATCACTCTACAATAATCTGGAATGAACAGAACATCTCAAGGCGAACTGCGTGGGGTTCATGGCTCAGCGCTTCTGCACCTTATGTTATTGCTCCAGTTGAGGTGATAGTCATTCTGTATAAGAAACGATGGAAGAAGGAAAGCGGAAGTAGAATATCAGATATTAATAAGGCTGAGTTCCAAAAGTGGACAAATGGTGTATGGGATTTTAGTGGTGAAAGTAAAAAGAAAATTGGGCACCCTAGTCCTTTTCCTGTGGAATTACCGAAAAGGTGCATAAAACTATTTAGCTTTGTCGGGGACACTATACTTGACCCTTTTGTCGGGAGCGGAAGCACATTAGTTGCTTGTTCGCAGACACGGCGAAAGGGAATCGGTATTGAAATCGACCGAGGTTACTGTGAGATTGCCAAACAAAGGGTAATAAAAGAGGGAAAGATATATCAATCTAGGCTAGAAAATATGTAGGAGATGCTATGCCTGAAAAATCCATAAGTGAGTTGGTTCTAGAATATTTTAAGATGCACCCAAACGAAGATTTAAGACATGGTCCAGTCGTTGACTGGGTTGAAAAGCAGTATGTTAAATCAGGCGGAACGAAACCTCGAGACCCGTGGCGAGAAATACGCAAGCTATATCAGCAAGGTAAGCTGATAAAAGTTAGTAAGGGAATATATAGATACGACAAAAGCTATATCAGAGAAGTAGAATTATTCGACTTTCCACCCGAAATAAAAGAAGAGATATTTAGAATAGATAATTACCAATGCGTGGTCTGCGGTAGAGGCAGAAAAGATGGGGTTGAAATATGTGCTGACCATATAAAAGCTAAAGACCTGGGTGGAAGCAATACAGTAGACAACGGGCAAACTTTGTGCGCCGAACATAATCTGCTAAAAAAGAACTACTCTCAAACAGAGGCGGGTAAGCGATATTTCATCAAGACTTATGAAAAGGCTCTAGCTGTTGGTGACGAGAGAATGATTAAATTCTGCCGAGAAGTATTTGACATTTACGATAAACATGGCATAAATAATCACATACCAAGACCAAATAGGAAATGATATTTGACTAAACCTACGGAGGCAAAGGATGCTTGACAGAGAAGTTATTAAGCAGTTCTTGAATTGTGAGTTTGAGGAGGGAGACTGGGAAATCCCTGAGGGTATGCCAAAAGATGCTTTGGTTGAGGTGTTTTGCCAGTATACGGAAGATGATTACTACGAGTGGCTGAAGGACAATTTCAAGTCGTTCTTTGACCACGGTAACCCGGATTGGGAATGGATAGGGAAGAAGGTTAGAAACGTAGCGGACACCGCCGTTTGAGGAGGTACAAGATGCTGGATAGAGATTCTGTTGAAGAGTTCCTGGAATCAGAGATAGGGTACGCGGAAATGGAAATCCCTCACGATATTTCTAAGGGTGCCCTGGTGGATGCTTTTTATGAGTATATTGAGTCGGCGTACTACGAGTGGCTGCGGGAAAATTTCATGACCTTCTTTAACGATGGCGACCCGGACTGGGACTGGATAAAGGAGCAGATTGGCAGTTATGAGGAGTAGCCAAATTGCCCGGGTGTTTCAGGACGTGGCTGACCTCCTGGAGCTTAAGGGGGAGAACCACTTCAAGATACGGGCTTACCAGAAGGCGGCTCGCTCCATTGAGCACCTGCCGGTGGAGGTAGAGCAGCTGGTGGCGGAGGACCGGCTAAGGGAAATCCCGGGGGTGGGTGAGGCGATTACCAGGAAAATTACCGAGCTGGTAACCACCGGGCACCTGGAATACTACGATAAGCTCAAAGCGGAGTTCCCCGAGGGAATCAGCACTCTGCTTGATATACCCGGTGTCGGGCCCAGGACGGCTATGCTGCTTTCCGGCGAGCTTGGGGTAAGCTCGGTGGATGAGCTGGAGGCAGCCATCATAGGTGGTAAGGTAGCCCGGCTAAGCCGAATGGGGGACAAGACAGCGGAGAATATTCTGCACCAGATTCAGACACTGAGGCGAAAAGACCGGCGTATCCCTCTCGGCGAAGCACTGCCGGTAGTGGATGAGATTTTGCTCCGGCTCAAGTATCTGCCCGGGGTGAGGAATCTGGCTCCGGCGGGCAGCCTGCGCCGACTCCAGGAGACGGTGGGCGATATTGACCTTTTGGGCACCGCCGATAACGCTAAAAATGTAATCCAGACCTTTACTCGCTTACCCCAGGTTAAGGAAGTCCTGGCCAGCGGCGGCACCAGGGCCAGTGTAATTGTGGCTGGCGGACTTCAGGTCGACCTCCGGATTGTCGAGCACGATGCCTTCGGCTCGCTGCTCCAGTATTTCACCGGCAGCAAGCAGCATAATATTAACCTCCGGGAAAGGGCGCGGCGAATGGGGCTGAGCCTGAGCGAGTACGGCATCACTGACCTGGCTACCCAGGAGCTGGAGAAGTTTGACACCGAGGCGTCTTTCTATCAGCGGCTGGGGCTGCAGTTTATTCCGCCCGAGTTGCGGGAGGGTCAGCAGGAGATAGCCCGGGCGGAGCAGGGCACCGTACCTGAGCTGGTTGAGCTTTCTGACATAAAGGGTGACCTCCATATCCACACTAACTGGAGCGACGGGCGGGATAGTATTGAAGCCGTGGCGCTGGCGGCTAAAGCCCGGGGCTACCAGTATCTGGCGATTACCGACCACTCCCGGGGCCGGGGTATTGCTCATGGGCTGGATGCGGAGAGGCTGAAGCAGCAGATAGCGGAAATTAAGGAGCTTAACCAGAAGATTGGCGGCATTCGTATCTTTAGCGGTATTGAGGTGGACATTCGTGCCGATGGCATCCTGGACCTTCCCCCAGATATTCTGGCGGAGCTGGACATCGTGGTGGCGGCGGTGCATTCGGCGATGAACCAGCCTCAGGAGCAGATGGCGCGGCGGATTATCCGGGCGATAGAAAATCCTCTGGTGGATGTGCTGGCGCATCCCACCTGCCGCTTGTTGCCGGGCAGGGAACCGGTGGCGGTAGATATGGAGGTGGTGTTACGGGCGGCGGTTAAAAATAGCAAGGCGCTGGAAATCAGTGCTATGCCCAGTCGACTCGACCTTAAAGACGCTCATGTCTACCGGGCGAGGGAGTTAGGGGTAAAGCTGGTAATCAGTACTGATGCCCATGGCGCGGAGCATCTGGAGTTTAGCCGCTTCGGGGTGGGGGTAGCGCGGCGGGGCTGGTGCCGGGCACAGGACATACTTAATACCAGGCCGCCGGACGAATTTATGGCCAGTCTTAAATCCTCACGGTAGGGGCACAGAATGACCGAGTTAGACAACCAGTTGTCCTCTTCTCCGCTTACTCTGACCGGAGACGCTGAGGCCATAAGCCATCTGGGGCAGGCTATTGCCGGCGGTAAGCACTGGTATATCGCCTTACTTGAGGCTATCGGGTTGTGGGCCAGTGCTGAGGAGACTCATAACGATCGCACCTATCGCTACCTTATTGACGGTGAGGCTTTTGACTGGCTGCTTCTGGCCGAGCGCCTGTGCCAGGCGGTGAATGGGTTACTACCCGATGGTGAAGAGACGGCGCTCCTCTTTAATGGTGAGCCTCCGCTTGACATAACTATTGAGAGATTTAAAAAGCTTATTGGTCGCGGTAAGTACCGCCAGTATCTCAACTATTTTTATGGGATTTCGGTAGAAAATGCTTTAATCCTGGTGGTGGAGGAGGAGGTTCGGAAGGAACGGTGGACGTGGGGATATAACGGCGAGTCTGACATCATTGATGAGGTGTATCATCGAATCTACGGGAAGACTAAGGATACCTTGCTCAAGCAGTTCCGGCAGGAGAAAGGTTATCGTCAGCTCATGTCAATCAGCCTCACCGAACTAAACGAATTCACCTACTGGCTATTTAAGTATCGGCTGGAGCATTGTGACCAGGCCAAGGTAGCCAGTGATACCAAGAAGGGTCTGGAACGGCTGGAGCGTGGTGGACTCGTTCGAGGTCAGCTTCAGTACGGGTTTAACCGGAAGTAGCTAGCGTTCTAAGCCATAATCCTTTCCTCATTTCCAGGCTCTTATCTTGATGAAGAACGGAATGCGGGATTTGCCCCTTGACCCTGACCGCGGGGACGATTCTTCCCGGATGGTTAGCGGCGAAGGAAACCACTTCTTCCGGTGGCACCGCCCCACCGCTCGCCCTGCTCGCCAGGATAGTGAGAGCAACCCCGGCCTGGTCCATCAGCTGTATTACTTTCTCTAGCTCTACGTGCTCGTCAACCTGACTATGGGCATCAATAATGGGTATGCTGCCTTCAGGTATGGGAGCCGGACCGACAGGAGTAGTCTTTGGCGTGGGTGTCGGTGCAGGGGTGGGTGTCGGCACTGGTGTTGGCGTGGGGGTAGGTGTGGGCGTGGGCACTGGGGCTGGCCTGGGGGTAGGTGCCGGAGTAGGCGCCGGCGCCGGTGTTGGTGGAGTTGTCGGTGCCGGCACTGGCTGAGCGCAACCGAAAAATATAAAGAAGCTAAGGGTCAACGCTATGAAATAACTCCGTCTCATGATTGCCCCCACAAGCGGTTTATTGATATTTAAGTCACACCTATATTATCGACTTAGCTCAGCTTTAATCTAATCTACCCAGTTGCTGTTTCAGCCTGACCAGCTTGTCCTTTCTTTCCACCAGTTTGTTTCGTTCTTTATCCACTACGGCAGCCGGTGCCTTGGTCAGGAACTGCTTATCAGCCAGTCTGGCTTCGAGTCGGGATACTTCGGCTTGACTTTGCTCTATCTCTTTTTGCCAACGTTTCCTCTCTGCTTCCAGGTCAACCATACTGGCCATCGGTATGGCTACCTCTAACTCCTTGAGGACCAGTACCAGGGTGTCTTTGCTTGGTGAGCCGTCCTCTTCCTTGTCCTGGAAGGTAACCGGCTTCGCCCGGGCCAGAGTCTCGATAGCCTCAGTATGGGGAGTGAGGACAGGGGTAAGCTCACCGGCATAGATTTGTGCCTCAATCCATCGGTTGCTGGCTACCCTATATTGAGCCCGGGCATTGCGGATAGCGTGGATTATATCTATTAGCGATTCCATAACCTTTTCCGCCTGGGGGTCAATAGCTGACTTCTCGGCCGCAGGGTAGGTAGCTACCATTATTGATTCCGCCTCCGTCCAGTCTGAAGGCAGGCGACTCTTAAGGTTTTGCCACAGTTCCTCGGTGACAAAGGGCATATAGGGATGAAGCAGGCGCAGTGATGTCTCCAGAACGTGAACCAGAACCGGGATGGGCGATGGCGTTTCCTTTTCCCCGGTGCGGAGACGGATTTTGGCTATTTCAATATACCAGTCGCAGAACTCACCCCAGATAAAGTCGTAGATTTGCCGTTGTGCCTCGCCGAACTGGCAGGCTTCCATCAGGGAGGTTACGCTGGATATGGTGTAATTCAGGCGACTCAGAATCCAGCGGTCTTCTACCGGAAGTCGGTCCCGCTGGATTTGGGTCTCAGTGCCGTGGGGCTCAATACTTCTGATGATGAACCGGGCGGCATTCCATATTTTATTGGCGAAGTTGCGGCCGGATTCCAGTCGGGCCGCGTTTAGCTTGATGTCATTGCCGGGCGCAGTGCCGGTGGACAGGGCAAAGCGCAGGGCATCGGTGCCGTATTTCTCCAGGGTGTCGATGGGATTAAGCACGTTACCCTTGACCTTGCTCATCTTTTCTCCCTTCTCGTCCCGTATCAAGCCATGAAGGTAGATGGTGTGGAAGGGAATATCGCCGGTATCCTCCAGTCCCATCATAACCATCCGGGCTACCCAGAAGAAGAGGATGTCATAGCCGGTCTCCATCACTGCGGTCGGGTAGAAGTAGCGCAGGTCTTCGGTATCATCAGGCCAGCCCAGGGTAGAGTGAGGCCACAGGGCTGAGCTAAACCAGGTATCCAGCACATCCGGGTCTTGCTCGATGTTGGTTGAGCGGCAATGGCTACAGGATTTGGCGTCGTCAACGGTTACGGTCAGTTCGCCACAGTCCCGGCAGTACCATACCGGGATACGGTGCCCCCACCATAGCTGGCGGCTGATGCACCAGTCACGGATATTCTCTATCCAGTTGTGATATACCTCGTTAAAGCGTTCTGGAATGGTGGTGATACGCCCGCTGGTGACGGCGTCAATAGCCGGTTTAGCCAGCGGCGGCATGTTGATGAACCACTGTTGGCTGGCTATTGGTTCAATAACCGTCTGGCAGCGCTGGCAGTGTCCTACTGAGTAGCCGTATGGCTCAATCTTCTCCAGGAGGCCATCTTTCTCCAGGTCAGATAGTACCGCTTCACGGCAGGCGAAACGGTCAAGCCCGCAGTAGGCCCCGGTATTTTCGTTCATGGTGGCGTCCGGGTTCAGTATATTTAGCAGGGGCAACCCTTGCCGCTGGGCTATCTCAAAGTCTACCGGGTCATGACCGGGAGTGATTTTAACGGCCCCGGTACCAAAGCTGGGGTCAACCGCTTCATCGGTGATAATGGGTATTATGCGGTTGACCAGGGGGAGGGTAACTTTCTTACCTGCCTTTGCTTTGTATCGCCGGTCATCAGGATTGACGGCTACCGCGGTGTCACCGAGCATGGTCTCGGGGCGGGTGGTGGCGACGGTAACAAAGCCGCGGTCACCTTCAAGGGGGTAGCGGATGTAGTATAGATGACCCTGTATGTCCTTGTGGTCCACCTCAAGGTCGGAGAGGGCGGTGCCGCATCGGGGGCACCAGTTGATAATCCGTTCTCCCCGGTAGATTAGACCCTTTTGATACAGGCGGACGAAGGCGGTACGCACGGCCCGGCTTGGCCCCTCGTCAAGAGTGAAACGCTCCCGGGTCCAATCGCAGGAGGTGCCCAGTCGCTGGTGTTGCTCCGAAATGGTCTGGCGGCATTTGTTGGCCCAGTCCCACATCCTTTCCAGGAATTTATCCCGGCCTATCTGGTGCCGGTCCAGCCCTTCTTTAGCCAGTAGCTGCTCCATCACGACCTGGGCGGCGATGCTGGCGTGGTCAATGCCGGGCAGCCAGAGGGTAGGGTCGCCCTTCATGCGGTGCCAGCGAATCATGATGTCCTCCAGGGTGGCGGTCAGGGCGTGCCCGATGTGAAGCTCACCGGTTACGTTGGGAGGTGGCATGATGATGACAAATGGTTTCTTCTCCGGGTCTATCCTGGGCGTAAAATAGCCCTTCTCCAGCCAGAATTTATACCATTTGCGCTCTACCTTGCCCGGCTCATAGGCTTTGGGCAGGTCATATTCAGCACTCATTGCTTCTGTCACGTATACCTTTCTACCCTAAAATAGCAATTGAATTGCAACTTGGCTTTGCCACTTTACACGTCATTGCGAGGGACAGAGTCCCGAAGCAATCTCTGAACAGGCTCACAACAGACTCCACAATCTCTAAAAAGGGATTGCTTCGCTGCCCCTTCGCTACACTCAGGGCTTTGGCTCGCAACGACAAGGAACTCCGCTTAGTCTTAACCCAAAATCTCAGCTTTTGAAGTTAATCACTCATTTTTGGTTTCTTAGATTATTAGTTTAACCCCATCCCCTTTATCCCCTTCCCCTTACGGAAGGGATAATCATCTCTCTATCTGAGCGTTTGTCCCCTAGTGATACGGCTATTATCTCCGTGGGAATGAGACCCCGTACTTCTATCCTAATCACGAAAAACGTACACCTTTGTACCAGACTTCTGGAGTATAGCCCGTATATTCTTCTTTATGAGCTCTCCCGGATTCTCAGAAACACCAGAAACCTTCCGGAGGATTTATCGCCTGCATTTTCAGATCCGTGCCTTGTATTCTAACATAATCCGTTTCCCGTACTTGCCCGATTTCGTTTTTACACTCGGTTTCTAACCATGGATTATAGCCAAGCGGAGCAAGCTTGTCACCTTTTCGACCCCAGATGCCAAAATCACTGACAGGTATATCTCCCGAGGAGCTGTCCAGCATTGTTTGAATTCTAGAATTACCTTGCAACTACTTTAAGGGGGACTGGGGGGATAACTCTCCCAGTCCTTTTTCTATATACTAATGTAAGCTTTTGTGTAGTCCATACAATCTGCACTTCTATGCCGTGTTAATATCAAGGTGGATTTAGTCTATCAGATATATAATGGGCGACCAGATCCTTTAACCGCGGCAGGAGCTCTGATTGCTTGAATGGCTTTACCACATAGTCGTTTGCTCCCAGCTGCAGTCCCCTGGCTATATCGGTTTCATCACTCCTGACACTGAGGATAACCACGGGAACCGTAGAAAAGTGCCGAATCTTCTCCAATACCTCATAACCATCTATGTCAGGAAGTGCCAGGTCAAGAATAATGACATCAGGAGCTTTGCTCTTTGCCAGCACTACCCCCATCTTCCCGTATTGGGAGGAAATCAATTCGGCTTCGGGCCACTTTGTGCAGAAGGCCAGGGAGATAGCCTCTACTATCTCAAGGTCGTCCTCGATAACCAGGACTTTCACCTTTATGGCTTTCCTCCTGTTTCAGCAGCTTGTGGCTTGTAGTGGGTAGAGTCAAGTGGGATTGAGAAACTGAAAGTCGAGCCTTTACCTGTTGCGGTTTCCACCCATATGCGTCCCCCGTGGAGCTCTACCAGTGTCTTGCACAGCGCCAGTCCCAGACCCAGTCCACTGAGGCGCTGCCGGTCACTTTCATCACGATAATACGGGTCAAAAAGACGCTCCCGTATCTTCTTGTTTATCCCGGGCCCGTTGTCACTAACACTTACGGTCACCATATCGCCTTCCTGCTTTGCTCTGAGGGTGATTTTGCCTCTTTCGTCGGTGAACTTGTTGGCATTGGTTAAGAGGTTCATCACCACCTGCTCCAGCCGTTCCCCATCGGCCGTTACACTGGGAAGAGGGAAAGGTAACTCCAATCCCAGTGATTTGTTTTGTTCGATAATCATTGGAGTCATCTCATCAGCTATCCGACGTAACATCTCGTTGAGGTCTACCGACTTGAGGTTTAGCTTTATCATACCCAGTTCTGCTCTGGACAGGTCGAGGAGCTCATCGATTCTCTTGCTGAGATTTTGGGCACCCCGGTAGATATTTCGGGCAATGTCGTGAGCTGGCTGTTCTTTCAGGTAATCAACCAGCAGGTCGCTTGAGGCTACGATCGGGGTTAATGGTGTTTTGAGCTCATGCACCAGCGCCCGGCTGAACTCTATTCTTTTCTTTATCTCAGCTTCCAGTTCCTGCCGCAGTGCTTTTTCCTGCTGGTAGAGTGCTTGAATCTGCTCTTCCACCCTCTTGCGCTCGGTAATGTCTTCTTGTATAGAAATAGCACCAATCACGTTACCCTCTTTGAAAAGAGGAATCCCTCTCACATTCAAGTATCGGTCAGTCCCTCCCGTCGTGGTGGGGAAATACACACTTTCTAAGCTAAAAGGCTCTCCATTAAGCAGTCTTGCGTATGTATCAGAGAGCCCCGCATCTATGACAGGTGGGAACGTTATAATATTCTTCCCGAGGTAATCTTCCAGGGGGGCTTTGCTTCTTCCTATGTGAGTTACGTGATAGGGATTGACCTCGACCATTTGGCCATCTTTGTCCAGTAAGATAAGCGATATCGGGGCTTTATCAAATATACTTCTGTATTTCTCTTCGGATTCTCTTAATGCCTCCTCCGCCTTCTTGCGCTCGGTGATGTCCATGAAGCTACTGAGGATTGCCCTTCCCCCACCATAACTGATGGGAGCAACTGTCTCTAGAATCCATCTGATATTCCCTTTACTGTCAAGGCACCTATATTCATAGGGCTCTGTCGATTGCCCACTCAACATCTTAATGGCATTCTCTCTAGCTATACTCCTGTCCTCAGGGGCAACAAGGTCATAAGAATCCCTTCCTAACAAGTCATTTTGGCCGTAGCCAGTCAGCTTCATAAACTCGGGATTAACGAATTGGAATTTATTATCTTGGGTAATGCAGATACCTAGTGGAGAACTAGAGGTTACACTTCTGAATAACTCATCTGCCTGCTTGCGCTCGGTGATATTACGATAAACAACCATAACGGCAGATTCACTGTGCCAAACGGTACTACCAACCGTCACTTCTACAGGTATACTTCTTCCATCCTTCGTAAGGAGAATAGTCTCATAATGCCGTGGTGCAGGCTCTCCGTCTAATCTTTTTTTCCTTATGCCTGCTATACGGTCCCGTTCACTCGGATGAATAATAGTCAGTATCGGGAGGCTGAGTAGTTCCTTCTCGGTATAACCGGTTAATTCTTGAAACCGGCTGTTAACATAGACTAGTTCTCCAGTGTCTTTACCGAAAACATATGATATTGCAATACCATCATTAGAGTTTTCAGCAAGTAGTCTGAAGTTCTCCTCACTCTGTTGCAATGCCTCCTCCGCCTGCTTACGCTCGGTGACCTGAGTAATAAAAGCCAGGAGGTGGTCCATATTGATCGGCTTGGTTTCATAGGCAATTACGCGCTTCTCCCCGACAGCTTCCACAGCCGTCTCCAGCGAAGCGTAGCCAGTGCTGATGATATACTCCATTTCGGGGGATGCTTTGGCTAACTTCTGGATTAGCTTTACCCCCGGTATGTCAGGCAGCTTGAGGTCAATAATTGCCAGAGAAAATGACTTCTCCTTGCAGAGAGCGAGCGCGGTCTGTCCATCTCTAGCAATGGCAGTACTGTACCCTTTTGCCTCCAGGATGTCCTGCTGGCTTGAAGCTAGGTCAACGTCATCATCCACAATGAGTATCCCTGACTTTTGCTCCATCATACCACCCCTGAACTATTTCTACAGGCACTACCAAAGCTCTATTGCGGTTTCCTGGGAGTGCCCTTATCTTTCTGTTCTCCAATCTGCTCCATTAACGAACTCAGCTCGTCCATGTTTATCGGCTTCTCCAGGCAGGCGTAGCAATTTTTTTGCAAAGCCATCTCCACCAGCTTACTCATCTCTACCGGGTAGCCAGTTATAATAATTACCACCGTATCCGGCCGGAAATCACGGATGGCCAGGTAAGTCTCCAGACCATTGAGGAAAGGCAGCTTCAGGTCAATGAGCATAATATTAAATTTGTTCTCCCGTGCCTCTTCTATTGCCCTGTTACCATCGTAGGCAAGGCTAACCCGGTAGCCCTTATCAATCAGCACATCTCTCATATTGGCACACAGATTAGGGTCATCATCTACCACGAGTATCAGCGCCCCGTTGGGCATAGCCTGTTCAATGAGGTTAAAGAGCTTGTCAAAGTCCAGCGGTTTCTTGAGGAAACCAAAGGCTCCCTCCCGCAGTGCCTCCCTGATTAGTTCTTCCACAGCGTAGGCGGTTACCATAATAATTGGCATATCGGGCACTATCTGTTTTATCTTCTTGAACGTTTCCACGCCGTTCATTGCCGGCATTTTGACATCCATGAGCACCAGGTCAAAAACATTTTGTCTTACCAGCTCAAGGCCCTTGAATCCGTCGTAGGCAGTCATCACCTCGTAATCCCTCAGTTCCAGGATATCGGTTATGTTCTGGCAAAATTCCTCATTATCATCAACAACCAGTATTCTCAATTTCTCAGACATTATTCATGCCTCCTTGCGAGCTTCGATATGTAGAGGGAGCCGTAAAACAATGGTTGCTCCTTTACCTGGTTCCGATTCGGCTTCTACCGTGCCACCATGCTTGTTGATTAACATCTTGGTAATAGACAGACCAAAGCCGATACCCGTGGCTTTGGTAGTGAAAAGCGGCTCGAAGACCCTCTCCAGGTTCTCCGCAGCAATACCCGGACCGGTATCAGCAAAGGATACTTCAACGTGGCCATCATTAGTACTCTGAACTGCTACCGTCAGAGTTCCTCTGCCATCCATCGCCTCTAAGGCATTCTTTACTACGTTCTTGAAAGCCATGCGCAACTGTTCCCCATCGGCAATGACCAGAACCTCTTGCTTTGGAAAATTCCGTACTACATTTACCGTGGATGGTACTTTAGAGGTAGCGATTGCGTCACGGGTAACAGCTATAAGGTCAATCTCTGCTAACTGCGGTTCCTTCATTCGAGTCAGGTTAAGCAGGCTCTCGATGATGGCGGTGGCGCTGCCGACACTGGACTGAATACGGTCAAGGTGCTGCTGTACCTTCTTATCGGCGTCTTTTAGCTTCATCTTCAGGTAATATGCCGAACTATCTATCACCCCCAGGGGATTCCTTAACTCGTGGGAGACACTCCCGGAAAACTGTCCCAGCGTGGCCAGTCGTTCCTGTCGGGTCATTTCCTCTTGAGCATCTTTTATTCTGTTAACCATTGTATTGAACGTTTTGGCTGCCGTAGCAATTTCCGTTGACCCTGCGACTGGTATCTGAATACTAAGGTCTCCATCAGCAATAGCCTCTGCACCACGACTCAAGACCCGGATAGGTCCAGTGATAGTTCGAGCAATGAAAAGTGTTAGCATTACTGATATTATCATGCTACCTAAAGCTATGATTGAGGTGCGCCAGAGTGCGCTTTGCAAATGTGCAAATGTTTCCGCTCTGTCCATCTTGACGACCAATCCCCAGCCTAAATCATTCTCAATACGGATATGTCTGAAAGCTGCAAGAACTGGTACATCACGGTAGTCACTAGTCTCAATAATCCCATCCGTACCGGAAGCGGCTAGTGTTGCTGGTAGTGATTCGACCTGAAAGCTTAGTGGTATGGCGTTATTGCCATCGGGAAGAAGATACTTGAGCGATGATAGAAGATAGGAGTCCTGGTTAACCAACACTGTTTCTCCACTCTCTCCCAGAGCTTCCCCGGTCAGCAGCATCGATTGGATAAATTTATCAACTAGTACTTCCACAACAAGTACTGCTATTACCTTATTTTCTTGGTCCCGCATTATGTCTGTGAAATAAACAGCCGGACTTTCACCTTGCCGTGTTAAGATGACATCACTGGTGTGCGCAGTAAGAGTCTCAATGGTTTTTTTGAAATAGTGTTCCTCCGAAACATCTATCCCCACATACGATGGAGCAGACGAGAAAATGATAGTACCAGTCTCTGGGTCAGCAACGTACACATTCCTGAAATGACCGTATGTGCTAATTATCATATTAAAGTAGTCACGGGCGGCTTTGCCGTTGCGTATATCACCGGATTGAGGTGATAGTTTAGCCTGCTCAGGGCTGTTACTCGTGAATTCATCGGTTATTCCTCTTAGCAAATCCATATTAGATACAATAAACCGATCTCTGGCTATTATATTTACGTCTTCTCTAATGTCCTCTAGCCAATTGATTAGCTGGGTTCTTTTCAAATCTGCAATAAACTCCATATTTTTAAAGATTTCTTGCCGTTGTTCTTCCCATCTGCCTTTAAAAGCCATAAATGGTACCCCAAAGAATTGTACTAGCTCAAGAATCAGGATGATTAGAATAATAAAAAGGCTAAAGGTGATTACCAATTTTGTGGTAAACGTACCTAACTTCTCTTTTATGGCATGTACAATATTCGTCATGATAAAATATACCTGTGCTAGTCTGAATGGTCCTCGTACGAATAATCGTATACCTCTAGCTGATACTCTACGCCATTTGCCTGAATTTCTCTGGCTAGAAGTAGGTCAAAGTGGGATTGTATTTCTTCCCACTTAACCTTGGGCGCAATAATCTCTAACTTTTGGAGAAATATGAATTCACGGTAGAGTTGACTATCAGGTTTAATATGTTTCTCAAGGATTAATGGTATTATTACAGAGTTGATCATATCTTCTCTTGCAATTGTGGCATAATGTGTTGCGGACAGGGGTACTTCCTGTCCAGACAGTTGTTCTCCTGCTTGTAATGCCCATTTACTGGCTTCTAGAAGATTCTGGTCGTGCTCTTTGAGCCAGTTTAGGGCTCGTAGTTCAGATGCAACAATTTGGTTAACAACCGCTGGATATTGATCAACAAAAGACGAGGAGAAATAAAGGTAACCTGTTGTGATGCTACGCTGTACGATTACAACTCCATCATACTGGGTTTGAGCTATAGTAGGGGTTGGTTCCCAAGCCGAGAAAGCATCAATAATTCCTTCGTCAAGAGCCGCTGGCATTTCGTTTACATCGAGGGGAACTAGATCAACATCAGTTTCAGAGAGTTCTACGGCTGACATGGAGTTTAGGAGCGCAAAGTGGGCATTGGATCCGAATCCATAGGCTATTTTTTTATTCCTGAGTTCAGGCACAAGCATATGCTGTCGAGCTACAATGGAGGAATATCCATACTGGATAAGCGAAGTAACGGTGGTATCGTAGGAAGCGCTGGCTGTCAACATTGGCATATCTCCTGCGACGGCTATTTCTAGATCACCCCGCTTAAGAAAAAAATTCATATCGACGCCTTTGAGAAAGGCGTGAAAGCGTAGCTCCATTCCATATTCGGACAGAGTTCTTTGAAGCACCGCGTCACGCTTCATTGCTTCAGTAATAATACTGGGTGGAATCCATAATGGTTGTATCCCGATATCAATTACATTATTTTCATGGCTAAAGTTATAGCTACCGTAAATTGGATGAAGATATAGATCGGGCTCTGATATAATAGTAAATCTCTTCGAGTCTATCGGTCCATTGCACGCCGCAGCACTGGCAATCATAAAGCTAACCATAATTGCCAAACTTATACATATAAAAGCTCTCATTCTTGTGTAAACTAAGCCTAGCTGGTTTACTGTATCCATTTGCTCATTGTCATCAACCAGGTTGGATACTTTCCCTCAAACGAAGTGTGCAATTCCCATTACAAAATGACTATTCGTTACAATAATGAGCCCATTATTGCACCTTATTAATGTAATGGTTCAAATGCCTGCTTGGGTCTATTAACCCCCCTTATCAACGGACTTTATTTCGATATTTAGCCCCTTTGATGGGTCATCCTGGCCCTTACCTATACTGAACATCTTTGTGCCGCATGAGCGGCATACGCCTTGAATTACGTATCCTGGGAGCTCCGGCTTCCAGGATACCTTTACTATGTCTATCCATAGGCACCACCTCCTTAGATGTGTATTATCCTCATTCTATTCCAATAGCTATATTTGTCAAACTCTAAAAAGGTTCCATAGAGAACTTCAGGCTACTTTTTGCCTTGAGTTCACGGATTTCATCCAGTTTTTGGCGGTATTGCTTTTTTTCTGGCTAAAGCATTACGGCCTCTTCCAACAGACGAATCGCCTCGTCCAGGTCAAATTCCTTTTTGCTTGGGTGGTTATAGCGTTTTGCTTCGTCAAAGTGGTTCTCAGCCTGATCACGTTTGCTGGGTATTTGCCGGCGAGTGTGGTATCCAACCTTTTTGTTGCCCGTCATACCAAAGGCTTGCTTTTACCGTGTCACGGCTAATCATACCAGCCGAAGTCCATTACTGCCTTTTTCAGCGTGTACACATTGTATGGAGGCGCCATGGGCGGAAGCTCGCAGCCGGGGCACAGGACAAATCCGTTGGGGGCGTATTTCGCCTTCTCAATGCACTGCCGGGCGAGTTCGTAGACTTGCTGTGGGGTTCCGTTCTGAATAATGGCGGGTTCAATATTGCCGACGATGATGTACTTATCCCCGAAATACTTTATTGCCGTAGTCAGGTCAACCTGCTGCCCGAAGCTGACCAGGGCTGCCTTACCCATCGGAATCTGAGCAAAGTAAGGAAGGTTCAGGTTCTGCTCTCCGCAGAGATGACAGTTAAAGCGCCTGATGCCCATCGCCAGCACTTTCTCAAGAAGCTCCTTCATATAGGGAAAAGCGAACTCTTCAAACTGTCTTGGCGAAATGACATCGTTCGATTCGGCAGGGGTGGGGGTAAAAGGCGTGACCCGCTGAGCACCAAAGGTATCCACCCAGTACCGGGCTACCTGGAGGCAATAGTCGGTAGTTACCCGGAGAAGTCTATGGGCGAGTTCCGGCTTCTTCATCATCCAGCGGCATAACTGGTCAAGCCCGCACAGGTTTCCGGCCCAGGTAAAGGGGCTTCCCAGAGAGAACATAATGGGTCGGTGGTTTTGCTGGCATATCCTGGAGAACTCCATGGCGAGCTGAATCGAACCGGCGGTTTTCACATCCGGTACCTCCAGACGTTCGACGTCTGCCTCTGACTCAACCGGATAGCGTTCTGCTTCCGGGACCTGCTCCCATTGGCTGGTTGGGAATCTAATTTTCCCGCCAAAGTCCCAGGTTACGGACATGGAAAAAGAGTAGGAAGGGCCACCATCACTGCCATACATCTGCTGGGTCCATTCCTGGGCCCAGAAACTCTTTTCCGGGTCATCAAAAATGCGGGCAATGGGGAAGCCGACGACCCGCGCCGAGAAGCCCAAAGCAGATAGCAAGAAGGGGACCCGGTCTGGCCGCTGACCAAGGGCCAGTGCCTTCATGCGTCCCCCTGGAGTCATCTCATCCTGCCTCTGCCTGCCGGTTGTCTCCATGTTATTCTACCTTTCCCGTCTTATCGGTTAATTTGCTCTGGCCGGTCTCATGGTATTCGGCGGGTTTCTTCTCCAGAGCTATTTCGCCTTGCCTATTGGTTACAAAGAGATTGGCGTGCCAGTCAGGGTCTTCCTGGGGATAATCCTCCCGGTAGTGGGCGCCACGGCTTTCCGTTCTCTCCAGGGCGGCTCGTGAGACTATCTCAGCCACCAGGAGCATGTTATCCAGCTCCAGTCGTTTTATCAGACCCTTTATGTCAGCCACCCGAACCCTTCCCGCCAGAGAGCGAATATCTTTTATCTTGTCCCGGGCTGTCTTCAGCCCGGACTGGTGGCGAATTATCCCGGCCTGATACCACATTACATTCTTGAGGGAACGAAGGAGGTCTCCAGAGTTCCCTTGTTCTTCACCCAGCAGGGATTCCAGTCGGGTCTTCTCAGCGCCTACCTCTGCCGGGTCAGGCTTTCTCAGAGATGTCTCCGTGGCATAGGGGGCGGCGTTCTCACCGGCTACGGCACCCATGGCGAAGACTTCCGAGAGGGCATTCCCCGCCAGACGGTTGGCACCGTGGGCGCCGCCCACGACCTCCCCGCAGGCGAATAGACCACCGGCGGGGGTGCGGGTTTCATCATCGGTGACTATCCCCCCGATGCCAAAGTGAGTGGTGGGCGAAACCACGAATTCTCTCCTCTCTTGAGGAGTGGCCGCAGGGAGGAGGCGGCGAAGTCGCCGGAAATTTTCCTCAGGAACAGGAGCGAGGTCCATAATCACCCCCCCGCCTATATCGTTTCCCTCCAGGATTTCCCTCATGATGGCTCGGGCGACGCGGTCTCGGGTCATCGCCATGGTATCCTGAAGACCGTGTTTGGCGAGCACATCCTCTCCTCGGGAATTCCTGATGATGGCTCCGGAGCTAAACACAAAAGCCTCGTAGAGGACCATCCGGGTTCCTCCCATAGCCGTGGGATAAAACTGGACGAATTCCATGTCTCTGAGGGGAAGGTTGAGGTGAAAGGCCAGGGCATAGCCATCACCGGTCATGCCGACCGCATTGTTCGTGTAGAGGTATATTTGACCCAGGCCGCCTGTGGCCAGCACTACCGCCCGTGCCGGCAAGACGAGGAAGCGCCCTTCCCGGTCTATCCCCACCGCACCGGTAATTTCTCCCTTCTGGGTCAGGAGCCGGCTGATAAAGACCCTTTCGACGAAGCGCACCCCTATTCTGGCGGCATATTCCTTGAGGGGGAGGGTAAATTCAGTCCCGCGGCGTTTTTCCCCGTGGAAATTTCGGTGGTAAGAGTGACCGGGTGCCTGGCTGATGACAATCCTTTCCCTCTCCTTCTGGAAGACGATACCGCAGGTCTTTAAAAATGAGACCTCGTCCACTATCTTTCTGGCCATTCTGGCTACCAGGCGGGGGTCATTAATAAAGCGTCCCCCTTCCATGATATCCCGGGCGTGGACGTCCGGGTTGTCGCTGGCGTCACGGTCGCCGGTAGCTGCGGCAAAGGCGGCGGCGGAAAGGGCGGTATTATTGCCTAGCCCGACCCGGGACTTGGTGGCAAGGATAACGGAAGCCCCTCTCTCCCGCGCCTTGATGGAGGCCTGGAGGCCAGCCCCACCCCCGCCTATCACCAGGACATCACAGGAAATATATTCCGGTCCCTTTAGCTCCATTTGCCCATCTCCTTAGCTCTATTGCGGTCGCATCTTATTTTAGTATTACAGGTTCAGCAGGAAACATTATAACAGAGGAAAGGGGATGATAACTAATTAGCGTGATGTTACTTCAGGCCCTCACCCGACATCGCCCCCTCTCCAAAGTCATGATTTATTCATCATGCAGAAGGTTAATCGATAATTTGGAGTATTGACTGACTGATAATGGGATTGACAACCAGCGGTAAGAGTTCTAGTATGGCCACAGTAGTTGACGCGGGGAATCCTGGTAGAAACCCGGCTAGGGAGGAAGTCATGACGGGTGTAGAATTTATTCAAAGTGCCGTCGCGGAACTGCATAGTGCGATGATTAACGATGTTAAAGTACTTACTCAGGAGCAAATGACATGGAAGCCCGCTCCCAAGACCAACCCAATCGGCTTCTTGTTCTGGCATTATATGCGTCATGCGGACAATACCATTCAGGGACTTCAGGGAAAGACCTCAATATGGGAGCGCGAGAAGTGGTACGAGAAGCTGGACATGGATGCTAAGGCACAAGGCACTGGCTTTCAGGAGCCAGATGTGGAAAAGGTGGCGGTTCTTCCCCTTTCCGATGTCATGGCATATGCTGAGCGTGTAATCCAGAGCACCACTGATTACCTGAAGTCGCTGGATGATTCTGATCTGGACCATGCCCCTGACCCCGACCGTCCCAAGCGAACAATTGCTGTGACGCTACGCAGCTTTATACTGGCGCATGGCTGGTGGCACTTGGGAGAGATCAAGTATCTCAAAGGTATACAGGGAATGCCGGCCGCCCGATAGCTATGGATAGCACCTGCCCGGGACCTTTGGCAATATTTAAGGAGCCTTTTTGATGAGTGATGAATTATATAGCCCGGAGGAAGTCATGTCTGCGGAGGAAAGGGAGCGGCATTACAATGAGAAAGTCAGGCGGCTTATTGAATTTGCCTATGAGAATGCCCCAGCGGTAAAGGACAAGCTGGACGAGGTGGGGGTTAAGCCCTCGCAAATAAGCACCACTAAAGACCTGGAGCTAATCCCATTTATCACCCGGGACGAGTTACTTGAACTGCAAGCGGCCAATCCGCCCTTTGGCGGACTGCTAACCATGCCGGTGAAAGACCTGTACCGGATTCTCTTCTCGCCGGGGCCTATTTATGTTCCCGTAGCTTCGCCGGAATGTGCTAGGGACGTTTTGACGATATTACGGGCGGCGGGCTTGAAAAAGGGTGACCGGGTAATTTGCTCTTTCCCTTACCTGCTGGCGGCGGGAGCGACGCTGGGCGATGCTCTGGCACTGGGTGAAATGGTGGCTATCCCGGCCGGGGCGGGCAACACGGAACTTCAGCTGGATATGATACGTGACCTCGGGATTGAGGGGTATTTGGGCACACCCAGCTTCCTGATGAACCTGGTGCGGAAGGCAGACGAGCTGGGCTATGATTTTCGGCGGGAGTTCAAATTACGGTGTGGTGTGATAGGGGCCGAGCCGTTACTTCCCGAGGTAAGGAAAACCCTGGAGCAGGATTACGGTATCAGGTTGACCAATGCTATCGGGGTGGGTCTTGGTACCTGGTTTGGCTACGAATGCCGCCAGCAGGCGGGTTTCCATACGCTGGGGGAGTCATTTGTGGAGATAGTTGACCCGGAGACAGGGAAACAGCTGGAACCCGGTGAAGTAGGTGCCCTAGTGCTTACCGGCTTCAATAATGACGCCTTTCCCGTGATTCGGTATATGACCGGTGACCTTTCCACATTTACTGATGAACCGTGCCCCTGCGGCCGGACCTCAAGGAGATTTATGGGGGTTATGGGCCGGGTGGGTGATTCGGTCAAGATAAGGGCCCTGTATCTCACTCCGGGGCAGGTGAAGACAGTTGCCTCCAGGTTTCCCGTCATATCGAAATGTCAGGTGGTGGTCAGCCGGGTGGGCTACCGCGATGAAATGACCTTTAACATTGAGCTGGCGGATGAGAGCATTGACCGGGATAATCTAGTTACCGGGCTTCAGGCCTCTTTCCAGGATGCCTGCCGGCTCAGGATTGACAAAATTAAATTTGTGCCTGCCGGGACAATTCCCGAGGAACATAAGATTGTTGTTGATGAACGAAGCTGGCAGGTGCGGTAATTTGCCTCCCGGCGAGTTAGCAGCCAGGGGCTAAGCCTCTTTTCACTCCAACTTCAATCCTTCATTAAGCGCCTCGGTTACCTGAATCAGCTCTTGATATGGGGGGCGTGGTATCGAGTCGCCCAGTTCCTCCACAATTTTTATCGCCCACGGTCTGGGGAACTGGATACCTACCAGTGACTTTAGCCAGAGCACGTCGCCGCCTTCTATATTGTCGGGAGAGCTGGAGACTATGGCTCTGACTATCCGGCAGTCATACTTTCGGGGACCGGGGGTCAGGTCTCTTATCGCCAGTTTTATCTCCTGACCTTCGGGTAATCTTTGAGGGTCGCTGACAAAGGTTGAATATTCTTGGCTCATTTCACTTCTCCTGCTTAAATGGAACTCAGCTAAAGGCCGTACTCGCTCCAGTTGGCCAGCACTTTATCCCTAATTTCTTGAGGATAAATCACATCGAAGGATGCCTTAACCGGTATTTCCTCCCTGGGCCAATCAGGCGGCCAGGTGGCGTCAAATACGGCTACGGCACCGGTAGCGTTCTTTTTTTCCTCAGCATCATAACAGGGCGAGAAGGGGTTTCCGGTTCCCGGCGGCGTATCTTTCAGAAATATCCCGCGAGTAGAGTGGCATTTAACAGAAAAGGCGTGGATAACCTGGCGCATGTCAAAAACGTCCACGTCGTCATCAACGACAATAATCTTGGTAATCCAGGCTCTGCGCCGGCCGATAGCGTTGCCCACGCTTTTAGCTACCTCGTTGCCACCCTGCTTAACACTGACTATCGCCATAAAGGCAGCCCCCTCCGGCGGGACGTAGCAATCGACCACGGATACCCCGGTTCGCTGGGCCCGCCTCTTAACCGATACCGCAGTGCTGAGGCAACCCCCGACATGGCTGTCATCGGGGGGAACTCCCAGATTGGACATGGTAAGGATTGGCGAGTTTCGATGGGTAATGGCAGTCACCCGGCAGTACAGCTTTGGCTCGTAGCCTCGTGAGCGGTAACCGGGGTATTCACCAAAGGGCCCTTCGGCGGCGCTCACGTCAGGTAAAATCTCCCCCTCTATCACAATTTCGGCATGAGCCGGGACCAAAAGGTCGTTAGTCTCACATTTAACCAGCTCTACCGGCTCCTGGCGCAAGCCACCGGCTAAGTCAGCCTCGTTCTTGCCCACCGCGTAGCCCGCCGAGGCGGCTATGCTGGAAAGGGGGTCAGCCCCAATAACGGCGGCTACCGGCATGGGCAGGTTCTTAGGCAGGTATTGCTGGCGCAGGACCATGCCCAGGTTGCTGCCGGGGGCGGGGGACATGGCCAGAGACCGTTGGTTATTGATGTGAAAGCGGTACATACCCCAGTTTGTCCATTCACTGTCCGCTTCCTTGCTCACTATGAAACCCCAGGTGCCGATATATCTACCCCCGTCACCGTTGTGGCACATCGGCGCCGGAAGGCGGTAGAGGTCAATCTCGTCTCCCCGCATGATATTCTCCTGGCACGGTGCGTCTTTGACCCTTACGGGAGGTATCGGCTGTTCATCGCGGCGCTCATACTCCTCGTAGATTTTTTTAATGGGAGTATCCGCCGGAAGCCCCATAGCTATCGCTACTCGTCTATAGGTGGCTACGGGAGCGGCAAAAATCCGATAGCCCTCAGGATAGTCCTTGATTTTCTCAAAGAGGAGGGCGGGGCCGGAAAGCTCGCAGGCTCGCCGGGAGATAGCCCCAGCCTCCATATCCCAGTCTACCTCTTTCTTAACCAGGACTACGTCGCCGGTCTTCTTTAAGGCGTTGATGAACTCCCGGTTATCCTTAAATGCCATGGCACTCCCCTCCTTAGGTTTTTGTTTTTCGCCTCTATCATAACGGTTAATTAAGGGCATTAGCAACAAAGGCTTTCCCCGCAGTAACAATTTGCCTTCTCTTTAGCCACCATAGGAAGAATTAAGACGCTTGTTTCGACTAAGCGAGAATTTAGTTTCCTTCTGCGTGCTTTAGTCCACCAGATAGTTCGTTAGAACGTTGCTTGTTGTCGATAGGGGGAAAAGGGTTTATAATTACTAAGCAACCAAATAATCAAGTTCTGAGGGCGGCAACAGTACCTAGAAAGGGAACCGATATTAAGAAATTTAACCTTCGCCGGCTCTTTTCCGGTGTGCTGCCTTTATTTGTGTTGGCACATTTCAGCCATCACCTGGTGACCGCACTGCCCACACCGCTTACCCCCTTTATTCGCGATGAATTTGCCCTTAACAAGACCCGGGCGGGGTGGGTGATTGGGGCATTCACTACCGCCTATGGCCTCGGCCAGCTGCCGGCGGGGTGGCTTGCCGACCGTATTGGACCCCGCGTGGTGGTTACTATAGGCATCAGCGGCGTGGCGGTAGCCGCACTATTAATCGGTCTTTCCCAGACCTATGTTATGATGCTCGTCTTCCTGGCATTGATGGGAGTGGTGGGTGGTGGCTATCATCCGGCGGCTCCGCCAATAATCGCTTCATCAGTGGGGATGGAGAAGCGGGGCCGGGCCCTTGGGCTGCATATGATTGGCGGTAGTGCCAGCTTCTTTTTAGCGCCGATTATCGCCGCGGCCATTGCTATCGTCTGGGGCTGGAGATGGTCTTTTATCGGGCTGGCGGTTCCGGCTATGGTCTTTGGTTTAATGTTTTATGTGCTCATGGGCCGGCATGTAGCCGGAAGTAAGGCTGGAGGCAGGACAGCTACCAGTCAGACGGAAGCCCCGTCAACGCCGGGCCGCCTGCGCCGCCTGGTGTGGTTTATCATTCTGAGCACAGCTGCGCAGGCGGTAGCGTTTTCCGTAATCTCGTTCATCCCTATATTCCTGGTTGACCACTTTGGGGTTAGTAATGAGACAGCGGCGGTCTCCATGGCCTTTATCTACGGGGTCGGGCTCGTGGCCAGTCCCCTGGCCGGATACCTCTCCGACCGTCTGGGCAGGGTGCCGGTGGTTCTGGCGGTCTGCTTTATGATTGGCCCCGTCATTTACCTGCTGAATCTGGTGCCTTATGGACCTCAGGGAATAGGTATCCGCGCTTTGCTGGTGCTTATCGGGATATTTATCTATGTCCGTATGCCGGTGTCGGAGGCGTACATTGTTGGCCAGACCTCGGAGCATAACCGCTCGACGATACTTGGACTGTACTTCTTGAGCAGCATGGAGGGTGGCGGTCTATTAACGCCGGTTATGGGCTACTTCATTGATAATTTTGGCTTCTATACCAGTTTCTCTATTGCCGGTGCCATTATACTCGGAGTAACCCTCATCTGTTCCATATTCTTGTGGGGTGACCGGGGCTGACCACTCCCGGGTTAGGGTGTTTTCAGCACAATTCCCACGGGGCAGTGGTCAGAGCCCATTACCTCGGTCATGATGAACGCCCGGGAAACTGAGTCCAATAGATTCTCGGTGACAAAGAAGTAGTCAAGTCTCCACCCCACGTTTCTTGCTCTGGCCCCGCTTTTTAAGTCCCACCAGGTATACTGGTAGGGTTCTTTGTTGAAGTGGCGGAAGGTATCAATATAGCCGCGTGACACCAGCCTGTCCATCCAGGTCCGCTCAATGGGCAGAAAGCCGGAGACTTTCTCGTTCTCCTTTGGTCGGGACAGGTCTATTTCCTTATGAGCCGTGTTGTAATCGCCACAGATGATGAGCTTTTCGCCTTGGGCTTTAAGGGTTTCTATAAAGTCGAGGAAAGTGTCATAGAAATCCAGCTTGTATTTCAGCCGGGTCTCATCTTTTTTCCCGTTGGGGAAATATACGTTAAAGAGGGTGAATCTAGGATATTCCGTGCTAAGGATTCTGCCTTCGGTGTCAAATTCCGGAGCACCAAAATCATTCTCAATCCGTATCGGTTTTTCCCTGGTGAAAGTAGCCACGCCACTGTAGCCCTTTCTTTCCGGGTAGTTCCAGTAAGACTGATAGCCGCGTGGTTCCCGCAGGTCTTCATCGAGCTGGTCGGGTGTGGCTTTTGTTTCCTGAAGACAGAGAATATCGGGAGATTCTTTGTGTAGCCATTCCAGAAAGCCTTTGCCCCTCACCGCCCTGATGCCGTTAACGTTCCAGCATAATATCTTGGTTTCTTTCATGGCAAACCCCACCTCTATCTCCTTTTGGTGAAATACTATCCCCAGATTGGCAGCATTGTCAATGTTCCAGAAGAGAGCCGCTGGCGCTAAGGTTGGTGCGTGTGATAAATTATCTCTGGGCACCCGGTTGCTTGGTGTAATAAACGGAGGTTGCTAAATGGAAGTATTGGAAGCCATCAGGAGCAGAAGAAGCATACGGAAATACCGGGAAGAGCCAGTTCCCGAGGAGAAACTGGAGCAGATTCTGGATGCGGGGCGGTGGGCTATTTCATCACACAATTCACAGCCCTGGAAGTTCATCGTCGTGAGGGACCGGCAGATTATGGATAGTATAGCGGAACTGCTCCCCTGGGGGAGGTTTCTAACGCAGGCACCACTGGCAATTGCCGTGGTGGTAGACCCCGGGGCGACCAATCACCCGTTGGAGGATGGGTCTCTGGCGGCGGGCAATATGCTCCTGGCGGTTCACGCCCTTGGACTTGGCGGGTGCTGGGTTGACCCCTCAGCCAGTGAGAAAACGGTGAAGCAAATGCTCGGCATTTCCCCCGGGGACAAGTTAATTTGCGTGATACCAGTGGGATATCCCGATGAAGCACCCACCCGGAGACGGAAAGAACTAAAGGACATCATTTTTACCAACCGAGTATAAATACAGCTTATGATAGAATAAGGGTACCGGAGCGTTTGGCTAACAACTATGGAGTATTCAGGCCTAGCTATTAATTTCACCATTTTACTGGGAGTTGCCCTGGTTGGGGGGATGGTAGCCCATCGACTGAGACAGCCGGTGATATTGGGCTACCTCATTGTGGGGGTGGTGGTTGGTCCTCATACCCTCGGCCTGGTGGATGACGTGGCGCTGGTTGAGGGTGCCGCCACCATCGGCGTTGCCCTATTGATGCTGACCCTGGGACTGGAGGTCTCTTTTGCTCAGTTGAAGCAGGTAGGCAGGGTAGGGTTGTGGGGTGGCATAGCTCAAATCCTGGTCACCTTTGGCGCAGGCTTTACCCTGGGTAGTGCCCTATTCGGATGGTCTTTATCTCAGTCGGTGTTATTTGGTCTGGTTGTTTCTCTCAGCAGCACCATGGTTTGCTTCAAAATATTGATGGAGCGGGGCGAACTGGACTCCATGCACGGGCGCATTATGATTGCCATTCTCATTGTTCAGGATATCAGTGTGGTTCTGATGATGTTGGTCTTGCCTATTCTGGGCGGGACGGGGCAAAATTGGCCTCTCGCTCTGGCTGTAGCCGTAGGGCAAGCTATCCTCTTTATCGGGATAGCCATCGTGTTAGGCGTGTGGGTGCTTCCCTGGTTAATGGGCCGGGTTGGTGGAATCCGCTCGCGGGAGTTATTTATGCTGACGGTTCTGGTTTTGGGCTTGGGGGCGGCTGTAAGCACTCAAATCTTCGGACTGTCAGCGGTCTTTGGCGCCTTTTTAATTGGCTTGGTGCTGCGCGAAACAAGGTTTGCCCATCAGGCGCTGGCCGAGATTACCCCGCTACGCGATATTTTCGCCGCCCTGTTCTTTGTCTCTCTGGGCATGCTGTTAAATCCGAGGCTCCTCGCTGAGTACTGGTGGCTGGTAGCCACAACAGTTGCTCTTATTATTTCTATGAAATTCCTCATTGTTTTTGGGATTGTCCGGTTCTTCGGCTACAGCGGGGGTGTAGCGCTTCTGGTCGGTGCCGGACTTTTTCAAATTGGGGAATTCAGCTTCATTCTGGCCGCTGGGGGAGTCAAGGCCGGCATCCTCTCGGCACACAATTACTCCTTAATCATTGCCAGTGCCATAGTGACCTTGTTGCTTACACCGTTATCTATGAGCTTGGTCTCCCGTTTATATACCAGATTAGCCCTGGCAACAGGCGGTAGAGAGCCGGAAACCAGAGGTGTTTCTCCTCTGCCTGAGGCTGAGCCAGTTGAAGCGGGCAACCCGGTAGTAATCGCTGGCTTCGGTAGAGTGGGGCAAAATATTGCGCAAGGTCTGCTGGATGCCGGCATACCCTACAGTGTTATTGAGATTGACCCTGAGATTATCTACCGGGTGCGGTGCGAGGGAACAGCCTGTATCTATGGGGATGCCAGCAATATCCATGTCCTTTCTCGCGTGGAACTGACCCGGGCCAAAGTGTTAGTGGTAACCTTTCCCGACCCGTTGGCGGTGGTGTCCGCCGTAAAAAATGCGCTGGCGATTAACCCCAAGCTTAAAATTATAGCCCGGGTTCACCGGACGCGTGAGGCTGAGATGCTTAAGAGACTGGGGGTAGTGGAGCTAATAAGCCCGGAGTACGAGGCCAGCCTTGCATTTCTGGGCAGGATTTTGGCTGCCTCCGGTTGGGGAAAAGCTGACATTAAGCGGGCTCTGGCTGCCATGCAGTCCGACCAAGAGATTGTCCAGTTCGTTTCTGAAGAGGAGGACTAGGCGGTGGGTTCCGCTTTGATAGTTCCCGTTTCAGCAGTGATGCAGTATATGAAATAGATTTAGAGACCGGAGGGCCTTGATGTACCGTATAAACATAAGAACCGGGTCAAGGGTAGATTTTCAGGACATTACGTCAAGGGTGCAGGAACTCGTGGCTTCCAGCGGTATTGAGAGTGGCGTCTGCTACGTTCTGGTACCGCACACCACCGCCGGGGTTACCGTGAATGAGCATGCCGACCCCAGTGTCGTCGAGGATATTGCGGCCCAGCTTGAGGTTATGGTGCCCGGGCGCAGTAACTACCGCCATAGGGAAGGCAATGCTCCCGCCCACATCAAGGCTAGCCTCGTGGGTAGCTCCGAGGTACTACTGGTAGAAGGTGGGAAGCTGGTTTTGGGGACGTGGCAGGGCGTCTTCTTTTGCGAGTTTGATGGCCCGAGGAATCGAACCGTACTGGTCAAGATTGTACCGGGATAAGTAGCTGCCATCGGGCAATATATCTCATTAGCCGCAGACTTCAATCAGGCGGTTCTTCCGGTAATTTAGAAGGAGATAACTTAAAGTGCCGCTGGGCGACGACAAGCACAGGCTAATATGTGAAGAGCTGCTCAACATCCTCGGCTCTGACTATGTCTCCGACGACCCGAACAATATAGCCAACCCGGCCCGCTTCATCGATATGGAGGCAATGGAGAAGTCCGGGAAATAAACTAATCTGAAAGTAAGGGGGTGGGATGATGTTTTATTATAGCCCCCGTTTATTTAGCGTCCAAACCGCTTGGGGGTATTGACATCCCGGGCAATCAAAGATAAATTAGCATTATGAAACTGGAGACAGTGTTGTCCAAGGTAGGTAACGTAATTCATTATCTGCTGTCGGGCAGAAAAAGGAAACTGTATAAGCAGTGGGTTGAAATGGCTGAACTGCCCCCGGAAGATATTCCCGGGGAGGAGATTGGTTCACGAATAGCAGAGGAAGAAGAGGGAAAGGATGAGATGCAGTTACGGCTGACCGCACTATTTATGATGCAGGGGGCTACTCTGGTATTGTTGTTGGCTATTTTAATCCTCCTCATCGTTCAGTCGTGCTGATTTCTCGGCGGTCATTGACCAAGCCCACTTCCGTGCCTGGTGTTATTATTTATCCCGTCGGCATGCGGCTTTGCTCACCATTGGCAACTGGTTACTCGCATAAAAACGGCATTCCTGTCTGGCCAATTTGGGCACTTTTAATAGTACTTTCTGGCTGTATTGACAAGCCACTCCTGTCGGGTATAATTTATGGGGGGAGGTGATACCATGCCGAATTGTCCTAATTGTGGTCAACCAACGTCAAGGACCAGTGATTGGGCTTGCCAATGGTGTGGCTACCCCCTGACATCAAAGTTCTTTCGACCGATACCGAAGACTTATAGGGAACTGAAAGAGGAGAGACGGCCCGAGGGTGGATTACCGGCGGAACAGGAGACTGAAACGCCGACAGTTGAGCCGGAACCAGCGCCACCGCCTGAAATTGAGGCGACGGCCAAGGTTGAACCGGAACCGGTTGCAGAGGCGGAACCGGAACCGGTGGTAGAGACAGAGCCGGAACCAGTAGAGCCTAAACCGAAACTAAGGCGACAGCGTAAGCGGGTGCTGAAGCCCAAACCGGAACTAGAGCCTGAAGTTGAGGCGGTAGCCGAGGCTGAACCTGAACCAGCGGTAGAGACAGAACCGGAACCAGCCGAGTCTAAGCCAAAGCGCAGACGACGGCGTGAGCCAGAGCTGGAATCCGAACCAGCGCCCAAACCTGAGCTGGTGGCAGAGGGAGAGACAGAACCGGAACCAGCCGAGCCTAAGCCGAAGCGCGGACGACGGCGCAAGCCAGACCTGGAATCCGAACCAGCGCCAGAGCCGGAAACTGAGCCGGTGGCAGATGTTAAACCGGAAGCGATGGCTGAGGCGGAACCTGAGCCGACACCAGAGCCCGAGCCGGTGGCTGAGCCTGGTTCTGAGCTAGAGCCAGGTTTAATAGAGGTAGGTATTGAGGGATTGTATTCCGCCTTTACGGCCGACCGGGAAGCCACGGATGCAAGGTACAGGAATAAGATGCTCAGGGTAACCGGTTTGTTGTACCGAACGGTAATTAACGAGAATCTGGACGTTGCCTACATTATACTGACCAGCGCCAAAAAATACGGAGAGTGGAAGGTCTCATGCACCTTTAACAAAGAGCATGAAGGTGAACTGAGACAACTTACGGCGGAACAGATGGTGACGGTGCAGGGTAATTATGACGGCTACCGGGTAAACGTTCAGATGAGAGATTGTATTTTGCTTCGCTGAAAAGCTCACTAACGGTAAGGCTGCTCTTCCCCCCTTTAAAGTTGTCATTCAATTGCTGCATGGTTTATTGGCTGGTGCAAGCCAGTAACCGGCACAAGCAGTGGGTCTGATTGGAAGCAGGTACTATTGAAGAAGTTTGAAAAGCAGGTAGTTGGCTACACCTCAGTCTGTCACGGCCTGGTCCACGTTCTTGAGCTGACCTACGGGGTAGTTCTGATAAGTATTGCCCAGGAATTTGGGGCCAGTCTTTTTATTCTCGGGATACTGGCCAATGTTATGGGCTTTGCTTTTGGCTTCGCCGCTTTACCCACCGGCTTCCTCGCTGACCGTACCAGCGAAAGAAATCTTCTAATTTTCTGTTGCCTGGGAATGGGGGTATCGTCCATTGCTATTGGGCTGTCCCCCAACATTTACATCCTTGGATTGGCCTTGATGGTTTTAGGGCTGGCACTGGGCATCTATCACCCTGCGGGGGTGGCCTTTATTGCCCGGGTGGTCACCAAGCGGAGCCTGGGCTTTGGCTACCAGGGCATAGGGGGTAATATCGGGCTTGCCCTTGGGCCGATACTGGCGGCTACGGTTGCCGTCTTCATGGGCTGGCGGGCGGCATACATCATCTTCGCCATACCCCCCCTGTTACTGGCGGCGGTGTTCTTTTTCACCATGCGTGCTGATAGTCCCACTACTCAGCTATATACTGCCAAAGAGGGGGGAGAAAAGATATCGTGGCGACCAGTTATTATTGCTCTGGCGATTATCTTTGGGGCTCAGGTCCTGAATGGCTTTATCTATCGGGGTCTGGTTACCTTCTTACCTCTATACCTCAGCCAGCGAATTAGCGTAACCGGCTTGAATTTAGATCCGGTGCTGATGGCTGGTTTTTTCACTACTATAGCCTTTGCCTTTGGTGTTGGTGGTCAGTTTCTCGGTGGTTATCTCTCAGAGCATAAGCGCCCGGAGACGCTGGCGTTTGGCCTGGCCGTGTTGGCGATACCGCTGCTCCTGGCTATCGGCAATAGCCAGGGAGTGACGTTAATGATGGCAGCCATCGGTTTCGCCTTTTTCCATTTCATGACTCAACCAGTCTATAACTCCCTGATTGCCAATTATACCCCGGCTAAATGGCGTGGTCGGATGTTTGGCATTTATTTCTTCTTCAATTATGGCATCGGTTCCTTCTCCGCCGGTATGCTTGGCTATATTGCTGAGCAACTTGGTACTAACTGGGTCTTCATAGTATCGGCCGGCTTTGGTCTGTTAGCCCTGCTCTTTGTTACATGGCTTTTGGTCAGGGCACGGCGTGGTTCTGGAGACATCAATTTGGCTGGCGGGAATTTGTAGTCGGGAGCACTAGGTAATCTTTTCTACCTTAAGCAGATTGGTGGTACCGGACACACCAATGGGAATACCCCCCGTGATTACTATCAGGTCGCCGGACCGGGCTATTCCCATGTCTCTACAGAGTTGAGCTGCGGTGGCAAAAAGCTCGTCTACTGAAGTGGACGCGGCAATGAGGCAGACCTGAACCCCCCACGATAGCAGTAACCTGCCGTATACCAGCTTGCTGGGCGTTATGGCGATGATGGGCATCCGGGGGCGGTATTTGGATATCCGGCGGGGCGTACTGCCGGTTTGAGTAGCCGCCACAATTGCCACCGCTCCCAGTTGGTGAGCAGTATGACAGGCGTTGTAGCTTATTATCTCATCCGTCTGCGGCTCAAGCCAGGTGCCTCTGTCCATTAGCAGGTGCTCATAGGGAAGCTGGCGCTCGGTCTCCCGGGCAATTTTGGACATGGTTCTTACGGATTGTACCGGGTACTTTCCCATAGAGGTTTCACCGGAGAGCATAATGGCATCAGTGCCGTCAAAGATGGCATTGGCAACATCGGTAACCTCGGCCCGGGTCGGCCGCGCCGAGTTTACCATGGACTCGAGCATCTGGGTGGCGGTGATTACCGGTTTGCCCGCCCGATTGCATTTGGTGATAATTTCCTTCTGCACCAGGGGTACCTTCTCCAGCGGGATGTCAACGCCCAGGTCCCCCCGGGCGACCATGATGCCATCGCTGGCAGCCAGTATCCGGTCAAAGCCAGCCACCGCCTGTCCCCGCTCAATCTTGGCAATGATGGGGATGTCAGATTTTCCTTGCCTGAGGATGCCCCGTATCTGCTCTACATCCGGCGCACTTCTGACAAAGGAGAGAGCGATGTAATCAGGCTGCTGTTCAATGGCAAAAGCGATATGCGCCCGGAGTGCCTCGGTAACAAAAGGGCTGGAGGTGTGCATTGCCGGCACCACTACTCCCCGTCCCGGGGTGAGCCGACCGCCGATAACCACGCGGCATTTAACCTCGGTTCCACTCGTGCTCAGTACCCTGAGCTGCATGGCACCATCATCGAGGAGGACCGTATTCCCGGCCCTTACGTCCTGGGGGAGGGTGGGGAGATTAACCGATACCTCTTTCTCATCTCCGGCCACCTGCCTGGTGGTCAGGGTCAACCGGGCGCCCTTTTTGAGTATGGCTGAGCCGTCTCTCAGTCTTCCGGTGCGGTATTTGGGGCCCGGGAGGTCCATTATGATGGATACCGGACACCCAAGGCGCTGGGATAACTGCCTTATGGTCTGGATATGGCGGGCGTGCTCGCTGTGGGTGCCGTGGGACAGGTTCAGTCGGGCGACATCCATACCCGTCTTAATCAGTCGCTCAATCAGGGTAGCTGAGCTGCTGGCCGGACCTATGGTGGCGACTATCTTGGTTCGTCGGCGGGAATATTTAGTGCGGGGCACAGCCATCACTCCAATTAGTAGTTCTTATACCACCCCTCTGCCACCGGTGCGAATTCACCCTTCTCAACCCCAAGCTTGGTAAACCAGGGAGTACCGTAGGTGTCAGCTATCTCGGCCAGTTGTCTTAATCTCCGGGCGGCGACTGTTTCCAGGAAGCGTATTCTTTCTGTCCGGGAGTGGATTTGGGGGGCCTCCTGCCACAGGGCACGTCCCGCCAGGAAGCCGGAAGCGCCCGCCTGGCAGGCAATTTTAACCTGTTTCTTGAAACGCTCGAAGTCAACTCCGGCGCTTAGGAGCACCCAGGGTAGCCGGGAAGCCTGGTTTAACTCCTGGCAGAACTTCAGTAGCTTCCCCTCATCCGGCTCAAAGTTAATGTCAGCCGGGAATTCGGCCTTTAATACGTCAAAGGGCAGGGTGGTAATCTGTCGGGCGGTTTCAATCACCAGGCCGGGCTTCATGTCGGCAAACTTCCTTGAGGATACCCCGATTGCCTCAACGGGATAGCTCATCGGCTCAATTAGAAGAGGCATATCTTCCTTAATACACTGGTCAGCTAGCCTGGCCACCAGGTCAAGCTGTCTTGAGGCGGTGTCCTTGAGGTCAGGGCGGTAGTATAGCAGGAGCTTAACTGCCGAAGCGCCCAGTCTTTTCGCTTTTTTAACGTTCCAGCCGGGCAAAAGATTGGTTAAACGCCGGGCCTTGTCACCAGTGTATCCCGTCTTCTCAATGCTGACCAGCAGTCCGGCATGGCCGGGTAAGACACCGGCGGCGATGGCCTGGGCGGCACCGTAAACGGGGTCAAGCAGTATGGCGCTGGCAAAGGGCCCCACCGTTTGACACAGGTCAAGCTTGAAATCCACCATTTCCTGGTAGCTGACGGCCTCGGGATGCTCCGGGTTTAATGCCCTCTTCAGGGAGTCCCGGTGGTCAACGGCTAACATTACCAGCCGGCCCCTCGGCTCAGCCAGTTGCTGGAGACCTCTCATCTTGCCTGGTGATAGGCTGTTCATTTTTTCTCCTCCGTTGGTTCTTCTTCCGTCAGTGGGACGGCTTCCTCAACTTTGGCGACTGCTTCCTCCTCCACCTTCTCTAACGGCGTGACAGTAATTTTGGCTACGATGAGTCCCGGGTCATCGTGGGAAATGGTAACTCCTTCGCCCAGCGTAATATCTTTCACTCGAATTGCTTGCTCGGCCTCAGTAAGTGAACTCAGGTCCAGCTCTATCCTTGCCGGGATTTTGTCCGGCAGGCATTCGATGCCGAGGCTGTCAAGCTCCTGTACCAGAATGTTCTCCTTTAGCTTCAAGGCCGGCGCTTCCCCGACTAAAATAATCGGTACCGCCACCTTTATTTTCTCGGTGGCTTTCACCTCATAGAAATCTACGTGAAGCAACTTACCGGTGCGCGGGTTTCGCTGAATTTCCCGAGTGAGGACGTTTCTCGGCTTTTTGGCTTTGTCCAGTTTGAGGCTGATGAGTCCTGTCTTGCCCGCCTGGGCCAGTACCCGGTGGAGCGTATCCGTGTCACACTGTAAGGCCAGTGAGTCAACATTATGACCGAAGAGGTGCACCGGGGTAATATGCTGGCGGCGCAGATGTCTTACCTTCTTACCCAGAACCTCTCGGTGAGTAGCCTCTAGTTCTATTTCTTTCATCTGTCTCCCCTTTCTGCGGATAATACGGGCTTGTAATAACAACGGTTGCCCGCATTGGTCTCTCTGGTCTTAGCTTGAATTTATCAGGCATTGTGGCAGGTGTCAAGTTACCGTCATCAGGGTTGGTGGCAGTGGAGGCGTGGGCCCAACCATCTCAGCTCAATTTGCCATCAGTGCCGTTTTTGAATTTATTCCGGAGGAAGCGTGGGTTCAGCCCCTTCCCATACCTTGAGATAAAGCTCCTTGACTTCGTCCAGGGACGGCCTCTGTGGTGAAAGGCCTGCGGCCAGGGTATATTCGGCGAGTTGGTCCAGCCGGGCCATGAAAACACCTTCGTCAATGCCCATTTCCTGAAGGGAGCCGGGAAGGGCTACCTTTTTTCTTAGTTCCCTCACGCCGGCTATTAACTTTTGAGCCCCGTCTCTGGTGTTTTTCACCTCCATACCCAGTTCTTTGGCCAGCATAGCTAGGCGCTCCGGGTTGTAGCTATAAAGCCAGGCCAGAAAATGACCAAGCATGACGGCATTGGCCGGCCCGTGAGTCAGGTGATAGAAAGAACCCAGTTGATGAGCCGCATCGTGGTTGAGACTGCCGGTGCTGTTAGTGCAGGCCGCCATAGCCATAGTGGCGGACAGGTGCATCTTTTCCCGGGCGGTAACATTAGAACCCTCGGCTACCGCCTGGGGCAGCCATTCGAGGATGGTCTTGATGGCGGTAACCGCCAGGCCATCGATGATGACCGGGGTATCGCCGCCAACGTAAGATTCGATGGCGTGAACCATGGCATCGTATCCCGTAGCCGCGGTGACATCAGGGGGCATGGTAGCCGCCAGCTCGGCGTCAACAATGGCTACATCAGCGGCAAACTGGAAGTGAAAGAGTAACCGCTTCTGCGGGGGGTCTACCTCGTGGGTGGAGATAACCGCCCCAAAGCTGGCTTCGGAGCCAGTACCGCTGGTGGTGGGGATAGCTACATATCTGGCTTTCTGCTGGAGGGGGCGGCGCGGCAGGGCGCGCCGGAGCTCGTCCCACTCCATTTCGGCTAAATCCGGGTGTTCATAAAAGGCCCAGACGGCTTTCGCGGCATCCATGGGTGAGCCGCCGCCCAGCCCGATAATCATGTCGGGGTTGAACTCCATAACCTGAGTCAGGCACTTTTTCACTGTCGTTAGGGACGGGTCCGCCTCTACCGCGTCAAAGTGCTGGCTTTCAGTCCCCTTCTCGCTTAATATAGCCTTTACCTTATCCAGATGGCCGAGTTTGACCATCGTGCTATCGGTGACGATAAAGGTCTTATCGGTGGCAACGTACTTCAGCGCCTTAAGGGCACCCCACCCGTGGTGGATTTCCCGTGGCGTAATAAATCTTTTATAGGGCATATATCTCCTCCCTATGCTTTGATGGCAGTTACACGCTGGCTACCCATTCAATGCCGAGTTCCTGTAGCTTGCCTGGAGTGGGGGCGCCGCTTGCCCTGTCCCAGCCGGCGATGTCGTAGTAAGTTTGCCGGGCTTTTTCCAGGGCCTCG
>SDBU01001218.1_pt1 | contig 37439 bp, 81 predicted proteins | sample 2277071 | NCBI WGS metagenome assembly SDBU01 (sample SAMN10397929, study PRJNA504765) | marine sediment metagenome | isolation source: marine sediment core GS08_GC12, 126 cmbsf | place: Arctic Ocean: Gakkel Ridge, Loki's castle | collected 2008 | reverse complement strand
TAATAAAATGAAAATATTCCTAGATGACATCAGAGATGCACCCGATGAGACTTGGATAACTGTAAGGACAGCAGAATCCCTAACGGCACTTCTCTGTACCCAAGAAGGACATATAGAAATTCTTAGCCTTGACCATGATTTAGGGGAAGGAAAAAAGACAGGATATGAAGTATTAAAATGGATGGAAGCACAAGTTTTTCTTCACGGATATAAGTCTCCTAAAGAAATTATAGTACACTCTGATAATCCTGCGGGAAGAAAAAATATGGAAGCTGCAATAAAGTCGATATATAAGGTGTCCAGACATTTAAAAAGTTAAAATTGTAAAATGAAAGGAAGTAAAAAATGCCAACAGGAAAAAATCAATCTAGGAAAATGCTCAAAGAAGAAAGACGTAAAAAAGCTACAGATAGAGAAGCACTAAGGAGTAAAAGAAACAATAGCGATCAAATAAGATTACTTGATTCCAAAGGATTTGATGCTACAAGAGAAAGAACAAGATTAATAAAGAGAATAGAAGAAAAAGGGAAAAAAGAATAAAATGATACCACTTGAAGATGATGATTTGTTTATGGTCTATCTTCATATCCCATCTAAAAGAGTTATAGGTCTGACTCCTGCTATGAACGGAGAACTTATAAAAGTACAGTTAGAACCCTCTGTACAACCCAAATGGGGAAATATAAACTTGTGGACAAAAGGTGAAAAAGATATATTTCATAATCAATGTATGAAAGGAGAAATTGAAATGTTGAAGGCTCCTCCTAATCTGGATCCCGGAAATTTCAACTGTCAAGGACCTGTTTTAGGATGAGAAAAAGACGAAAGAAAAACAAGTCTTTAAAAAAATATATTATAGATATCCCTACACTTTCAAATCATACCTTCTCGAATAAAGGCTCTGATTTTCTATCAGTAGCAGCTTTTTTGAGAAACAAAAAAATTCGTTATCCTTTGTATAAAAATATAGATGGACCAGGAGAATATAAAGATGGACAATATAATTGTAATAAGATATTCTTTTCTCATCTCCTACCCGAAAAAAGAAAAGTAGTAGCTTATTGGGACTATGAAAGAGAACTTTTATATTACTGACTGTAATATAAGAAGTTATAATCATTCCAGACATTTAAAAAGTTAAAATTGTAAGATATGGACAGAGAAAGCTTATAACAAAGGAGCAATCTAATGACTAATCAAGAAAAGCTTGACAAGTTGGCTGAGTTTGCAGGAGGAAAAAGAAGGCCAGACTTAAATACACTTTCATTAGGAGGTAAATGGATATTTCCCACGGCCCAGAAATATCTCGATAGAGAAATTAGTTATGCAAACTGGAATCCTTACAAAAGCGGGGATCAACTACAGATTGTGCTTAAACGACTAATAAATCACTATCAACAAAGTGCGAGGGATATGTTCATAAAGCTGGCTGACGATTGTTACTCACTTGGCGGATGTGACGGCCCCGCTGAGTTAGATTTCTCAACCGAAGTCTGTGAAGCAGTATTGAGCGTGACGGACAGCAAATGAGAATTGGAGGGCATGGTTGATATGATAGTAAAATCTCGAGAAACTATGCCTTTCTTTATTTCCAGATATTTAAAATCTTAAAATTGTAAGATATGAAGCTAAGTAAAACTCAACAACAAATTCTTGAAAAATGGAACCAGGGAAGTGGTATTGTTCTTATACTTTGAAATGTTCTATTGCTACTATGGGAGTTTTACAAAGAAAAAATATGGTAATACCTCATAAAAGAAATGGAGGATTAGGTTCTATATGGTCTCCGCGAACAACTAATCAATGGATAAAAAATGACAGATGAAGAAATAAAATCTTGGAAAGAAACACTGATTAAAGCAGGTTGGGAAGAAAAAAATACTGACTTAGGTATCCTGTGGTATCATCTTGATACCATTATTGCTTACACTTTTTCTGCTGCAATAAGAGAACATAAAGAAGGAAATAAAAACCTCGAATATGCTAGAAGCTTAAAATAGGAAGAAAAAATGTTTTATAAAGAATTACTAAAAAGCCTACAAGAACTTGACAGTAAACAACTTGAAAAAGAAGTTGTTATTTTAGATAGAGAAAAAATGGAATTTCTTCCCTGTGGATTTAAAATAGCGGATGAAAATAATGTATTTGAAGAACATTATCCTTATCTATATTTCTGATTTCCAGATATTTAAAAAGTTAAAACTGTAGAATAGAAAGGACGGGATAAAATGAAAAATTCAGATAAATGTCCAAAATGCGAAAGCAAAAAGATAACAGTAGATGAAAAAGAAGACTATAACCGTTTCGACCATGAAGACGGGGAGTTTACCAGGTATTATATTCAATGGGATTGCAAAGACTGCGGAGCCAAAGGAAACCATGTCTATAGTATGAAGTTAGCAAAAATTACAGTAGAAAAATAAGGAAATAAAATGAGCTACTGGGTACACTTACAAAACAAAAATAAACCTGTTGTAGTCCCTAATCACGAGTTTGGGGGAACTCACGTTCTAGGTGGAACTACAAATGCAGAACTGAATGTAACTTACAATTACAGTAAATTTTACTATGGACACCTAGATAAAGAACTAGGTCTGAAATGGCTAGATGGTAAAAAAGCAAAAGATTGTCTCTCAAGGTTACGAGAAGCTGTCGAGGCTCTTGGACATGAGCAAGATACAGACTATTGGAAACCAACTGCCGGCAATGCAGGTTTTGCACTTCTTGTCTTAGGTTCTTGGGCAGGATTAAATCCAGAAGCTGTTTTCTCAGTCGATTAGTCCAGATATTTAAAAAGTTAAAATTGTAAGACATGAGACAATTAACTAAAAAACAAAAGAACTTACTGGACAAATGGATGCAAGAAAATAGTCCTTTGCCTGGTCTTGCTGTTTGTGATGTTCTCCAAAAATATCTTCCTATCGAACTATGGGAAGAACTACAAAGGATAAATGACACTGAGATACTCTATCGGGAAGTAAATAATTATATCAATGAAAATTGCATGAAATATAATACGAGCAATAATCCACACTTTAGGGAGTTATAAAATGTCTATAAACATAAATGACCCAGATCAAATCAAAAAAGACCTGAAAGACCTAGCTGATAAAATTATAGAAGCTAGTCTTTTATGGAATAGCGATGATGAAGAAAAAAATCCAGCCTTGAGAACAGCTAGAACCCTAGCCGGAATTTTCAAAGACAGATATAATCTAGCGGAAATATAAAGGAGATAAATCACACTCTCAGAACTAAAAAATATGGCTGAGAGTAAACATAAAAAGCCCTGGTGTCATGTCAAAATAAATGCATTGAAATTTGCACTAAAAGAAGCTATAAAAGAATCAAAAGATGATCCAAAAGCAAGAGAGGAAATAAAAGCACTTCTTCAAAAAATACTCGAGGACTTCCCAGATATTTAAAAAGATAAAATTGTAAGATGAGGTAATAAACTATGTGGATAATGCTAATAGCGAAACTTCCTGTAGCCAAAGAGGTTTCCCCACCTAAAATGTCTATTCATTGGTCAACACTTTGGCCTTATGACCCATATCAAAATCTAACTAAAAGACAACAAAAAAAACATAATTCACATATGGCTAAAATGTTAGAAGAGGATAGAGACTTGCTATTCGGTAATGAACCCGATTACGAAAATGCAAGAAGAATATTATACAACGGAGAGAATATACGAGTCTGGCCACACGAGTTCTCTCGCATGACTCCTGAAAAAATGAAAATGTATATTATGGAAGAATGTTCACATGAACTAGTCACTTGTGAATATCTTGACCATGTAGAATATGAAGGTGAAAAAACAAAGGCTCTTATTCTAGATAAAGTAACCACACCTATCTTTGAAGCTGCACTTCTTGACGGCTGCACTGAGTCTCAGGCTAAACTTATAACTGTGGGAATGGATATTACAGTAGAAGACCCCGAATTTCCACCTATCGGATGGTATCGCATAAAAGAAGAATTTGGATTGATATTTTGTGATAAAGAAGAATTAGTAATATATTCCAGATATTTAAAAAGTTAAAATTGTAAGATGAAAGGAAGGAATAAAATGGAAACGAAACATACGCCAATAAAAGAACTTCTATTAGCGAGTGTTAATATTATTGCTTCTATAGAAAAAGTTGAAAGAGAAAACAATGTTATGGATTGCCGATTGAATACTGTTGTCCAGCTTCGAAAGGCTATAGTCCCAGCAAAAGAGCAGATACTTGACATTGTGTCTGAACTAAATGCTTCCAATAACACTCTCCATAGATTGTTAAAAAGTTGCGTAATTATGCTCGATGATGGTGAAGTAACAAAAAGAGAAGTAGAAAAACAAATAAGATATAATGAAACAGTTATCGCTAAGGTTAAAGATATTGATAAGTAAAGTAATTCCCAGATATTTAAAAAGTTAAAATTGTAGGATATGAATAAAGAATCATTATCAGAGATTGCTTATAGTAGATACTTGACACGAGAACAACATAAAGATGAATTTTTGAGGATTTTTCGAGTTCCTTTAGACAAACAATTTTTTAATAATCTTACAGGCTTTGATGTTCTAGCTTTTGATAAGTTTGTTGACCCGAAGGACGGGGAAAATACTATAACAGCAATTCAAAGGATATACGGACAAGATGGAGCCAATGTTATTAAAAATCTGATGGCTACTGAGAGTAATAATCTTAAAAATGCGGGTAAGATAAAATAAGAGAAACATATAGTCCAGATATTTAAAAAGATAAAATTGTAGGATAGAAAGGACGGAAAAATATGAAAGTAGAATTAACAGAACATACTTGTGTGGTAACAAAAGAACTGGGGGATCCTAGATTTACTAGAAGCGGCTATAGCGGAGCAGGTGCAGAATCAGCATTTCTATATCATGTAAAAAGGGTTTTAATTGCTCATGGACATGACCTTATCAAAAAAGAGATGGCTAAGGATAAGGCATTTCAACATATGATGTCAGAAGGACAGTATTACCTCAGAACTCGGAATCCCAAAAGCCCTAAGCCTCATATCTTCATCTACAATACGGCATGGATGGTCAGAGATGCAGGAGAAGAATTCAACAGAGAGGGGACTTATACCTTTCAGGTTGTTAGGGATGTGTTCGGTATTTTAATCTCCAGATATTTAAAAAGTTAAAATTGTAGGATAGAAAGGAAATAAAATAAAGATAACTTCGTGGCAATGTGCGACAAACCTAGAATCCGATAATATAGCGTTGGGATTATGTGAGGACTCACGCTAATAGCCTGGGAAGGACAGGCTCACGAAGTTATCTTTTTATAAGAATGCAGTATAATTATTCCAGACATTTAAAAACTTAAAATTGTAAAGTAGAAAGGAAATAAAATGACACAAGAACTAAAAGAAATAGAAACAGAGAATAACACTGTAAAAACTTATTCCTATAAAGGTTATAAGATAGAAATTTTTCAAGACGAAAACCCTGAAAATCCTATTCAAAACTGGGATATGCTTGGAAAATATATCTGCTGGCACAAAAGATATGACCTTGGTAATTGCACTGATTTTGAAAATCCAGAAGAAGTAAAAGTATATGCCAAGAAACATAATGCACTTCTTTATCCTCTTTATATGTATGAACATTCGGGAATAGGTTTGTCTCTAACAAATGACCGATATCCCTACAATTGTCCTTGGGATGCAGGACAATTAGGATATATAATGGTAGAAAGAAATGCGGCACTTGCACTTTTACCTAATAATACAGTAAAAGAAGCTGAGAAGTTAGAAGAAAAAGTTTTAGAAATCTTAAATGGAGAAGTTGAAACTTATAATCAATATCTTTCAGGGGATGTCTATGGATATGTTGTATCCAAAGAAGGTGAACATATTGATAGTTGTTGGGGAATTTATGATATTGATGAAGCTTTATCACAAGCAAAAAATTGTGTAGAATAATCCTAGATATTTAAAATCTTAAAATTGTAGGATAGAGGTAAATAAAATGAAACTGATAGGCTATTATAATGAATACGGATATGAGATAACAGATGTAGATAATCTTAATTCTTTTGAAAATGTTGTCTACTCAGCAGGTAATAGTCCTAATGATAGTCAACAAGAAGTAGGTCTTGATAATAATCCTTTATCTTTAGAAGCTATTAAAGTATTATGTAAAATAACTTTAAAAGATATGGCAGAAGAACGTAAAGTAGAAATAATAGGTGTAGAATATCAAGAAACATATGGAGCACCATAACTCTAAAGAATATAAAGACTTATAATCTTCCCAGCTATTTAAAAAGTTAAAATTGTAGAATAGAAGTCGAATATGGTATTGTAGAACTAACAGAAAGGACGAAAAAATGGATGCAGTCGCAGAAAAGACCCAAACCAAAGCAATCGACAATGCAGTAAAAACAATCTCAAGACCGATTGTGAAAATCAATCGGAAGATGTTAGCTGCAAAGGTCGATTCAATTCCCCCAAAGGAAAGAGGAAACTTTTGGACTATCTCCACTCGAACAGAGCCTAAACTTACCAAGAAACATAGAGGGACCAAAGAGCCTTGTCCTTATGAGAAGGTTTTTAAGGTGGCGACTGTTCAGTTACAGATTGACGTAGATTATGAAAATTGCGTCAATGCAGCAAGGGAAAGAGAAGGGAAAGAAGGGAACTTTAAGGCGAAAGAAAGAACTTGGGGAATCCATATTGGGGGAAGTCTTATCGAACATACTCCCAAAGGCTCAACAAAAAAGGTATATTATCTTGAGCTTCCTTCCCGAAAATGCCTATCTGTTGCCTATGAAGATATAGAGGGAAATCCCATTGAGGGCGAACAATTAGAATCTCTTAAGGTAGGATTTTTTGATTCGCCCAAGAAAAGTAGTAGGCAAGGATTAGAAAACGAAATCGTTTGGCGAACCTATAAACTTGATTCGATTTTAACCTTGATGGCGAATCATATTATATGGCAGATTGTTGACTGATATTTCTTTCTGTTCTTCTTAAAGCCCCTATCACTGAAAGGTAGGGGCTTGCTCTCCAGACATTTAAAAACTTAAAATTGTAAGATATGAAAAGAACAAAAACAACAAAATATCTTTCCTCTGCAAAACTAAAACTCAAAAGATGTGATAAAAAAAGAGTAAATAGGAATGAACGTAGAAGGATAAAACAAAATGCATGAATATATGAAATATATCATCGTAGAAAACATGGGACGTGAAACTGCTATTTTGTTTCATTATCTAATGCAACATGATTTTCTTGGATTTAGTTTTGATAGAATAGTCTCCGCAGGATTTTGTTATATTACAAAAGAGGGGAATGTTAGAGTCTTTGGTAAGTCCGATAGTCTCAACAAAGAATCAAGAGAGGACAAAGACCCTGAGATTATAAGAGAAACTATAACACCGAAAAAGGCTTTTGATGATTTTCCGAAATTTCCAACAAATATATTTGATAAAAAGGATGAGTAACCCAGCTTTTTAAAAACCTAAAATTGTAAAGTAGAAAGGATGGTAATAAAATGGGATATACACATTATTGGTACAGACCTGAACAATTAGGTGAAGAAACCTTTGCTAAAGCAGCAAAAGATTGTCTCAAAGTCTGCAAGGCTCTTTCTGTCAATAATAAAATTAGAATTGTTCAAGAATATGACAATTCAAAAGCCCCTGTTTTCAAAAAGGGTGAGGTTCACTTTAATGGTTTTCGTGATAATGGACACGAAACCTTCTATCTCCCTGTCTATTTGAAACAACCTGATTATCAAAAAGATTTTACAGAAAACAAAGGGCTTGTCTTTGCCTTTTGTAAGACAGCTTGCAAGCCTTATGACTTGAATGTAACGGCTTGTCTGATAGTGTTCAAGCACCATTTTGGAGATAATTTTAAGGTTAGCTCAGATGGTGAAAGCCCCGATTGGGATAAGGCAAGAGAAGCCTGTCAAAAGTTTTTAGGTTATGGGAAAGATTTCAAAATAGATAATGATGATGATTGATATTCCAGATATTTAAAAACTTAAAAATATAGGATAGATACGAAACATAACACTGAAACGAAAGGGAAATAAAATGCAGACAGTACAACTCAATCCTATCGTAACAAGCGGCAATCGTGGAATGGATATTTTTGACCTTGAAGCAGAAAGACAAGGTAAGGCAATCAAACGACAAAATGTCCTGAGACCCCAAAAGAGATTTTTCAAGAAAAGACAAAACGCTGTTCCTGTCTCAGTAGCAAATAAATTGAATTAGATTTTATTTCCCCTAGAGGGCTGGAGCATCCGGAACTCCAGCCCTCGCCTTCCCAGATATTTAAAAAGTTAAAATTGTAGGATAGAAAGGTAGGAAATAAAATGATACTCAAACAAACTTTTTCAGAACCAATACAAGGCTATTTTGACTACGGTCCTAAAACAATTTTTGAATGGAAGATAGATGGCTTGCCCCTTGAAGATGATAAGGGGAAGTTTGTAAAAGTAGGTTCGTGGGACGCTAATAAATGGTATATGGTATCTTTAGGAAAGACAGAAAAACAAACTCTTGCAAACTTGAGAAGGAAACTACAATCCTACGCAAAAAGGTGTTCTAAAAATTGTACTTTTGAGTACATAGAAAAAGAATCTTTTTGAGGAAAGAATTTTCTAAACTCCAGCTTTTTAAAATCTTAAAATTGTAAGGTAGAACAAAACTTACGGAGGAAATAAAATGTATTACAGAATAGATGTAACTTGCACAGGAAAAACAGGTAAAGACGATTTTTCCACTTTTGATAATATCTCCAAGTCTTTTGGAACTATCAAAGAAGTAAAAGAATGGTTGAAAGAACAGTATGGGAAATGTAAGAGAATCCCTATGTATAGCAATAAAGATAATAAAGCTGCCAAGGTAGGTTATATTTATTGTTTCAAGAACGCAGATTGGTCTCATGCTCCCGTCAAACACTGGTATCAAAGAGATTGGGTAGAAGTAAAAGAAGTACAAGAAAGTACAGTTGTAGTTTAATTTTCCAGCTTTTTAAAATCTTAAAATTGTAAAGTAGAAAGGTAGGAAAATAAAATGGTAAAACAAGAAATAATAAAACTAGAGCAAAAACAAGGGAATATGAATCTAACAGTAGGGGCAGAATTTCTTATCTTTGGTACTGATAACATAGTTCCTACCCTGAATTTTACAAGATGTCATAGGATAGAATCTTTCGGTCTTTCTCAAGAAGAACTTTTTTGTAATATAATTGGCTTTTTAGAGGATAAAAATACAGGTGATAAAGGATATAATAAAGTAGAAAAGAATATTAGATGGGTTGATTATATGGAAGGTAGGGAAGAAGCTCTTTCACCTAATAAAATTCTTGATTATGTTTTTTCAGCATTTGTAAATGAGAAAATTGTAGCATTTTGGGATAGTAAAACAAGCTACCTGTATTATGAACCTGTTTCTCAGTAATTCCAGACATTTAAAAAACTTAAATAGTATATTATCTGACATGTTGCAACATATTTTTTTGTGGAATTAAAAATTATAGAAGAAAGGAGGGTAAAATTATGAGCTATTAACATAAACTATATATAATATATCTAAATTAGAATTGTTGTATGAGAAAGGTATGGTTAATATGATAGTAATACCCCGGGAGACCATGCCTTTCTCTTTCTCCAGACATTTAAAAACTTAAAATTGTAAGATGTAAGGAAATAAAACTCCAATATAAGGGAAATAAAATGATAGCAATAAACACACCTAAAAAAATTGGTCCTCAATTCCACCTTGGACAAATCGTTATCACTACTAATGCCGATAACACAATTATCGAAATGGGAGAAAAGAAATTCGGGGAAGGAATGGGAGCAAAAATCTGTGCAAGTCAGATAAAAGAGAAGCTTCTAAAAGACCACTTGCAACTGAAACAAGGCGACCTTTGCAAATCCGACCATAATCTAAATCTGAATGCAGTCAAGAGAATAGATAGTGAAGGAAAACCTGATTCTAACGGTAACTTGAGAGAAAGAATTTTTTCAGCTTTCAAAGTTGAAAATATAAAATTCTATGTTATCACTGAATGGGACGAATCAGTTAGCACCATACTTTTGCCGGAAGATTATTAGTAGAAAGTTTTTTCATAATTTTAATATCATTTTTATGTTCTTTCAAAAACTTTATACAAAAATTAGCTACATCTAAAAGATCTTGTCCATTAGGATGAACAGATACCCTTAACTCAAGATTTTCTGGGCTATTGTCTAATTTAATACCGTTTTTATGATGAACAGATTCTTTTTTTTCTAAAGGACGACCTAGAATTTTACTCATAATTATTGTATGTTCTGCTATTTGTCCGTTTCTACCTGCGTTAGGATGAGATGGTTTATAAAAATATCTATAACCTGTTGTCTCTGAAATATGACCCGTTCCCCTATCTCCTTTTGTAGAAGAAGCTTGTCCCACTTCTCCATATTTTTTTAATCTAAGTCTATGCATACTACATAAACCTTTTGCATGAAGTTTTCTAGTGCATTCATGTACGGAACATAATTTTATTTTCTTTGGTTTCTTTATTCTCTTTGGTAAATAGGTTGTTCCATACCTTTTAAATCTATAAAGATGCATAACACAATAGCCTTTTCCTTTGTATTTTTTATTACAACCTAATACTGAACACAATCTTATTTCTTTTGTTTTTTCTGGTAAATGGGGCGTTCCATATTTCAGGAATCTCCAAGAATGTTTAGAACAATAATTATGACTAAAATATTTTCTATTACAATCAGGAAAAGAACAAAGATGCATATAAGATTCTCCATAAATAGTATTATATAAATAATATCGACAATAAAAGCACTAATAAATAAACATAATTCCAGATATTTAAAAACCTAAAATGTAATAATATGAAGAAACAAGAAAACAATAAGAATAAGATAAAAGAGGATGTAGTAACTCCAATGGTTTGCTTTTTACTCCTACTGGTAGTAGGATGTTTCTTGTATGCCCTAATTACTAAAGGATAATAAAATGGCTGATATACAATCAAAAAAATGGAAGACTCCTTGGAGAAAGAAAAAACACGATACTAGTATGGGAAGTTATCCCCCAAATGAACGTGAAGCGAAAATGCTATTGGGAACTCAAGGTTTGCAACGTTACGTTATTCGCTAAAAAATAGTAAATAGTCCCAGATATTTAAAATCCTAAAATTGTAAGGTGTAAGGAAGTAAAATCCAAAAAGAGGAAATAAAATGAAGATAACAAAAACACAAGCCCAAGACATAATCAAGAGAATAGATAATGGTCTTATCTTCACTGTCACTTTTGTAAAGAGGACAAATGGAGCAGTAAGAGTAATGAACTGCCGAAAAGGGGTCAAGAAGGGGACAAATGGACGCGGTATGAGCTATGACGCAGCGTCTAAGGGCTTAATTCCTGTTTTTGATATGCAGACACAAGGTTTTAGAGTTATCTCATTAGAGAGCATCCTGAGCCTTTCTGTGCAAGGTCAGAAGTTTATCGTATCGTAATTTCTTAGCTTAGAGGGCTGAAAGCATTTATAAACCTTTCAGCCCTCGCATCTTTCCCAGATATTTAAAAACTTAAAATTGTAAAGTGAAAGAAAGGGAAATAAAAATGAATAACGTAATGACATTTGTTCAATGGTTAGATACATTTCCCAAAAAGAATTATGTACACGGATATTTAGCAGAGGAAGGTTATGTATTTTATTTAGAAAAGAAATTACATAAAAAACCTACAATTGAAGAAATCAAGAAATATGGTAAAATAAATAGACTTCTAAGTGATGGTCTTCCAATATAGAAAGAGAGGATATAGTCCCAGACATTTAAAAACCTAAGATTGTAAGATAGAAAGGATGGTAATAAAATGGCAAAAAAGAAAGAAGCAAAGACACAACCAAAGGTAAAATCAGACTCACATTGCAAAGATTGTGGTTATAGTATCAGAGGAAAGAACCATAAGGAAGGCACACACCACAAAGAAGGCGATGATGGACATAAGAAAAAAGCAAAGAAGTTCTAATCTCCAGACATTTAAAAACCTAAAAGTGTAAGGTAGAAAGGGAATAAAATGGAACAGAACACAGAACATAGTATAGAAAAGAATGAGAATGGACAGCTACAACAGGTAAGGACAAGAACACGCAAAGAGGAGACAAGGCATCAGAGAAGGATGGATAGATGGGCAGAACGTTGTGCAGATAGAGACTAAGACTTCCAGCTATTTAAAAATACAAAGTTGTAGAATAACAAGGGATGGTGATAGAGTAAGAAAGAAACTTACTTGCTGTCCCTTTTTGCTGTAGAAAATTATTATTTTACTATACCCCCTACCCCTGGCTAGTAAACATATATACCTCCCCTATTCCCCATTAAGGATCCTTTTTTAGGTCTTTTAAATACCCATAATTTTTTAGGTTCAAAAATAATAGATTTTTTACTTATAGTGACAAAAAAAGTATTATAATATACTCATGTTTTATCCTCGTGATTTATTTCTTGATTTAGGCCCAAAATGTGATAAAAAACTAAGGAAGAAATTATATTTAGAGAGCGTAAGAAAAAGAAGCACTAAAAACGCTGAATTTCTAAGAAGGTATAAAAAATTTTGTGGATGTAAAAAATGCGGGGAGAAAGAAATAGAATTTTTAACTTTTCATCATATAAACAGAAAGAATAAAATAGCTCCTTATAGATTGAGAAAATATCACATAAAGAGAGTGAAAAAGGAAGTAAGGAAATGTATTGTTTTATGTCGAAAATGTCATGACACATCACATAATATTAGAAGAAAAAAAAGGGGGAAATTAATTGCCCCGCTATTTTTTAATTTCCGCAAATTTTTATACAGTCATTGTTCTGCCAAGAGCACGATTATTTACTATATATATTCCTATCTCTTCATAAACATTCCAATTTAATTTAACAGGTTCAATTTTCCTAGCTTCCTTATTTCTTTTTATACGTTCTTCATCTGCTTTTCTTTCAAGTTCCAGACAGAGATGAAAATGTTCTCTGGGAGGAAGTCTTTTCATCCAGACTGTTTTTTGTTTATATTCGGGGACACAGGCAGAAGTCACTTGAGGCATAATTAAATATCCATTAATTTGAATCTATTAGTATGAAGAAAGAGAAGTTCTACTTTTTTAATTGGAGGAACAATTTCTTCTTCAAACTTAGCATCCCAGACTTCACAAGTTTCTTCAACATTATCATATATTCTCCCCAGTTCAGCCTCAACCTCACGGACTTGTCTCTGATATCCACTAAATCTATTCTGACCATCGGGAATAGAAACAAAATCTCCATATCTTTCAAGTTCTCTCATATCTCTTAAGGTTATATTTTCCAAAGCTTCCATAGGTCTATTTCTAGGAGACATAATTTATTCCTTTCACATATCAATTCCATAAATAAACAATCCAAAAAGGATGAAGGGGATCGTCCATAAACCGTAGATATAGATAAGAGCAACAGATATTAAAAAACAAAACTTAAATAAAGGATCTATGGAGAACATATTTATTAATCGACTTAAAACATGGCTCACATAATCAGCAAGAACAATAAAATCTTTAGAAACATTTTACCTGAAAACATGAGCCATGGCGTTTGTCAAACAATATTATTATAAACTATAAAAAATCACTTTCAAATATGGCTCACATAATCAGCTATGAATACTGTAGCTCTTAAAGAACTATGCTGAAAATATGAGCCACGTTCCACCAAAGCGTCTATATTATATCGATAAAAAAATCACTTTATAATAAAAAAAAGCGGGGAGGAGAAAAATAATAATTTAGTGCTTCTTTTGTGGGCAGAACCAAGAGAATATTAAAGAATTTTCTTTTCTCCCGCAAATTTTTATTTATGAAGTGATTTTTTATATATTATAATAGATATTATGGTTGATACTACGGGAACAGATGTTGTTAGTACTGTATCTCCTCCTGTTAAGAAGATAGGATGTAGGGCTGTTTGTAAGAAATTGGAGGTTAATATTGAAAAGCCTTTTCCGTACATGAGTGCTTCTTTTCCTTGTGATGTAGAAAATCCTTATATTATTATTGAGGAGCTTTCTTTTTTTACTCCTAAAAAGCTGAATCGGTGGGATATGATAGATTTAGAATAAAAGACTTTATTTTCTCCCGCAAAAATTTAACTCCAGGTTTCATGTGCTTCGGCTACCCATTCTGTTCCGTCATATTCTTCTATTGTCCATCCTATACCGTCTGGGATATCCACAACTTTTAATTCAGCACAACTTCCATCAGCTTCTTTTCCCATTTCTTCTACTATAGCAATCAAATCAGGATCCGTACGTTCTATATTCCCATCATAAAGGGAATGTTCTTTATAAAGCTTGCTTTCTCTTTGTGCCTCTTTCTTTGTCATCTTATTCCAGGGTTTGTTTCTTTTCAGAATTTCATCTGGATTAGGGATATCGAAAGCAGAGGGACAAAAAGCGTTTTTTGCTTCTTCAAGAGATATGGGATTATGAGTATCAAAATCTATTTTTCCCTTTTTTCTTTCGTTGTCAAAAAAATAGCATTTACGATTTTTTTTCTTAGCCCAGGCTTGAAGTCCTTTAGGTGACAGTCCAAAGCCTCCGTAACATTTATTAATAACTATTTTCATTTTATTTCTCCGTTTATAATATTTGTAGACACTTTCATTGAACACGGTCCAGCAAATAAACCCTTTTTTATATTAGGGACAAGTTCATTTAATATTTTTTTTATAGTTTTGCCTTTATCTGTCTTTTCGTTTTGTTTATAATTATATTCTAAATGGATAAGGAAAACAGGACAATCCTCATTGCGATCATGCCAGCAATTTTCACAGTTTTTGCTTTGCCAATCTTCACCTTCTGTTCCGTTAGAAAAGTAAGCCATTATTTATTTCTCCTAAAATTAATTGGGATATCCATTAGAACTTAAAAATTCTACAAACCATTTTCCTTTTATTCCTTTAAGAGATATTTTTCAATCTTCTCTCCCCACAATTTATCTATAATCATCAAAGAGAGAAAGAGAGGCCAACCTATAAAACCATTTAAGAACCCAGCAAAGAAAACTGCAAAGATAAAAAAGAACAATCCCTTTTTTTTCTTTAGGATCTTCATCTTTATACACTTTTATAGCGAAATAAACTCCAAAGAGAAAACCTATTAAAAAATATATCTGAAGGAAGAACATTTTATTTCTCGCAATTTTCCCATAGTGCTTGCATAATTATTGTTGAAGCATTGTCTGGATGTATAATAAAGCCTGAATCTTTTACAGGAAATTCGTCTTTATCTTGTTCTTTTTGTATTTTTCTACATTCCAAAAGCAGTTCCTTATTTCCCGCCCATAGTCCAAAAGAATTACGAATAGTTGTACCAAAACCATGATGAAAATAAACCATATCTTTTGCTTCCTCTACTTTTTTAATAGTTTCTATTTCATCAGGACGGAGTTCTTCTAATATTTTATCTACTGCTTCATCAATAGTCTTTGGCCAAGTTTTTCTATCTTCTAGATTTTTTTTTAATTTCTCAGCCAAATCATTTATATCATCTTTTCTGGGGATTTTTTCAATCCATTTTTTAGGGATATTCTCATACCCATATATAATACCTGCTAGTCCTCCAGCTACTGCTCCAGTTGTATCAGTATCTCCTCCAAGATTAACTGCTTCAAGAACGGTTTCTCTATAAGAGCCATGTATAAGACAACACCATAAACTTGCCTCCAGGGTATATACAACATATCCACTCGAAGCTATATTTTCTCTCTTGATGCAACTTATATCTTCTTCTAGGATTCTTTTAAAGTGCACTAATTCTTTTTTGTACGGATCTTTTTTATAATATTCATTTATTGTTTTAACTGTCTTTTTGTAAGCTTTTCTACGAGAGAGTCCTCTAAGAAGATTAATTGCCATTTCTATATATATTCCACATGAGATAAGGGATCTTGGGTGAGCATGTGTTATAGATGAAACTTGATGAATAATATCGAATCTTTCTTCTATTTCCATATCTTTAATATAGAAAGCTATAGGCAGGATTCTCATTAAAGAACCGTTTCCGTTATTTTGTTCTCTTGTACCTCCTGCTTGTGTGGGTTCGACATGTTCTTTTAGTTTCTTTATAGCTGCTCTTGTTGTGGATCCTGTATCAAAGCATTCTCCGTAAGGGGTCCAGTATCCGTCCCCGTACCACCTAGAAAACCTACTAGCTATATCTTGGGGATCGAAGCCAGCTCTGTAAAGACTTTCTGCCAGACAGAAAGCCATTGAGCTATCATCAGACCATGTTCCTGGAGGTTGATTCCAAACTTTGTAACCGATCATATCTATAATAGGATCTTTTTCTAGTTCTTCTCTTGAGTAGAATTCTACAGGAACGCCTAGTGCGTCTCCTACACACAATCCGAACAAAGCATCTTTTATTTTATTCATTTTATTTCTCCGCTAAAAATTAATTTATGTCCAAAAGTTCCCATCTTGATAATTTTTTAGGTTTTGGTTTAGGAGGAATAATTATTTTTTCATCACATATTTTTTCATCACATTCTATTACATGGATAAAATCATCATTCATAACAACACAATTTACTTCTGATGTGAGATACCATTCAATAGGTCTAAATCCTCTTGATTCTCTCCATTCCCTATCATTAGGACGGACATCTATAGGTGTGGTAATTATATCGATGTCAATTTCGGATATTTCTCCATCTGGTCCCATTTCTTCTTGTAAAGCATCACTCCATCCAGGAGTTCTCAAGTCTATAAGGTCTGTTTCAGGAGGCATATTTATATTATATCTTAAAAAAAATCACTTTCAAGAAAAAAACCCACATGATCGGGAGTGCAGAAACATGTGGGTCTATTCAAGGAGTCATGAACTCTTGTATTATATCTTAAAAAAAATCACTTTCAAGTAAAAAAAAGGCTAAAAAAAAATTTGAGAGAATTATAACGTTTTTCTAACTTCCATCAGGATTTTACCTAGATGGTTTTCTCCTATTCCTTTGCATATTCCCCAGAAAGTATCTCCCCAAGTATTCCCTTCTATTAGCTCTTTATCCCCTGTTTTTTTGAGTAAAGCTTTTAATGTGGAATCTTTGAATTTTCGTTTTACAAGTTCTTTCATAATTGGTATTTTTACTTTTTCCCAGTCTTCTCTAAGGACAAGTTTTTTACCTAGTTTTTTTGCTTGTCCTGGAGTTATGGCATATTCTATTATTTTCCGTTCTTTTTTATCAAAAGTTTTAGCTGCTTGGTAAGCGTGTTCTACAGAGGGATAGACTATACGTTTCATTTCAACTGGGGACATCCAGAAGTTGCTTAAGAAGCGATATTCTCCCATAAAATTATCAATTTTATTCATTAATTTATGTCCATTAATTCAAATCTGTTTTGTAGAATATTTTTTTTTGAATAATAATTAAGTTCTTCTATTCCAGTTGTGATCTGTCTTTTTATTTTTATAATATCGCATATTTTTTTGTCAGCAAGAGTAGGCATATATTTGTTCATAAAATCTTTAGTTTTATTAAGATCTATAAAAATAAAAGCATTTTGAGGTTCTGTTACCCATCTAAAATCTAATAAAGGAAAATTATTTTCAATAAATTGTAGTTTTGTGAGATGCACATATTCTATCTCTCCGTAGGGTTCATGTCTTTTTCTTGTTCTTGTAATAGCAAAACCTTCTACTATTTTGTAATAATTCATGTCAATCTATATCCATCATTTGCCATCTTGTTGTTATTCTTTTTTTTCTTTTCTTTTTTTTCTTTGGTACTAGTGAGATAGAAAGAGTACCTGGCATAATTTCTCCATTGTTATCTATTTCGGTTATAGCCAGATTAATATTCCCATTTTCTTTAAGTTCAATGCTTCTTATTCTTTGTCTAATTCCTCCTATACTCTTATACACTTTTGCTTTATTTAGAGTTGTTGTTGTATACCATTCTCTCTGATAACTTTTATAGCGTGAGACGAATGTTCTAACAGAAAAGGGTTCTCCGTTTTTCTTTATTTTTTCTATTATATATGTACTCATTTTAATAATCGCCGGGATTACTCTTATAGAAACTGTAGTCAGCTTTAACTTCAAATACTGGAGTTGTTATTGCTCCGATCTCTTCCATTTTTTTACGATGTTTCTCTGCTTTTTCTTCTGAGCCATATGGTCCCATATCTATTTCTGTTCTATCAGCCCTTAGGTATTTAAATATCCACATAAATAGACCCTTTCCTTATGAGTTTATTATACCTTCTAAAAAATCACTTTCTATTGAAAATTCTATATATCTATATCTAAGAGTTCATATCTGGTAACAATTACTTTTTCGGGAGTTTCTGGGATTGGAGAAGATTTGTAAGGTTTATCTAGTATTTCTGTGAGTTCTTTACAGGATCTATCATATTCTCTTTTCTTCTGTCTCTTTTCTTCTGCTTTTCTATTACGGTTAATAATTAAAAATTGTCTTATCATAGTAATAACAGATATTGGTCCACAGAGAACTATAACAAGATAAGCCATAATCCATTGAGGAAAAGTACCCCATTCTTCTAAGGTTTTTTCTTTCCAGGCAAGAATGAAGCATGTTAGCCACGTAGCAAGCCCACAGCCTAACCATATTTTAATAAGAAGCCACAACATTATTTTAACCTACTTAAAGGCAACAAATCTATTACTACGGTTAATAGTCTAACCTCTTTTTTTTCACTTTCAAGAGAAAAATAAAGTGATTTTATATATCTATCAATTCAAATTTGGTTTTTCTTGCGATAATTTCTTTTTTTACATAATCTGTTAAATATCCACTAACTTTGTTTTTACTTTCATCGTAGCTCCAGCAAATATTATGTAGAGGTTGTCTTTCTATTCCAGTAATATTTTTTATCATATTTAGAAAAGCATCTTTGCCTATGAAGGGTACTCCGTATTTATAGACCCATTCAGCTATATAATCTCCGTTGTTAATGCCTTTTATAAATTGTTTTTCTGTTCTATATGCTATATGTAATTTAAGCCCTTTTGGATTTGATCCTTTAAGAAGTTCTATTGAGCTATCAATTCTAACATCGTAGGATCCGTAACCGTGTCCGGTTTTATGTATCTTAGGGAGGATTATATCTTCGTTCATATTTTTTAATTTATTTTTTAATAATATCATAAAATCTACATCGTTGGGAGGTCCTTTATCTTTTATTTTGATAATATTTGGACCACAAAATATCCATCTTTTTCTGCTTTTGGTTTTAGGAGGGAAATGATTAAAGAGAGAGCTTCCATATAGTACGATAGCTCTAATATTTTCTACCATTACTTTATGGTCTTCTTCTAAGCCGTTTCCTTTAGGGTAAAGGAGTTCCTCATACAGAAGCTTCAGTTTCATTCTAACACCCCAATCACGATCAGTTCCTTCCATACAGTCTATAGAAAATTCTTGGAGATTTCCCTTTGCATAGAGTTCTTTGAAAGATCGAGGGGTTATACTTGATATATGCCGGGGCATTTTTATATGTCCATTAATTGAAATCTGTTAGGTCAGCCATACTTTACATTATATCTTTTTTTTTTCACTTCCCCAATTAATTTTTGAGAAGAAATTGTTTGGGAAGTGAAAAAATAAGAAGTATAATGAGCCTCATGGATATGGACATAGGAAAGGAGAATACAAATGAGTGAAAAAAAATTATATGATATTAGAGAAAAGATAAAGAAGCAGATAGAAGGAATTGATGGGGTTGAGATATGGAGTTCAGGAATAGATACAGCAGAAGAGGAAATAGAGTTTTCCTTTGATTATAAGGGGAACTCATATATAGCCTCTATAAAGAAGATGGATAAGGGGACCTGACGCATCTGGTGATTATAAATTCCAGATTTCCGGGTTCTCTTATCTTAGAAAGTGAGAAAATGAGCAAAGAAGAATATTGTCCATATTGTGAAGATTATTATGAATATGATAGCAAGAAAGAAACTCTTACTTATACTGTCAAGGGTCAAAAGGTTAGTATAGAGGCTAAAGTAAGGCGTTGTTCTAACTGTGGAAAAGGTTTGACCAGCGATAAAGAAGATCAGAAGGTTCTTGATTTAGTTTATGCAGAATATAATAGGAAGTTTAAGAAGTGAGAAAATAAATTATTAGAAGTGATTTTTTATTTATTATAATCTAAACAGTTAGTAATTATTTAATTTTAAGGATTAAAAAATGGAAGAAAAAACAAAAAGTAAGATAAGGGCGGCTATAATTAGAAAAGTCTTTGAAAAAAAAATAGAAAATTTCAGAGATTATAAATGCGGGAAGATAAAGGCAAAAGCAAACGAAAATGGACAATACCTCGAAGACGCTGTGCTTGAAGCTTTTGATGAAATAGGAATAATGTCATACGAGTATAAAGATTACGATTCTTCGAACTGTCCTTCTAATTATGTCTTGAAAAAAGTTCCAACCAGAGTTTTATGGAGTGTGTTGAATGGGGACACATCAGCAAGAATGACTGGAAGAGGAGAATTTGTAATTAGACTTATTGTTCCTCATGGAGGTATTCCTCTTTTTAGAGGAGCGAAAGAGGGAGAGACCGTAGAGATAAGAATAGAATGTAAATACCAAGGATCATCAGGAACGTGTTCAGAAAAACTTTTATACACAGTGGCTCAGTTGCATTACGCTATCCCTGAAAAATATGCTATTCTTTTATTAGAAGGTCCAGAATTTAAAAAAGAAGTAAAAACTGCTATTTGTAAGATATGTGAAGAAGAATCTCTTTTCTTTACAAAACTTGGGAAACCCACAACGAAAGTTATACCGATGAATCTTGATATTTTTATAAACTGGATAATTGACGTTTTTAAAAATATTAAACCTATTTATAATCTTCCTTGTACTTTTTCTTCTCCTGCTTTTGAACCAGAAACTTATACTATACAGAATGTAGCAGATAAATTTGGTTATACATATGCTCATATCTATAACCTATCTTCAATAGGAAGACTTCCTTATCCCGAAAGGAATGGAAGAAAAATATATTATACTAGAGAAAAAGTAAATGAAATTGCTACAATAATGCAAAACAGGATTGGTGCTGATGGAGAGTCTTTTACCGTTTATCATCATAAAAAGAAAAAGAAGAAAAAAAAGAAATAGAATTAAAACAGGGTTATAGAAATATAGCCCTGTTTTATTATATAAAGGATAAATAAAAAAAATGACGAAAGATAAATATCATGAACTGGTATAAATTCGCAAAAGAAAAATATAAGAAATATAAAAAACTCGACACTCAACTTCTCTGTTGTGGATATCCTGAGAATAAAAGAAAAGACCCTTATAAACCTAATAAAAAGAAAAAGAAAGAATGAACTGGTATAAGAAAGCCCAAGTCCAAACTCTAGATGCTCCTGCCATAGATACTCCTGTCCAAGAAGATAGCAGAGAAACTTATCTCCAAGAATTAGACAGAGACACCAGAGATCGTTATAAAGAAGGGTATGCAAAGGGATGGTTGAGTGCTTCCGAAAGCGTACTTATTAGTATTGGATCAATGAAGGGAAATGAAACAGGAGAATGGCTTAGAGCCATGAAAGCAATATCTGGTTCTGTTAAAAATATAATATTAAATACTCCCTATATGAGTAGAGAAGAGGTTCAACAAGAGCATGAACGCATGAGAAGACTTGCTCTAGAAGAATTAAAGAGAAAGAAATTCGCCAGAAAACCTCGATATCCAGGTCAGCTTGAGGGAGATGAAAACAGGTCTAATCAAGAGTCTTGGGAAGATAGATATACAGATAATGAAATAGTAGAAGGAGATATTATTCTTACCCTTCGTAGCTTTATGCAAAGGGGGAAATAAAGAAGCCTTCAATAATTATATTGAAATATTAAAAAATGGTCCAGAACCTCACAGTCAATATAGAATAGACTCCATGATCTCCAGAGCTATGCATGGTCTTAAATTAGACAAAATTCCTGCTTTTAAATAATCCATATTTTATCACTTTTTTTTAGGCTAAAGACTTTATCTTTAGTTTTTTCTATAACTCTTTTTATAGTAAGAGGTTATCTATTCTTCCAGCTATTTAAAAAGTTAAAATTGGTATAATGGAAAGGAAAATAGTAGAATACTGTATGTGTTTATTTCGGAAAAGTGAAAATAAGGAACAAATAATGGGAACGACAAAGTAGGACTTTTAATTTTTAAGGAGATGTAAAAAAATGTCAGTAAAATATACACACTACTTATTACTTGGTCTTAGATTCGAAGAAGAAAAACTGTGGAAAACCGACAAAGTAAGAGGATGTCAACATAAGATAAAAGGAAAAGATAAATTCTGTTCAATATGCGGAAAAAAGACATGGGTTAATAAAGAAGTTCCCATAGAAGGATATAATGAAAACGATGAGGATCTTGAAAAATACGGTTGTGAAAGTCTATGTGGTTTTAAAATTATGTTCGGTGGATATGAAAATAGTCTACGTTATATAGGATTGGTCCTAATTAACTCTATCGATTATGATAGTTATGATAAAAAGATGGAGGATTCTGTATTCGAAAGCCTTAGCAAATTAAAGGCTACCCTAAAAGAAAAAATAAAAGAAAAAACAGAACCTTTAGGATTGTGGCATGAAGAGAGTTTTGGGTTTTGGATGATCGAATATGTCTGTTAAATAAAATGAAAATAATAAAATTAAAAGAAATAAAAAAGAAGAGGGTAGTAAAAACCTATGTAACAAAATTCATGAGGGTTGATGGTGTAAAAATACCTCTTTCCTATGATGCCGAAGAAGTTTTTGATGCTCTTCGTGAAAGCGACGGTGAATTTCATAAAGTAGCTCTTTATAATGAAGATTTTATATTAGCTATGAGAAAGGCAGGATTAATAGTTTGTGCGAATAGGGGGAACAGTTCTTATAAATCCGGTGACAAATTCACTGGAACAAAAAAGTTTCTAAAAAACTATGAAAAATTAGATGATGCTGTTTTTGAATTAATATATGGCGAAAAAAGGAGAAAAGATTAACATGGCTAAAAAAATAGAAATTGATAGTCTTAAAGAAAAAATTATCAATAAAGTAGAAGGAATAAAAGGTGTAGACGTTTGGACATCATCTCTTGATATAGGTCCAAAAGATGCAACATTTGCCTTTGTCTATAGAGGCTATAATTATGTTGTTGATATCCGTGAAACTGGAAAATATAAAAAACCGAAACGAGAAACCAAAAAACAGATATTAGCTCGCCCAAAACATGATGCTATAAAAATAATGGCTTTAATGTATGATCCAAGATTCAAAAAAGAAAGAGAAAAATCTAAGACAAGGAAATTAAAAAATGTCCAAAAAGAAAAGAAAAACTGATAATGTTATTGTTGATAGGTTTGTAGAAGAAATAATAAAGACTTTAAAGATAACTGAAGAGACAGAAAGTACTCGTGGAACTTTGAAATCTCTTATTAATAGTAAAATTAAATATGGTAAGTTTATAATTACATAGAAACTGATTGAGATAAAAAGGAAGAAACATGATGGAGTTCCTAACCAAAGAAGAACAAGATAAACTTACTCCTGAAGAAAGAATTGTCAATTCTTTAAAATGGGGAAAATTTCAAGGGGGAGGACAAGGGCTATACAGTTTAGCTAGAACTGGATATATGTCTTATGATGAATTTACTAAAAGAGGAACTCAAAAAATCCTACAAAAATTAAAAAAACAAAAATTAGTAATGTATTTTAGAGAAACGAAGATATGGTACTGGATAGGAGATGATGATGAGTAATTGTCTAGTTACAGGTGGAGCAGGGTTCATAGGATCCCATCTCGCAGAAAGATTAATAAAAGATGGACATAATGTTCTGCTTCTTGATAATCTTTCTACTGGAAAAATAGAAAATACATTTACTTTCCATGGCGAGAAAAACTTTAAAGGTCTTTTATGTTTTCCTGGAGACATTGCTAATATCAATTTTTGTACACAAGCTTGTAAAAATATAGATATAGTTTTCCACCAAGCAGCATTAGGTTCTGTTCCTCGTTCTGTTGATGATCCTATAGCAAGTAACAATGCAAATGTGAATGGAACATTAAATATGCTGTGGGCAGCAAAAGAAAGAGGAGTTAAAAAGTTTATCTTTGCTTCTTCCTCTTCTGTCTATGGGGATAATCCTGCTCTTCCTAAGAACGAAAAAATGGAGTGCTTGCCAGTTAGTCCATATGCCGGTAGTAAATTGGCTTGTGAACATTATTGTAGGATATTTTATAAAGCATATGGATTAGAAACCGTTTCTCTAAGATATTTCAACGTCTTTGGTCCAAGACAAAATGAAAAAGGTGCATATGCTTGTGCTATTCCTGCTTTTATTAAAAATGCTTTAGAAGGTAAAAAGCCTATAGTTTTTGGGAACGGAGAACAAACTAGAGATTTTTGCCATGTAGAAAATGTTGTAGAAGCGAATATCCTTGCTGCCAATTATAACGTACCAGGACAAAGTTTACAGGGAGATGTTTTTAATATAGCTTGTGGAGAACGAATTTCCTTAAACCAAATATTGATACAAATAGAAGACCTAATAGGTAAAAGAATAATAGCTGTATACAAAGACGAAAGACCGGGAGACGTAAAAGATACTTTAGCTGATATAAGTAAAGCAAAGTTTATTCTAGGATATGAACCTTCTATCTTTTTTAATGAAGGATTGAAGAAAACCTTAGAATGGTATAAAGAAAATTTGGAGAAAAAATAAAATATGTTTGGTCCTGAAAAATATAGAAAAGCAAAAAAGGGTGAAACACCCTGTAAGGAATGTGTACATTCTAGACCTCCTTATGCGATAAAAAAAAGATATAGATGTTCTTTTAACACAAGATATACATATGTTGTGGGCAAACTTCATACCTGTGAGTATGCTCAAACTGTAGAACAATATAATAAAGAGAAAGGATATAGATAATGACTGAATTAAGATATTTAAAAGGTGATGCAACCGAACCCGTAGGAGATGATGTAAAAATTATTTGCCACATTTGTAATAACGAAGGAAGATGGGGAAGTTGTTTTGTGGTTGCCGTGAGTCGTAAATGGGGTGGACCAGAGAGTATTTTTAGAACAAGCTATAGAAAAGGTATAGATAGTTCTTTAGGAGATGTTCAAGGAGTACAAGTAAATGATCTTACCTATGTTCAGAATATGATAGCTCAAAATGGAATAGTCAGTAATAGTAATCCTAAACCAATTAAATACGAGGCATTGTGTAAATGTATGAGAGAAGTTGTTAAAGGTATGAGAAATCTTGAAGAACTTTGGGGATTTAGTAGGAGTTTCTCTATTCATGCACCTCGTTTCGGAAGTGGACTTTCTCAGGGTAATTGGGCTTTCATAGAAGAACTAATAAAGGAGATATGGGTAGATGCAGGAATTGATGTCTATATCTATGAGTTTGAAAAAAAGTGATAAAATAGAAGTTTCCAGCTATTTAAAAAGCTAAAATGTTAATATAGAAAGAAATAAGTTATTTATTATAACTTTAGATTTTGTATGTAGTTATGTAAATATATTTATGTTGAAAGTGAAAAAATAAGGAGTTATAATGATGGGTATGGGAGAATTTACATTATTTAGATGGATGAGATATATTACGAAATATAAATATATTTGCATAATTTTATCTTATCAAACAGATATTTCTTGTCAACGTAAATTTAAGATTTATAGTCATCTTCTATTCAGAGATGATCATGAAGGACTTATGATTGATATAGATTTATTTAATTATAATTTTTGTTTTGAATTTTGTGACTCTAGACATTGGGATTATGAAAATAATAGATTTTATAATCCAGAAAAATTTGATAGTGCTGGAAATCCAAAAGGAGACGAAAAATGAAGATGACTTTTAGGAATTATATCGAAAAAGCTATTTCTAATGGAATAGGCAAAAATCTTTTAATTGAATTTGAAGAATGGTATAAAAATAAATGGCATTTAAACGTTTATCATCTAAAAGGTTTAAATGCTAATTTTGAAGCAATAAATAGGTTCGAAGGATTTCGTGCTGGATGGGAATTAAAATGATGATGATAGCAGAAAATGACAATGAAAAAATTTGTAGGTCTAAGACTTACAATTATAATTTCAATAAGAAGACTGGATTTTTTGCCAGATGGGGAAAAACCTTTGATGATGATCCTGCGTATTCTCCTTTTGGATGTGAAATAGCTGATATAGAAACTACTACCATTTGTCAGGGAGTAAATAATAAATTATGTAATTTTTGTTATAAATCTAATACTCCTACCGGAAAAAATATGTCTTTTGAGACATTTAAGAAAATATTTCACAAGTTGCCTAGAACGCTGACCCAGATAGCTCTAGGTGTAGATTCGCAAGCGAAATCTAACCCTGATCTATTTAGAATGATGAATTATTGTAGAAATAATGATTATAATTATGTCATTCCTAATATAACTGTTGCTCAAATAGATGAAGAAACTGCTGATAAGCTTTCAAAGGTTTGTGGAGCGGTAGCTGTTTCAAGATATGATAATAAAAATATTTGCTATGATTCCGTTAAAATGTTGACAGATAGAAATATGTCCCAAATAAATATACATATTCCTATTTTTGAAGAAATGTTTGAACAAGCTTTAGAAACATTATCGGATAAATTATCAGATAAAAGATTAGAAAAATTAAATGCCATTGTTTTTCTATCCCTAAAAAAGAAAGGAAGAGGAAAAAATCTAGAGTCTTTGTCTTTTGAAAAATTTAAAGAATTAATAGACTTTTCCATGTCAAACAATATAAAAATAGGATTTGATTCTTGTAGTTGTCCTCGTTTCCTAGAGGCAATTAAAAACAGAAAAGATTACAAAAAATTAGAAATGTATTCAGAGCCTTGTGAAAGCGGGAGAATGTCAATTTATTTAGATGTATTTGGAAATGCGTATCCTTGTTCCTTCTGCGAAGGAATTTTAACAAGTTCTGTATTAGAACATAATGGTGAAGCATTCAATTGGAAAAATGGTATTAATGTATTAGAAATCGATGATTTTGTTAAAGATGTATGGAATCACCCAAAAATGATAGCCTGGAGAGATTGTTTATGTCATAATGTAGGTAAGGAGTTAAATTGTATAAAATGCCCGGTATTTGATATATAACTTCTTTCACATCTTTCAAAAAAAGAAGGATATTGAATAATGTCTGTAATAAGGAATTGAATAATGAAAGTATGGATAACAAGAGGAAAAGGTCGTGGTTATGAATATTACATACACATTTGGAATTGGGAACCAAAGAGAGTCGAGAAGAAATATTGGATAGAGTATCGAGAAAAGGACGGTTCCTTATCTAGTCTACACGACCAGGAATATCTTTTTGTAAAAGACCTTCCTTCTTTTGAAAAAGAATTTGGCTATATTCCCGAACCAGGAACTTGTGAAAAAATGGAATTAAAAATAGAAAGGCTAAAGAAATGAGTACAAAAGTATGGATAAGTAGAAATAAGGGAATTCTTAATGAATGGGTTCTTGTATCTGATCGTGAACCCGTTAAATATGATGAGACCCGATCTGTAGTCTCCTTGCTTGCTTGTCCTCCTTTAAGTAGAGGAAAAGAGGTTAAAATACTCTGTTCAACTTTTAAAAGCCTTTTTGGTTATACTCCAAGAAAAGGCACTTGTGTAGAAAAGGAATTGATAATAAAATGATTTATAAAATAAATGAAATAAAAGAAAGATTAGCTGAAGCTACTCCTGGAAAATGGTCTTGGGAACCGTCAGAAACGGGTCTTCAATTGCAATCTGATGCCATAACATATCCAGAACATCCTTATCCTGAAGACTTTCCTATTCTTGTTCCTCATGTTTGTAATGCTTGTGCTGAAAGAGGATATAGATGTTTAGGACCAGACAAGGGAGATAAAGAGTTTATAGCTCATTCTAGGGAAGATATAGAATTTTTGTTAGAGGCAGTAGAAGAATTGATGGGAGAAGTTGAAAGATTGGAAAATCCTATTAAATTAAAGGAAATAAAAAGATGAAGATTAGACAAGGTTTTGTATCTAATAGCTCTAGCAGTTCCTTTGTCGTAAGTAGCAATGATTACGCTACGGTCTTTGATCTAGCAAAAAAAATGTTGGAAATTAGGGATGAGGACGGAGGTTGGAAAAATACTAAAACAGAAAAAATTAATCAAGCTCTCAGAGAAGGGAAGGATCCCAATACTTCTATCTATTTTGCTACTGGTAATTATGATACGTATATTATAAGAGCTTTTAATCATTATCTAGTAATGACCTGTAATAACCATCGTTTTGATGAGCAGATAGATACTGTAGGATGTCCCAGAGCAATAGAAGAATGGTTAAGGGCAAATAAATATTGGTCAGAAGAAGGCGATGCTTCGTGGGACTTTGATGAAAAAATAGAGTCTTGGAAACTTCAATGTGGAGAAGTGTTCTGGTCTCCTGCATATGACTTAGAATTGTCTCTATATGATTATTTTAAAGACAAATGTGTTCTAACTCATTGTAAAAATAAAGGTCATTTTTCTAACATAATGATACATGCTCCTACAGGGAAAAAAATATGTCCTATTTGCTTTTCAAAAGAAAGACAAAAGAAAATAAAAAGCGAACCAAAAAAAAGCAGATTTGAGATGCTAGATTTGGGAGAAAATTATGAAAATTAGAAAAGGTTTTGTAAGCAACAGTAGTTCATCCTCTTTTGTGGTTAAATGTTCTGACTTGAAAGAATGGCAGAAAGTTGCTATAATTCATCATATAGAGATAGCTAGAATAATGATAGAATGTGCAAAAAAAGGATTAGATTTTTATGAAATAGATTATAAGAAAAAAAATATTGGCGATACTGTTGTAAACTTGGGTATTTTTGACGAAGAAGATAAATGGGAAATAATGGTAGGAACAGAAGAGATATCAGGATTTACTTGTATGACTAACTTTGATATGGAAAGTTATTTCAGATATTTAGGAATTGAAAACGTAGAATTTGGAGATTAAATTATGAAGATTAGAAACGGTTTTGTCAGCAATAGTTCGAGTAGTTCTTATGTGGTTTGTCTCCCTAAAAACTATAAATTTACGGATGAAGAGATGGAGAGAATAAAAAAAAGAATTACTAGATGTAGATCATAAAGATATGTATAACATGTACTGTTCTAAATATAAAACAGATATAATAACTGATGAAATAGTAGAAAAAGAAATAAAAGAGACTATGGACAGACTTCATAAAGAAGCTGCGATATGGGAACCGGGTTTTGGGAATGAAGACGTTAAAAACACCTACTATTTTACTGCTGATACTATTATTGAGGCGGTGGAAAATAAAACATACGAAAAAAATGAAAAACACGAAGATAAAATAACAATATACTCTTTCGATATGCCTCCTGATTGTGGTCTTATAGTTAATGTCGCTTCTAAAAAAGGATTGGAGATAGCGAGGAAAATAGAAAATGAAAATTAGAACAGGTTTTGTAAGCAATAGTAGCACAGCCTCTTTCTTGATTAAGATTAAGGAAGATGAGTATCCTCGATCTAAAGAAAAAGATTTTGTTGCTACAGAAGAAGATATACAAAAATTAATAGAAGTAGGTTTTTATTTTGTAGAGGCTCGCAATTCTTGTCCTTTCTTTTTTGAACCTGAGAATAAGAGCGAAAAAAGAACAGAAAAATCTACTCATCTATATTATTATATAACCTGTAATGAAGATAGTGTCATTTATTTTCTTGTAAAAAATAATATTCCTTTTAAAGCTTCTTGTCATTATGATAATTATTATATATCATATAGAAAGGATTCAGATTTTATTTTCTCTGCCAAAAATTTTGGTGTAGAGTTTGAAATGTATGGAGAAGATAATAAAGAAGAAATGTACGAAATGATGAAAGAATTAACGAAAGAAGATGAAAGATACGAAAGAAAACCTTTTGAAAAGATGGATAAAAAACAATGGTTGGAAGATGAAAAAGCATGGGAAGGTGATGAAATTTTTGGAGAAACAAAATGATAAAGATAGAAGATCTAAAAGATAAAGATTGTGAATTATGTGAACTTAAAAAAGTTACCCCATGGCATTACGAAACAGAAAACTGGGTAATAATAGATTGTAAAGTCTGTAAAGTTCCAATGTATGTTTATAGGTCTCACGGAGATATTCCCGGAGCAATAGAAAGAGAAATGTTAAAAGATGCTAAAAAAAGATTTCATGAAAGAAGAATAGACAAAAGGAAACGCAAAATTTTTGGGCATTATCATTTTCATTGTCGTTAGGAAAATTATGATACACAAATGGAAGGTTTTTCACCTTACCTTGGGAGAATTAGAAGAGAAGCTCCCAGAAATAGAAAAAGAAGGATGGGAAATATTTTCTGTCCTTTTTAGAGAGCATTTTTTGGGAAGCGTAAATGGTAAAAAAATAGATTTGTCTGAAGTTAATGTTATAACAAAAAAAGGAGTTTCTGATGGAAAAAGTAAAAACTCAAAATAATTATAAGATCTGTAAATATTGTATAATTACAAAAGGAATTAAAGGTTCAGATCTGGCTAAAGAAGATTTATCTAATGATGAAGCATTTTGTGAACACATCGAAAATGTTCATGGAATAGTAGTAAAAAGAGAGGGAGAAACAAAAGAAGATGCTAGAAAGAGATGTGCTGCTAAAGGGATTGTTACAGATAGAACCAAATGTCAATGTCAAGAGTGTAAAGAAATGAGAGCGAAATAAAAAGTTTTATTGAGAATAAATAATGACAAAAGAACTTAAAAAATCCTATACTAAATCTGTTTTAAACAGAAAAGAATTCAAGGCTCTCGTTTTAAAAAGAGTAGAGGTAATGAGACCTGGATGGGAATTTACAGGAGTCTCTGAAAAGTACGTTGATGAGTTCGAGGAATTCATAAGAGAAAGATTAGACAAAAGCCTTAGAAAACATCCTAGCAAGGGAAAAAGGGTTAGGTGGGCACAACTGTATTCTTAATTATAGAAATTTTTTCTATTTAAGATTATTTCACTGGAGGAAATAAATGTCATTTATAAGAAAGTGTAAAATGCTAGAGTTACAGATATTCGAGATTATGACCAGACATTGCCCCGTCTGTGGCAACCTTATCCACTCTGGAGACCTTATCCATAAATGCTCTGAAAATGCCCTCAGACAGATTAATAAAAAGGAGGGGAAAAGGGGTCAGGTAAGGAGAAAAAGCTCGGCACAGAGCCTCTTAGGACGTTTGACGACAAACTGAGGGAAACAGAAGAGCTTACCAGAGAGGATTAGTAAGGGATGTCTTTTAAACACGTTCCGCTTGATGATTTAGCAAAATCAGCCCATACCTTATCTATTTCTTCTTTTTTATAAAAAGTGAAAAATTCTTGTCCTTCTACGTCTTTAAACTTTTTTTCTTTAACCGGCTGGGGTTCTATTTCATAACAAGTATAATTTCTGCTTATTTCTATTTCTAATTCTGTTTTATAAAACATGCTACAATATTCACATTCCGTTTCAATGTCATCTCCGTCATCTTCTAAATAATCATCTATTTCTTCATATTTTTTATCTGAAGGAGATTTTCTACAATAAGGACAATCTATATCCCTATAATGTGTTTCTGTCATTTTTTATCCTTTTCAAGCATCTTCTCAATCTTTTTTCTAGTGTTAGGGTGGAGTTGTAATTTGTGTTTATTTGAGTTATACCATCCTATCGTATTTATTTCTCCTGCCAGAGCCATACCTGCACCGTTCCAGTCTGCTACCATTTCAAGCCTACGTTTGTGAGGCATTTCAAGAATTTTAAGTCCTTCTTCGTCCTCGGCCATGGTCCAATATTGCCAATGGTGTTTATTTCTCTTTTGGTGTAGGAACCAGGCAAAGTCGAAGTCTTTATTTCCTGTGTCTGTAGGTTTATAGCACCCTGTTTTATCTCTTACTATCTTTTTCCTACGCCCTTTTTCATCAAAGAAAAATTTAGCATAGGAGACAAATTCGGAAGGTCTGAATTTGCTCCAATCATGGACAAGACCTGTAAAGGGTATCCCAAATTTACAACATTCTATAAAGACAAACCATTTATGTTTTACAGTATATTTAAAGTGGCTAAAATATTCTCTCACCTAGAATTCCCATTCATCTATATCTAAGACGATAGCCCTCCAACCGCACGACACAATTACTTTTTCTCCATTTCCTAGATTTAGACGATGGATTCCGCTAGGTCTTATGCAAACGTCTGTTACATCTTTAAAAGAGACTTGTTGTCCATCGGAAAAAAGATATGTTCTTTTTTTTTCTGGAGTTTTTAGCTTACGAAATTCAAGTTCATTTTCTTCTGTCATTTTATTTCCTTTCTATTAGATTAAATGTGTGATGCTAAGGCATGTTTTACGGAAAATTCAATTCCACAATGATCACATGTTCTTTTAGAGTCACATTCTCTTATAGGAATTCTCTTAGGAACATCTGTTTCATTTATATATTTACAATTAGGACATATAGATCCTATTTTATATGTTTCTGCCCTTTTTATTTCCTTTATATGGGTCTATCTGAATATTCAAAACCTTTACACTCCCATACAGGAGTGACTATCTCTGTTAAAACACATAATCTATATAAAATATTTGCTATAGGACAATTTTTTTCTCTGTCTTTGATATCAAATTTATTACAAATAAAACAAAGACAATGTTCTCTATGTTTTCCTTTAAGATTAGATCTAACTGCCATCCATGTTCCGTGATGATTATATCTCTCTATTTTTTCTATTTCTGTTTCTTTATTTGTCATTTTTACCATACCTCTTCTTCCCCTTCTACTTTTATTTTTCCATTAGGAAAAATAATATAAATGAGTTTATTTTTTTTTCTGGCATATCTGACAGTAGACCATGTTCCAGACCTTAATTTTTCTTTATCTGTTGCAGAGGTAGCAATCAATATTTCAGAATTATCAACAATATCTTTATTTCTTGCTAGATATTCTTTAGGTTTAAGAAGAACATCGCATTTACAATAGGCTCTATATCCTTTATATTTTGGAGGATGACCTACTATTTTAATATCTTCTCCTTTTGCAATCTCTATTAATTCGTGAACCATATTGTGAGCTTCTTCGTCAGAACCCACACAATCACCGTGTAGAAATTCTTTTACAGATACTGCATCTATAAGACTGTGAAATGACTCTTTTTGTTCTTTTGTCATTCCATTTCTTGTGCCGGTAAATCCTATTACAAAACCTCTTTTTTCCATTGTTTTCCTCTAAATTATTCTATGAACATCTTATTTATATCAGAATTACTTTCACTTTTCTCCATAAAAATATCTTTTTCTACTTCTTTTATTCTTTTTTTAGTGATATCACAATATTTTTGAGACAGTTCTATCCCTATATAGTTTCTATTGAGTTTTTTACAGGCGACACCCGTAGTTCCTGCTCCGTTAAAAGGATCTAGGATAAGTGAATTTTTCCAACTAAGCATTTTTATAAGTCGATAAGGGAGGGCTAAAGGAAACACGGCAGGATGTCCTATTTTCTTCATATTTTTTTCTGGGGCGATGCTCCAAAGTGCTAAAGACCAATCAATAAACTCTTTTTTAGTGAGATCTGTTTCTCCTTCATATTGTAGTTTATTGCTATCCTTTGCAAACACCATTATATATTCGAAGGGTTTAGGGAAAGAAGGGGCTGAGGGGGAAAGCCACGAACCCCAGGAACAATTATGATAAACAACTTTTCCTGTATAACTATTGTCTTCTTCAACTTCTAAATTATAAACTTGAATATCTTTTACATATTTTTTCTTTATATCTCTTATTTTATAAAATTCATAGTGACTTCCAACTTTTACCTTACTATGTCTATATTTTTTATTGTGAACTAAAGTCATTTTCATTATTTTGGCTAATTTATCTATATGTTTTCCATATATTCTTACTGAATAGCCTTTTTGGGAAACAATTTTTCTATTTTTAATATAAGAAACATTCTGACATCTTTTCTCGACACTACTACCTATCTTTAATCTTAACAATATGTCTCTTATCTGATAAGCTAGTTTTTTTGAGATAGTAGTATATGCTGCTTCGGAGATGTTAATATACCCGTCTGTTCTAAATAAACCTTTTATTAACTGTTCCTGAAGGATAAAAGGTGATTGAAACAAAAAAGGATATATTTCTTTCCCTTTGGCATATTCTCCACCAAGTATTTTCAATATTTTAGGAAGTTTATTTTTAGAGCTTATACAAATTCGAGTAACATTTGTTCTTTTTTCATAATAAAATGTCCAGTTATATTTTCTGCATATCTGTTCAACATCTTGTGCATATTCTTTTTCTTTCTTAGAAAAATCTATTCTTACTTCTGCTCTATGAAGAGATCCGTCTCCTATATAATAACCTAATAGTCTAAAAAAATCAGTATCATAATAATTTATTTTTTCTCCTATAATAATAGCTAATCTTTTATTAAAAGCTTTTTTACTTGCATGATATTGGGTGTTATATTTAGGTATAGCAAGATATGCTTCTTCTGGTAAATTCTCAGGAGATATCCATGAATAATTCTCTGATACACGTTTTTTAGGAGTGTGTCTCCAAGCTTTTCTCTCAAAAGGAAAAACCATGAGCCTATGCCCTTCTGTAATCGTTATTTTTTCTCCATTATATCCTTTTATCTCGTAAAGATAGCCATTAAAATTGTTTTTAAAAATATTTGTCACTTTTTTATATCTACGCTTATGAGTTAAAACACTATTTCCTATTTTTACATCTTCAATATTTTTATATCCCTTTAAGGTATTGATAGGTTCTCCTGCAAGCAAACACCTGTTCGAAACATCATTTTTATTCCAGATAATCGTCCCCATAGGAATATATCCTAACTCTTTTGTCATAAAATGCATAATATCAGATTCTGTGGGTACCCGTCCATTTTTTCCACTTCCGATATTTATCGCCACTCTTCCCCCTTTTTTCAGCTTTTTCTTAATAAGTGCAAAAATATTTTTTAACCATTTTATATATTCTTGATGGTCTTTATTGTCGTTATATAAATCATAGGGATTTTTGTTGAATTTATTATCTCCCAGATTAACATTGTAAGGAGGGCTTGTTATAACCAAATCTATTACTTCATCTTTTATAAGCTTTAGTTTTTCTTCACTTTTTCCGCAGAGGATCTTATATTCCATAGGATTATTATATCTCATAATATTTCACTTTTTAAGTTAAAAACAGGATAAAAGAATAAAAAATAGAAAAAATAACTTATGGACAGAGAGACATATAAAGGTATAGCAGACAACTTTCATAATGCTAGAGCTAATCCTCACTTGGCAGATACTTATATTAAAGCGGCTAGAAAGGTTATAGTCGATTTAAATGCAGATCATGACGGAACGGCTATAGAGGTCTCAACTTTATATCGTTTAAATGAGGCTTTTTTGCAGGTTAGAGAATATTTTCAGGATGAACCTAGAGTTTTAGCTGCTGTCAAAGCCGTTAATGATTATGTTGAAGATACTGATGCTGAGGGTTTAACTGCTTTTGTAAATCGTATTTCCTGGGACGATCACACTGTCCCTTATTATTGGAAATCATTGTCTGAAGATGCTGGATTTGACACCGATGATTGGATATAATATGAATTGGTATAAAATAGCACAACAAAGTCTTATGTTTTATCCTTGGGAGAACCCTCCTGGAGAAACCTCTGAGAAAGTAAAACCTTATACAAGTCCCAATACGGGTAAATTTTCTTATAAATGCCATTCTTGCGGGAAAGAAATAACAGAGGAAGAAATAGGAACGTGGTTTAAAAATAAAGAACTAAAGCAAAAATATAATCTTCCTAATTATAATCCCGATTTAATTATTCAAGGTTTTACAGAAATTGCTAATTATTTAAGACCTTTTTATGACCAATATCAAAAATCACAAGAAGGTAGAACAGAATCTTGGGGACATAGTTGGGAAGTGCAAGTTCCAGGGCTTATATCAATTATAAATAAATATCCTATCATCATAGAACTTATGAATGTTTTCGGGACACACAATAGTTATTATTTACAAAAAATATTCTCTGGTTCTGAAGAATTAAGCGGACATGACTTAGAAGCGGTCAAAGATCTTATAGAAAATCCCGTTGAAAAAGCTAATGAACTTATTCAGACAAGTGGACAAACTATAGAGATAGCTAAAGAAGTTCCATTATGTGAAGAATGTACTGAGGGGTTAAATAGATGTACTAGTTGTAATGAAATAATTAAACCAGATGGAAATTCATACCCTGCTGTTTGGGATGATACTGAAAAATATTGTGAAAATTGTATAGAAAGTGGACGTGCAAATGTTTGTTCAAATTGCCTTAAAGCAGACAGTACAGATGATATGCATTACAGAGAAGATGAAGGTTATATCTGTGACGAGTGTTATAAAGGACAAACAAAAGAACATATAGAGTGGGCATCTGATGTTATTTCAAATCTTGATATTCCTATTGGTAAAAATTATCCCACAAGTGAAAAATCTATTAATAATGTAAATGAATTTATAAAAAGATACTCAAATAAACGTGGAAATAAAAATTTAACTGAAGAAGAATGGGAAAGAATTTTATACATGGCTAACAAATCTAGAATGTCAGAAGCTTCTCTTAATTATTTAAATAACTTAAAAGATTTAAAAGGTCCAACTTCGACAATTTCCGATATTCTTCAAGATATCGAAAACAACGTAGAAGCACAAGGTTATATAAAAGAAAGATATCCTGGTATCAAAAATTTTCATGATTTACCATTTGATATAGAGGTTGTTGAAAATTACAATAACGACATACCTGGCTTTACTGTTGCCATAACCCCTTCTGATAAATTTTTTGAAAGAGCAGAAAAAGAAAAACCAGGAATAACGAGTGTGTGGAAAAGAATGTCTCATACTCCTCACCATCCTGGATACTTAGCATATGCAAGATGTGCTTATGATGGTGGAGATAATATAGTAATAAACAATTTACAAAGAGATGCTGATTATGATAATTATAAAGCAAGATCTATTGCTGGAGGTACTGGGAGAGACGAAGAAGCGAGGTGGTTAGATAATAGAACTAAACATTGGGACGTGTTTTTATTAGACTTATTAAAATCACTTGGTATAAGTGAAGATAAAAGTGTTTTTCTTACTACTTTTGATCAACAAAAAAAGAAATGGGGAAATCTTCCTGTCCATAAGTCAAAGAAGACGTATCAGCAGGTCCCCGAACAGATGGGGATGTCTTTAGAAGACCCAGATAATGTTTATGATCTTGTAGAACAAGGAGTAGGAAATACTATGTATCAGGTTGCTAATAATTGGTATAAAAGAATAAAATATGCTCAAATATGGTATGTAGAAAGCGATGGAT
>SDBU01001217.1_pt1 | contig 37477 bp, 59 predicted proteins | sample 2277071 | NCBI WGS metagenome assembly SDBU01 (sample SAMN10397929, study PRJNA504765) | marine sediment metagenome | isolation source: marine sediment core GS08_GC12, 126 cmbsf | place: Arctic Ocean: Gakkel Ridge, Loki's castle | collected 2008 | reverse complement strand
CCGAACTCAAAAACAAAATTGATACGGCCGTTAAAAACTGGGACAACAAAGATCTCCAATTCCCTTCATATTCTACCACATTCCCAGAGCCGATGTAAATGGAATCCCCGGAAAAATCCGCGGCTCTTAGCTTCTCATCTTTCTGAACTCTCTGACATTCCAATTGCTTTTGAAACAACTGCACAGTACGCTTTGAATGGGCCTCGGTTGATGGGGCGCCCCGTTCGCGTCGCCGCGTGCGGCTGGAGTTGGCTGGAGTGCTCGGGTGGATGCCTACAGATCCGGACATCGTGGAGGCCCGAAAGGTCTTTGTGCGAAAACTCCTCGCGCGGGCCTTATATCCCAGCGAAGTGGTCGCAGCGTGCGGGCAATCCAAGCTGTTTCGCAACCAGTCTGGCAAGCGGCTCGAGCCGGGCACGATCAAGACGGAGTACGTGTACGCCGTGCAGCGGGATCTGAAGGCGGGCGTCGCCGCGTTGAATGGCGAAGAGGAGCTAGCGAAGTCGCTGGAGCGGTTGCACCTGGCGTATCGCATAGCGGCGGCGGCGAACGACGTGAAGGGCATGGTAGCTGCGCAACGTGTGCTGAACCGGATGCTCGGCCTCCGCAAGCCCCTCATCGACCAGGACCCGGAGATAGTCGAGGACCCTGCCGAGATCTCCGAGGCGATGGACGACTCGGTGGGTACGCCGGACGAGGATGACTGACATGGCGATAGGCAATGAAGGTGTGCGATACCCGCCAGGCGAGGAGCCGGGTTGGGTTATTGAGCGTGGCACGAGGACGACTGGCATGAACACAATCGAGCCATCGGCAGAGCCGTTCAAGGCCGTGGATAGCACGCCGGACGGTGGTTACGCCTTGCGGATTCTGGAAGCGTACCGGGCGGAATTGGACTGCCGTATTGAAATCGTAGGCGACGGCGAATGGGATGAGAACGACCAGTTCGAGGTGCTGTGTAAGCGACAAGAGCAGCGTGCGGCCGAACTCGACAAGGCGATCGAGGTGCTGCGGGAAGAGAAGGAAGAGCTGGTGCCGTACGCCCCGGAGCCGGCACCCGAGCCCGCTGCTGTGCTGACTCACATATCCCCGCCAGTGGCAGTAAAGCCCTTCACCCTGACTGATGAGTGACGTTCGCGAATGGGTAAGCTATACGACCTACGCACGCTTGACCTCACCGCCGCCACCGGCACGGTAGCGGCCACCACGCCTGCCGCCGGCGCGACTGCGGTGGCCATGATCGACGTTGAGGCGTACGACGTGCTCGCCATCTCCACGCTCGAGCAGTCCGGCTCGTGGGGTGCGGCGGTCATTACGCTCCAGCTCGACGACGTCTCCGAGAACCGCGAATTTCCCGACGACGACATGGTGGACTACCTCCGTACGATTACCGACGTCGGCCGGCTCCAGAACGTTGACGTGGTGGGGCACCGTGTGGCCCGGTTGCAACTCACAACGAACCAGGTTGGCGCGTGCACCGCGGCGTTGCTGGTGGTGGGTTCCGTCGCCAACGAGACCACGTTCCACGCGGTGCTCAACGCCAATGATCTAACGGCTCGGGTCGGGTTCGATGTGCAGGCGTTCGACTTGCTGTACGTCGAGATCGCCGACCGCGCTTTTACTTTGGCGGGTCCGACGTGGAACACGGCGGTCATCGAGTGGAAGACGTCGATTGACGGCGTCCACTGGGATAGCTATTCGCCAGCCATTGAAACGGTGGAGGACGGTAGCCTCACACTCGACGTGACCGACGCCAATTATGTCGCTGGCCACGTGACGACCGCCGAGGGCGATCTGCTCATCCTCGACATCACGGCGTTCGGCCGTGTGCAGGGCGACATTGCAGCGACCGACCTGTCCTATACGCCCGGCAATCCGGCCGACTGGGATGATGGCGTTGACCCTGGCGACGTTGACGACGCTCTTGACCAGTTGGCAGAGCGGGTGACGGACGGCGAGGTGCTCAAGAAGACCTTGTATGCGACGTTCCCCGAGGTTGGCGATGCGTTGTTCATGGTTCGCGTGTCGCAGGCGTTGACCGTTACCGAGGTTGAGGCTTGGACGGACACCGGCACGGTTGACGTGCAGATCGAAGAGCGGGCGACGTTGGACGTGTCTGGTACGGAGTTGCTGACCGCCGACCTGGTGGCCGACGATACTGGCGAGGCAACCTCCGCTTTCGACGACGACTCCGTGGCGAGTGGTAATTACGTTGTATTTATGGTCAAGGCAACAGCCGGCTCGCCGGAAGCGGTGTGGTGCACGGTGACCGGGACGCTTGGATAGGAGATTGACATGGGTCCTGTAACAGACCCGACAGCCATTGCGTTTTGTAACGATATGCTTCGGCCGATCATGGACAGGTATGCCCAGCTATATCACCAATCGCTGGCGGTGATTGCCGAGTGGACGGCGCGAGGCGGCACGGACTTCATCGCGGCGGACGCGGGCGACATCATGGACGGTGCCGACGTGGATGGGCGTCCGGTGATCGACGGCCCGGCCGTGGCGAACGCGATGACTCGCCTGAATGAACTCGAAGCCGATATGTCGGCGGACAGCTTTGCGAAGCTCAACACGATCCTGGCGGTAGCGGTACACGCAACGGCGACGTAGACATGGCAACCCCGGCAACAATCTGGAGCACCGTGGCTGGCTCGGGAGCGGCTGACGGGACAAGCCTCGCAAACGCATACAGCCACGCCAATGCTAGGATTGCCGTCATTGCACTGGGGGCTTTGACCCAGGACCTTGAATGGAAATTAGCGGGTGGTCCTGCCCAGATCGGGGCCACATTCGAGATCACGAAGGACGCGACCTCCACCTACGCGATTACGATGCAAGGCCGCAACGCCGCCGATACGGCTGACGCACTCGTAGATGTTGACGCCAATGCGGGCGGTTATCATGCTATTCTGCTGACATCTGCTGACTTTTGGCGGTTCAAAAACATCGGGGCAATCAATGCGGCGGGTGGGTTTGCCGGATGGAAGGTTACTGCTAGTGCTGATCACTGCACGTGGATCGAGTGTGAAGCACGAGACAACAATGGCGGGGGATGGGAGGCGACCGTCGGGGCTCTCTTTACGGCCTGTATCAACTGCTACGCCGCTCGAAACTCCGGGTTTAGGGGTGGTTTCTATTCTCTGTATCGCCTTGATGGTTGTGTGGGAGACGGCAATACGGGGGACGGCAATTTCTATCTCGTCTTTGAGCACGCTCGCAACTGCATTTCGATAGATGGGGTTAGGGGCTTTCATCAGGCCCCCAACCTGGCGGATTGTACCGTGTATAACTCCTCTAATGACGGGATCACTGGGAAGGGAGATTCTAATGGTTTGTGGAATCGGTGCATAGTGGTGGATGCGGGAGCAGCAGGGTACGAGGCTCACGTTGACGGTACGCAGACTATGCTGGACTGTGCCCATCATAACTGCACGTCGGGCAGGCTAAACAACTCAGTAGCCATCGACGACATCAACCCGATCACGCTGGGCTCTTCGCCTTTCATCGACGCGGCCGGCGGCGACTTCCGACTGAACGATAGAGCGACCGGTGGGCATCTGGTCCGGCAGCTAGGGTGGACGGTCCCCGGGCTGGGGCAGATCGCCTACCCCGATGGCGGGGCCATTGCGGCGAGAGCACGTTCGCGCGGGGCATTCGCGGAGATGTGGTAGAATGGCACTGACCGAACTGGATACCGAAAACGCTGATCTAGACCTCACGTCAATCGTGACGGTCTTGACCCACACCCCGAGCACCGCCGTGCCGATCCGGTGCCAGGCGGCTGTGTTCATGGGCGACGGCGTCAAGGACCTGGACGGCACGGGTGGGCCATTCGAGCTGACCGTTACGGTCGACGGGAACACGGTGCAAGCCGACCCCTACACGACGGACTTCTCTACTGCCGTGCGGTCGATGATGTTCACGAAAGCGTTCCCGGTTCACGCGAGTGCTGAGGTCATCGTTCGCGTCAAGTCGCCTAACTCGGGTGACACGGATGTGGACGTGACGGCACGTCTCTACGACACTCACGACGCGGCTCTCGACAAGCTGGCCAACGTGGGCGGCTTCGCCAAGCGGGCTCCGGCCAGCTACACCCTGACGACGGGCGTCCAGTCTGCGAATACTGTTGCCTCCACCGAGGAGTTAGACCAGACGCGGCACGAGCACACGGACGCGGCTGGGGTGATGGACTTGTACTATGAGTTCAACATCGGGTCTGGGCTGGCGTTGGAAGTGAAGGTGACAGGCTACCTCCAGGGGAACAATGACGATCTGGAAGTGTACGGCTATGACTGGGTTTCTGCCGGGTGGAAACAAATAGGAACGATGGAAGGGCAGGCCATCGCGACGGACGCCGTTACATCCTACGACTTGCTGGTAGACATGGTCGGCTCTGGGGCGAACGAGGGGCTCGTTCGGGTGCGGTTCACGGACGGGGCATTCACGCTAACGAGCGCCACCCTGGCGATAGATCAGATCCTCGTGTCCTTTACGCAGGGCGTGGAGGGCTATGAGGGGGGAGCGGTCTGGCTCGACACCAATGCCAGTAACACGAATACGGTTCGCGGGGTTGACGGGATAGCCAGCAACCCGGTGTCGACGATGGCGGCACTGAATACTCTGTTGGCCAGCACCAACCTGAGCCGGGCGATGGTGGCTCCCCAGTCATCGGTGACATTCGCTGCGACGCAGGCCAATCAGCAGTTCGTCGGAAAGAACTGGACCCTGGCCTTGGGCGGGCAGTCGATCAGTGGATCGTACATCGAGGGAGCACACGTATCGGGGATCGGGACGGGCGCGGCAGAGGTTCACTTCAATCATTGCCATTTCGTAGATGTTACCCTCCCGCCATGCGACTGTAGGGATTCGGTGCTGGAGGGCACCTTTACGTTGGGGGCGGTGGGAGACTACCACTTCGAGAGGTGCGAGAGCGGTGTAGCTGGGACGGCGGCTCCGACCTTAGACTTCGGGGCCGCCCTCAACGCCAGCAATGTACACTTCCGTGGCTATTCGGGTGGTATTGAGGTGCAGAACATGGGGGCCGGGACAGGCTCCTACAACATGAGTTTGGAGGGAGACGGACAGCTCATCGTCAACGCCAATTGCTCAGCCGCCTCTACCATTGCCATGCGGGGGAGCTTTACTAGGACCGACAATTCTGGGGGGGCAGTGATCTTCAGCGACGACGCCCGGTATGACGTGAGCCAGATTGAAAACGCAGCGTGGGATCTCACGCACGCCGATCACAATGCCGCCGGTTCGACTGGCGAGAGTTTGCGGATAGCGAAGAAGAACGTTTCGGTCGATTGACCGAGGAGATACGCAGATGGGACTTACTTTAGTCAAGCGATCGGTGACGCTGACCACCAACGCGGCGGGCGGCGTTACGGGCTACGACGTCGGCCTGGATCAGGACGGCCGTACGAGGGAGCACGTCGGCTACACTGGCGAGCTTGTTTCGATTCGGTACGTCAAGGACGACTACGCGGATACGGTTGACTTTACGATCACCGTTGAGGGTACGGGCGAGTCACTGTGGACGCAGACCAATCGGACGGCGAGCCAGATAGTTCGTCCTTTGGTTCTTGCTCAGGATGGCCTGGGCGCCGATCTTGTCGCGGTGTACGAGCCGATAGTGCTCGTCGAGGATCGCATCAAGATTGTCATCGCCAATGGCGGTGCTGCGAAGAGCGGCACATTCATCATAGTTACCAGGCAGCAGACATGAGCGACGTCTACATAGAACGACGGCCGGATACGGATTTCAAGAGGGAATACTGGATCTGGCATCGGCTGCTGCACAACGGTCCGCGTCCAGCGCTGCCGTTGTGGCAGGTGGACGTAGTTCGGGAAAATCACATGCTGGCCGATGGCTTTGCATGGATCGGTTGTTTCCTAGCGAGCGTCACGTCTCTGGAGGATGTCGCCGACAACTGGACGGTAGTAGATAAGGCCGCGTGGACCTACTACGAGGCAGATGGCACATCATTAGGCACAGGTGATCCTACAGGTAGTGCTGAGTGGATAGAAAGCGATGTCTTAGGCGACGATCTACAGACAGCGGGGGTCCTCTCCAGCAAGAGCTACAGGACAGTAACCGCCGGGGGCAAAGCTGAATACGAGTTCACAATCACGGCCAACGAGGTTGGTGCATTCGTGGATTTGCAGCTTTTGTTGTGGGGCGTATTCTTTGGCGACACGCATATCGGGGTGACGAAAGACGGCGTGGCATTTGCCTTGAATGGCCGGGGCGTTGATCCGGGTGAGACCTACCTCGGTGATGGGTATGTCACGTGGAGTAAGCATCGGCCATGGGACGCTAACGGAGACACGGTAGATGGCTTACAGCCCAATAGCAAGAACTACCCGATGGAGATTCTTCGGAATCTTGAGGCTGGAACCTACAAGATCACGTTGACGCAAAACCTGCCATCCGGTACAGGGCGGCGGTGTGGTCCCGGCCGGTTGCGGATTCACAAGAACCAAACTGAGATCATGCCGGACGATGCGAATCGGCTGTTGTGGTTTGCTGAGTATACAATCAATGCTGCGTACACTTTTGCCGGGCCATTCCTGCACAGTAACGGTACCACGGACGTTCTCGCTGTGAAGAAATTAGGCCTCGGTTTCGTGGGTGGTCCTGCCCACGGCGAGGAAACACAGACCGCGGCCAATTGGACGAAGGACGGCGAAGCCTTCAATGCGGGTGCAATGTCTGAGGGCGACATTACGGCGGGCACTGAGTTCATTCTCCGCACGACGACAATGCTCGACGAGGATGTTGGCGGCGTTGACCTAGTGGAATTGGACGCCACCTATACATTCAACGCCCGAGGGCTGACGGTGAATGTGGACTTAGAATGGCAGCAGGCTTGCACCGTCGCGGTATGTTATGTGGGGATGTATTCGCCAGGTGAGTCCACACGAATACCCGACACATTCAAGCCCGACGAGATTCAGTTCGGAATTGACGACCCGGTGGCGAGAGGCGGGACGGAGCAAGGGTACGACGTGACTCGACGCGCCTACCTGTACGGCGATATCGAGGGCGACGAGCGCAATGTCGGCCGCAAGTTGGTATGCACTACAGCTGATCCATCCGGGTATGGGGATTTTGATTCGACGATTGAGAAAGTATTTATCGTCGAGGAGGGGAAGACGTACCTCAGGATCGCGGCGAATACGGTCGTCGTGCTCAATGAAGTGTGGCCGAATCTATGGACCCGATACAACTTTGTCGAGGCTGCTTATCCCGGGCGAGCGGTCAATGTGACGGGTCGGGGTGGTGTGCTGCATGGTCAACGGTAGGCGGCGAGTTGACGCGGTCCTAGCCGGCCGCACGACATAGAGAAAAGGAGAACAGAATGAGTTTCACACACAAGTTGACGTCGCGATGGTCGTCGGGCGGTAGCAAGATTGAGGTCAACAAGGATTACACGGCTACGGGCGAAGACAACGCCGATTACCCGGTAGCATCCGACGCGTCAGAAGCCGAGATAGCCTTCACACTTACCATCCTGCAGATGGTGTCATTCTACATGGTGGCAGATCAGGACGTGACGGTGAAGACGAATAGCTCAGGCGCGCCTGCCGAGACCATCGCATTGAAGGCGAACGTGCCGTTCGTCCAAAACGCCGACATTGCTGCTTACTTTGTCGGTGCGACTGAGCTATTGGCGACGGACATTACGTCGCTTTTCGTGACAAACGACAGCAACCCCGCAGTGGCGACAACGCTCAAGATTCGGTGCGTATACACTCTGGCATTGTAACCATGCGACGACTTCTCTTCCTACTTCTGGCGGTGTGCATGATGGGCCTACCACAGCAGGCGATATCCAATCGGCTGACCCCGGCCTGGACGCAGCACAGGTACCACCCCGTGCAGCGTGCGCTGTGGGACTGCGACGCCCGCTTCATCGGCGTGGCGGCGGGCCGTGGTAGCGGCAAGACGGAACTCGCGAAGCGGAACCTTGTTCGGCATTTGGCCAAGAAGACTCAGTGGCGCGACCCGTGGTATTTCTACGCGGCTCCGACGCGACAGCAGGCGAAGTTCATCGCGTGGGAAGATCTGATTGCGCTGATCCCCAGGCGGTGGATCAAGGGTGAGATCAACAGGACCGATCTGATCATCCACACGAAGAACGGGTCTCACTTGCAGATCGTGGGCCTGGACAAGCCCCAGCGGTTCGAGGGCTTTCATCGCTGGGTCGGTGGCGTGCTCGACGAGTCGTCCGAGTACAAGCCGGGCGTTTTCAACGTGAGTGTGTTGCCCGCGTTGTCGTGGCGTGAAGCGTGGTGCTGGCGGATCGGGGCGCCCAAACCACAGGGCTCGTCTGTCCTGGAGTTTCGCAAGTGGTTCCGTCAGGCAGCGACTGGCGAGCTCGACAACGCGGCGGCGTTCACGTGGCCGAGCGATGAGATTCTGTTGCCCGAGAAGCTGCTCGCCGCGCGGCAGATGCTCGACGCGCGCGACTACCGGTCGCAGTTCGGCGGTGTGTTCCTCGACGCGGTTGGCGGCATTCATCACGCATTCAGCAGGGCTCACAACGTCCGGCCATGCGTGTACCGCCGTGAGTCACCGATCGTTGTCGGGAGCGACTTCAACGTTGACCCGATGGCGTGGGCTTTAGCTCACGTCGTCGACGGTAAACGGCTCGAGTGGTTTGATGAGATCTGGCTGCGGGATGCAAACACGCTGCGGACGCTTGACGTTCTTTACGACCGGTACGGCGACCATCAGGGCGGGTTCGAGTTCTACGGCGATGCCACGGGCCGGGCTCGCAAGACGTCCGCCGCGGAGAGTGACTACCGCCAGATCGAAGACGACAAGCGGTTCCAGAAGTTGGGCCGGTCCGTGTTCTACCCGCGTGCGAATCCGGCAGTTGCCGATCGCTTCGCGGCATGTAACGCCATGCTATGCAACGCGGCGGGAGTGCGGCGGATGCACGTCGACCCGCGTTGCACGCATCTGATTGAGGACCTCGAGGCGCGGCATTACAAGCAAGGCACACGTGAGGTCGCCGACAGTGGCGATCTCGGCCACATAACCGACGCGATGGGTTACGCGGTCCATTGGTTGTTCCCGGTTCAGCTCGATCTCGGTGACGACATACCCGAGGTCTACTTCTCGAGTGGAGTGTAGCGGTGGGGCGATTGCGAAACATCATAGCCAGCGCGATAGGCAAGCCGGACCCGGCAGGCAAACCCGACGTTACCGGCGAGTCACAGCTTGGCACTCAGACGATTTCGGTTAGCTATAGCGGGCAGTTAGCCAACCCGCTGCCGGCGTCGTATGCCACGTACCGGACGATGCGCAAGCATCCGACGATCGCGCTGGCGCGGGCGTTGACTGCTGCGCCGGTGGTGGCGGGCGAGTGGAGCGTTGAGGCTGACGGCGGCGTGCCGGAAGATCGGATCGACTTGGTCCGCGAGATGTTCCTACCTGTCCGTTCGCAGATCGTCGAGACGGCGTTGCTGGGCGGTACCGACTTCGGGTGGGCAGGATTCGAGAAGATTTTCAGCGTGGTCAAGGGCCGCATCCATGTGCGGTTCAAGGCGCTACTGCACGACATTACCGGCTTGCTGGTTGTGAGGGATACCGGCGCATTCGCGGGCTACGAGCAGAACCGCGATCAGACGACGTTGCCGTTGGCCAATTCACTACACATCGGGTTTCGGGTCGAGGGCACCGAGTGGCACGGGGCGAGTCTATTGGAGAATGTGCGGTCGACGTACAACGATTGGGTAGCGGCGAGCGAAGGCGCGGCCCGGTACGATGCGAAGATCGCCGGCTCTCACTGGGTGGTTCACTACCCGGACGGCCAATCGAAGGTTGACGGTGTCGAAACAGCCAACGCCGACGTTGCCAAGGTGATGCTCAGGATATTGGAAAGCTCTGGCGGCGCCATCATTCCACGTCCGAAGCTCGCCGATCTTCGGAGCTTAGCTCAGGCTGGCGTGGATCTTGATGTGGTGGGATGGGGGATTGAGCTTGTTTCCGATAGCAGTGCCCGCCAGCATTCGTTCACCAATCGGCTCGAGTACCTCGACAAGCTCATGGTCCGCGGGCTGATGGTCCCGGAGCGGGCAATCCTCGAGGGTCAGTTTGGTACGAAGGCTGAGGCCGGTGTACATGCCGACCTTGCCCTTACGCACATGGAGCTATTGCATGAGCACATTACGCGGCACATCAATTGGTATGCGGTGGACCAGGTGCTCGATCTGAACTTCGGGCCGGAAGCTCGCGGTACGGTGCGGCTGGCACCTTCACCGTTAGTGGACGCTAAGCGCGAGTGGATGCAAAGCCTGTTTGAGAAGTTCATCGACAACCCGTCGTCGATGGCTGCTGAGTGGGCGGCGATCGACACGGATGCGATGAAGGACACGCTCGGTGTGCCGGTAGTTGCGACGACGGACAAGGAGATAGTTTTGCCGGTTCCGGGTACTGAGACTAATGGTGCGGGCGCGGCCTTGGTTCGCGATGCGTTCCGGAACGCGGTGGCATAGGAGACAACGACGATGAGTTACTTATCACCGACCACAAAAACGAAGGAGGACAAACGTCGTGCGCGGAAGACGGTATCGGACAAGGAAATGAAGGCGTTGCGGAACGTCCTGAAGAGTACCCGAGAGTTTGAGAGCAGGGATCAGGTCCGCATTATGCAAGCCGCAATCACGCTTGTAGATGAGGATGATTGATAAGGAGAATGCGATGTATCATGAGTACAAGAATCCGAAAGCGGTGGGCTGGCTAGGTTGGTTTGAATGCGATGGTCGTGCAACGGCATTTGTCTGTCTTGATGGCCATGTCATGTTGTGGGACGATGATACCAAAACGGCAACGTCATTGTATGCGCGCGTTGATTAGTAATCTGTACCGGGAGGCGGGGGCATAATGAGCAAACAGAAGACGAAACAAAGTACGCGCGATGCCGAGCAATGCCCGACGGCATGGTTTTGCGAGATGGGGCGAGCCCTTAACGAAGGGGATTTGCAGCGTGCGGCTGAGGCCCACAAACGGCTACGGGAATTAGGTGTGTCTGTCAAGTTTGACATGTTGGCGATTGTTCCAAAGCAGGACGTGACTGAGTGAAATGGCCCGAGTAACCCCGAAAGAACGCCAGCAGGCTAGGCTCCAGGACGCCGATACGGCGAACGTCGTGCGTATCGGCATGGGCACTGCGCGCCGGATCGGGCTCGCCATGCAGGTCGACGTCATCCGTGCGTTCCGGGCGGGTCGCGACCCGCTCGCCGCGCTCAGTGCGCAGTTCGCGGAGATGGCGATACTGCTGACGAACGGTGGCGTGGTAAGCCATCTGCGGGGTATGTCGCGAGAGATTAGTTCGCTAAGTCAAGGTATTCGGGCCGCGACTAAGAACCCGTATAGCCGCTCGATCCGGTTCTTGAAAGATCGATTGGACCTCACGGATGCGGGGCTCGCAGAGTTGTCGACAGTGCACAATGCGTACGCGTTACAGGTGTTAGAAGCAACTCAGGTTGCTGTCGAAAAGCAGGTACAGAAGGCATTGGTGACTATCCAGACCGAGGGCCTGCATGTACGGCAGGGTGTACAGCAGCTCGGCAAGGCGTTCGCCGATGCGGGCATCGCACCGCGCAACAGCTTCACGCTGGAGGCGATCTTCAGGACCCAGACACAGCTTGCGTATTCCGCCGGCAAGTGGGAGATCGACCAGGACCCTGCGATACAAGAGATTCTGTGGGGCTACAAGTATGTGACGGTGGGCGACGCAAGGGTACGTCCTGAGCATCGCGGACTCGAGGGTATGACTGCTCCGAAGGACGACCCGATTTGGAAGACGATGTTTCCGCCGAACGGTTTCGCATGTCGGTGTCAGGTGATTTCGATTTTCGAGGAACGAAGGGTGGTGTATCCGCCGGCGACGATCCAGGTGGACGGTCGGGAGTTCACCCCGGGCGCGGATGCCGGTTTCCGGTTCAACCCGGGAACTGTGTTGCGTGGCCGTTCGTCTGGAGTCGTCGTCGAGGATTTGGTGCCGGCTGGCAGTCCGATTTTGAATTGAGGTGATGTGATGGAAGGTCTCGGAAAGTTCGTAGCAATCGCGGCGGCGACGAAAGACGCGAAGGGTCAGCTGGTCTACCGGTTCAAGAAAGACATCATTCGCGTCGGCGAGTTCGCGGATAACGGATACGGGTCGCCAGCTAGCGTTACGGCGTTGCATCTGAGCCACTGGGCGAAGACGTTTGCGAAGATGAAGGCGAACGGCGTCAAGGTTCCTATCCCGAAAGATCATAAGGATTGGGAGAGTGCAGAAAACAATCGCGGGTGGGTCCACGGTATGTTTGTCGAGGACGACCGGCTCGTGATGACGTGCGAGCTGTTCGGCGATGACGTGGAGGCGCTAGCCGCGTCCAACGATGTTTCGATTATGTGCCCGACAGAGTGGACAGACTGCGACAGCAATCATTACGTGATACCAATTCGGCACGTCGCGTTGACGCCCGTTCCGATGGTGACAGGTTTGAGTGAGTTTATTCGGATCGCCGCTGCGGCGCGGTCACAAGGTACAAAGGAGAATGATATGGATTTGCAGAAAATCCGGGCGGCGATGGGTATCAAGGAAGAACTTACGAAAGAGAACGCCGTTAAGCTTGTGTGTAGCGCGGCGACGGCGACCATCGAGAAGCTCGCCGATCTGACCAAGAAGTTCGACGCTCTGACCAAGAAGTTCGACGCGCAGGCGTTGAAGCTGTCCGAAAAGCCGGAGGTAAAAGACCCCGAGCCGGCAGAGAAGATTGGTCCGCTGACTCTGAAGATGGCGAGCAAGTATCGACAGACCATGCTTGACGGCCTCGTGAGTGGTGGGAACCAATCGCCCGCAACCGTCAAAGCGCTTTCGGAGCTTCATGTCAACGACGTTGCGATCATGGCGAGCGCGTCGGAGCACAATGTAGACGCATTCGATCACTTGATCGCTGCGTTGAAGTTGAACACGGCGGTTGTGCTCGGCGAGCAGACCGGCGGCCAGACGACCGCCGTCTTGAAGTGTGCGATTAAGGCGCAGGCTAACGCGGACGATGAGGCGTCACCGCTGAAGGACGCCGAGCGTCGTGCGGCGGCCGCGAAGAATAACTAACGGGACGGCGTGTGCTGATCCTGGTTCGTCGTCTTGTAGAATAAGGAGAAGAACAGATGTCTACTTTGACGGAAGGTAAAGTGGTGGGGGATGTTGTCCTCCACGAGCGAGATGCTAATGGTAGTCGTGAGGAACTGCTGGTCGACCAGGGCCAGACGCTGGTCATCGGCACGGTTGTTCGGGACGGTGACGCTGGCCGCAAGGTTGCGTTAGGCACCTTGCTGAACGAGGTGCAGCGTGTCATCAATGTGGGTACAGCGATGGCCGCCGGGACGTTTCGTATTGCACTTACACATCCCGACTCAGGGCAAGTGTTCCATACCGCCGAGATGGCACACGATGCGTCTACGGCGGATATCGAAACTGCGATCGAGTTGCTGGGTGGCGCCGCCGATATTGCCGATGACGATATTAAGATCACCGGCACGGACGTGGACGACTTTACCGTTACGTTTTCCGGTGGACGGTGGGCTGGCAAAGCAATTGCACCTATCCTGGTTCATACAGCGGACGACGCCACGGCTGGTACCCGCTATGAGGTTCGGGAAGTCGTCATAGGTGGCAGCCTGGGCGGTACGATAGTCAACGAGATACAGACCGCCACATGGAATGATACTGCAACCGGCGGTACGTTCACTGTCAGGGCCAGGGATGCCTGGGGCGTGCTCCAGACCACCGGTACCATTGCTTACGATGCCACCGACGCGGTTGGCCAAACAGCACTCGATGAAGCATTCGGCTCAGGCCGGATTGCGTTCACATCGCTCTCGACTACGGTACTCGTTCTCACGTGGAGCGGTCCCGGCATGGCGGGTCGCAACCAAGACCCGATCACGTTCCCCACGTTCCCGACTAGCGTTACATCTGCTACGATCGTTGAGACTGCGGCTGGCAGCGGGCTGTCGGGCAATCCTGCTAATGAGGTGCAGACGGCTACATTCGATACGGCAGCGACCGCTGGCACGTTCACGGTTACGGCTCTCGACCATAGCGGGACGTCGGTTACTACGGGGGATATCGACTGGAACGATACTGCGGCAGCTATGCAGGCTGTACTCGATACTGCATTCGGCACAGATCGGATCATTTCGGCGCTGCTTGCCGGTGCCAACGTTGACGACGGTTTCGTTCTGACCTTCTCTGGTGCCGGCTTCTCTGGTGTTGACCAGCCGCTAATTACGGTTGACGTTAGTGCGCTGACATCCGTTACCTCGACTGCCGTTGTTGAGACGGTCAAAGGTGGCGGTGGCGGCGGGGGCGGGTTGCAAGAAGCGGACGCAATCTGCATCAAGGCAGTCACTACTGTCTCTGGAGAGATCACTACCAAGACAGTGTTCTTGACGGACACTGCTGTGGTCAACGAAGATCAGCTTGCGTTTGGTTCCGGCGACAAGGACGCTGCAATCAGGTCACTGAAAAGCAACCACATTAAGATGCGCAAGCAGCCGACCACCACCGAGACGCAGACGTCGTAGTCCGTGTGCTTCAATACTTCATCGTAAGGAGATAGTACGATGCCCAACATTTTGGATGTTTTCAACACGGACGCGTTTAGCGTTGTGTCTCTCACACACGCGTTCAACAAACTGCCGTGGACCCCGCAACGTATCGGGGAGATGGGCCTTTTTACGCCGCAAGGCATTACAACTAAAACAGCGACTATCGAGGCGCTCGAGGGCGTCTTGTCGCTGATCCCGGCGAAGAATCGCGGGGCGCCGGGCTCGGCAATGAAGCCGAGCAAGCGCACGATTCGCACGCTACAGATTCCGCACTTGCCGCTTGATGACTCGTTGCTGGCAGCGGACCTCTTCGGCGTGCGGGCGTTCGGCGGTGAGGCCAATACGCTTCAGAGCGTCACTACTGTGCTGAACGACAGGTTGCAGGAGCTGCGCAATCGGCACGAGATTACGCTTGAGCACATGCGGGCGGGTGCTCTCGCCGGTATCGTGTACGATGCCGACGGCACGACTGCTCTGACCAACCTGTTTACGATATTCGGCGTGACTCAGAAGTCGGTCGACTTTGTGTTCGGCACGGCTACCACCAATATGCAGTCCAAGTGCTTCGCTGTTCACGATGCGGTCAGGGACGCACTCGGCGCGACGTCGTTCACTGGTATCCATGTACTGGCCGGTGCAACGTGGTTCCGTAACTTCATAGCTCACGCCATCGTTAAGACGGCCTATGAGCGTTGGATGGACGGCGCATTCCTGCGCGACGATCTTCGTGCTAAGGGATTCCCGTTCGCCGGGCTGTTCTTTGAAGAGTATCGCGGCGGGCTCGGCGACCGGGATTTCATTGTCCAGACCGAAGCCCGTGCGTTCCCACTCGGCGTGCCTGGTTTGTTCAAGACCTACTTTGCTCCCGGAGTGGGGCTCGACGCAATTGGCACTACTGGCCAGCCGTTCTACGTTTCGCAGGAACGGATGAACCATAACAAGGGTATCAGCATTGCGACTGAGTCGAACCCGTTGCCTGTGTGCCATCGTCCGGAGTGCCTCGTGAGGCTGCACACCAGCACCACTGCGTAGAATCTTGTCGTCGTCCTCCGTGAGCGGGTTCGCCGGTCCGTGGCTTCGCGGCCGGCGGACTCGCAACGGTGTGGAGGTAAGTTGTGGGCTATTGTACGCGGGCACAAATCGAGGCGAGGTGGGAAGAGGGGAACGTTACCAATTGGGCTGACCTCGCCAATGATCAGGACTCGGCCGTTATCACTGCACGCATTGCATCGGTTATTGAAGATATAACGGAAGAGATTGACGACCGCTTGCGAGGTGGCCCGCACACGGTGCCGTTCACCACTGTGCCGACAATGATTCGTAGGCTCGCCGTAATTTTATGCGGCGTTGAACTTTACGAGCCTCGCGGCACGAAGGAGATAGACCCGAGTACGGGGGAGGCATTCCACCGATTGACGCCAGAGAAAGATAAGGCGTTGGCCGACCTTAGCGCTATCCGTGATGGCTCGATACGTTTGGACCTGGACAGCACGCAAGATACCCCGGAGGTAGTGACTGATGATTGATATCAATCGAGCGGCGATGCGGGCGGGCGCTCACAAGGTCGTCGCGTTGTTCGGTAGTGGTCCGGCGCACCCCGCGGCGGTGGCTGGCCTTCAGTATGTAGCTGCTCTCGACGAGATGGGCGGGGAGTCGTTCTACGGTGGCGACGATCCGGCGAGCGAGTTGCTCGGCGCGGTGGGCGTCTTGCAGTTCATGCGGGCGCGGTACCGAGGCCCGGGGAATCTGGGCAATGCGGCGAGCGTGGTGGTGCCATTGGTAACGGCAATGAACGAGGGGCTGCTGCCGGCGGGGGTGCTGAACGCCACGCCGGACCCGGTACCCGAGCCGCCGGCCGATCTGCCGGTCATCGAGCCCGAGCCGGTCATCGAGCCCGTATTCGAGGTGCATTCGTCGGCGGACGAGACGCCGGTCATCGAGGATGCCGCTGAGGGCGTTCCCGAGGCCCCTAAGGACGTTGGCTGAGCCATGGCCCATCCAGACGTCAAAGTCGATCTGAGTTCCCTGCTGCGGCTTAAGGTGGCCGTAGCGGAGGGTATGCGCAAGGGGTCCGCTGCACGGGGGCACGTCAACGCGGCGTTCCGGCAGTGGGCCGAGCGGTACCGTGGCTTCGCTCAGGAACGGTTCGACGCGTTCAGCAAGGGCGGCGGCAACTGGAAGCGGCTGAGCAAGTCAACACTCGCCAGTCGCGGGCGCAAGGGTAAGGCAGGTAAGCGGTACAACCGCAAGCGACGGCGATTCCGCATCGGCGCGAAGTCGATATTGGCGATGCCCGCGATTTTGGTGAATACGGGCATCCTGAAAGGCGCCCTGCAAACGAAGTTCCGGCGCAAGCCGGGCCAGCTCCAGAAGTCGATTCCGTTCGGCGTGCGGGTCGGCTACGGCGGGCCGGGCAAACATCCCGGCGGCAAGTCGACGATTTCCGACATCGCCGAGCATCACCAGACGGGCGGCGGTCGGTTGCCGAAACGCGAGATTATCGTCAACCCGCCGAAGCGGGTGACAGACATGATGGCACGCGACATGGAGCGTGCACTACAGAGGGTCATCGATGGCCGCTGAAGATAGCCCAGTCCAGAAAATACACGACGCCCTGTGGGTGTTGCTTGAAGCGTGGGATGGCTTCACGGATCTCGTGCCGGTCGGTAACCGCGTCAAGTACACGGCCGGCGTACCGGGCACGTTGCAGGTCAAGCAAGAGGTAGCCACCGCGGATATGCCCGAGGTTCGGATCGTACCGACCGGGATGGCGACGCACTTCTCGGCAGACAGCAGTCGTGACGATCTGTTCGCCGAGTTCCAGATCGAGGTAGCCACGGGAGATACGCGGATTGACGCGGTGTTATTCCCGCTTCAGTGGGAGATATACCGGGCACTCGCTGGGGCATCGGCGGCGTTGGCGTTGCTGACGTGGAACACCAAACCGTTCGCATTGTCGCTGGTCGCTGACGTGGTGAGCGAGGGCGTTTCGGATACGGATTTGAGTCGAGGTATCAAAGGGTGGTCGGCGGTCTGGTCGTGCAGGGTGCATATGTACTTCACGCACTCCGACCTCATCACAGCATAGGAGCGTAAATTATGCCTATCAAAACAGGAATCGGCGGCGCTACAGATGGCGTTGATGCGATGCGTAGTTGGACTGTCGACTACGACGAAGATGCGGCAAAGGCGATTGCGTCAAATACGCAGGGCACGGAGATTGTGCTGCCAGGCAACACTCAGTGGGGTGGCAACTACTCAGCCTACGGCGATACGCCGCCCCACATGCCGGGCGTCGTGATCGAAGAGTTTAAGGGTTCGCAGGACGGAGCACTTGGGGTGCACGGCAATGCGAAGTCTGAGAAGATTACGCTCGTAGTCGACATTGCGTCGGGCGGGATTATCGGCTTCGTTACTGATTTTATCGGTGACGGCGTGTTGACCATTGGCGCTTCGGTTGCTTCTGATGCGTCGGACGCTGCGCCGCCTACGGTGATCGGCACCAAGCTCAAATTGGCCGTTGCCTCAGGGTCGATGAGTTTTGCCGAGCTTACCGACGTTGGCATTGGTGTAATCACTTTGGTTCTCGAGCGTCCCGTTGCGACGTACATCGACAGTTCCACGGGTGGCACACGCAAGACCACTGCCGATATTGGTAACCTCACTGGCTCGCTTACGTTCACCGCGAACTATGGCGACGCTTCCGACTTGCCGATTATTGGCGAGTATTACGGCGCTCAGATATTCGTGAACGCTACTGAGTTCTGGGCGGTTAAGTTTTTGCGATGCGTGAAGGTCGGCCCGTTCATGGCGAACCGCGAGGCGAATCCGCCCGAGATTTTGAATGCTACGATCGAAATGGCGTTCTCTGGTTTCGTGACGGCTGGCGATGCGTCGTACCTCAGTGGCGAGATAGTCGATCCTAATCTCGACTCGTATTGGACGCCCACGTAGAAAGGATAGCGGATGACGACCACAGCAGAAGCGACGGCGGCCTTTGTGAGGGTGACGCTCGGTGGCACGACGTATCGGGTGAGCCCACTGCAGGATAAGGACTTCGGCGTTTTCGAGCGTTGGGTTCAACAGCGGTTCCTCGACGTCGTCAAGCAGAATCTCGAGGGATTGACCGAGGACCAGGCGACCCGGCAACTTGACCGTGCGTTTGAGCGGGCCGGCTCGATTACGTTCATCAGCCCCGAGGCCAGTGCCTTGATGGCGTCTGTCGAGGGTGCGGTCTTTCTGTTCTGGCTCAGCGTGCGGCATGAACATCCCGACGTTACCGAGGATCAGTTGACGGTGTTGCTGACTAACCCGGCGAACCTGGATGCGGTCATGGACATCGTGCATGACCTGAACAAGGAACACACCCCGGTCAAAAAAAAACGACCGGCTCCGAAGAGAAAGAAGCGGCCCAAGCCGAAGGCGACGAAACGAAAACGCCGGGCTATCTCTTAGACCGCGGTCAGGTGTACCGGTACTTCGCCAGTAAGTATGGCTGGCACGCAAACATAGTTCGAGAGATGACATTCGCACAGCAGGCGATGTACTTCCATGACGAGGGCGGCGAAGCCGCGGCGGACGGCGGTCCTGATGCGAGTCGTGTGCGGGCCATGCTAGGGTATTGACGTATGGGTTCTTCTGTAACAGTAACTCTCCAGGCGAAGATTGGCGCATTCAACGCGCGGATGGGCAAGGTCATCCGCACGATGGAGACGGTGAGGCGACGCATGGAGGGCATATCCCGTGCGGCGCGTCGGATGCTGATCGCGGCAACGGCGGCGGCGACGGGTGCTGTTGTGGTGTTTGCACGGTTCGAGCAAGAGATGGCGCGGGTCAAGGGACTGACGAGCGCGACGGCCGACGAGTTCGAGCGGTTGAACCAGTCGGCTCGGGATCTCGGTAAGTCGACGATATTTTCAGCCACGCAGGCCGCCCAGGCGATGGGGGCCTTTGCCCTTCAGGGCTTCAAGGCCAACGAGATCATCAAGGCGATGCCTGCGACGCTTGACCTTGCCGCGGCTGGTCAGCTTGGCATGGGTCAAGCGGCGGCGATTACGTCTGGTATCATGAAGGGCATGGGGCTCCAGGTGGAAGACTTGGCGCACGTGGTTGACGTGTTGACGTTGGCGTCTACATCTGCGGCGACTGACCTTCCACAGCTTGGTGAAGCGATGCGTGCGCTTGGCCCTGTGGCACGAGCGTCTGGGCTGTCAATCGAAGAAACAATGGCCATTCTCATGGGCTTGGGCGATGTAATGATTCAGGGCTCCGCGGCTGGTACGGCGTTACGGAATGTCTTGCTTCGTTTACAGCAAAACTCTAAAGAAGTCCAGAAGCGTATGAACGAACTCGGATTGTCGATAGCCGATTCAAATGGCAATATGAAAAAAATGTCGACGATCATCGATGAGTTGAACGCTGCCCTTGCGACAAAAAGTCAGATTACACGTAGTGCGATCATTGCCGACATTGGAGGCATGCGAGCGATAGCGTCGCTCATTGCAATGCTGGAGTTAGGCGGCGACAAGATTCGTAAGTACACAAAGAACCTACAGGACTCGGCGGGCGCTGCACGGCGGCTTGCCCAGATTCAGCAGGACACGTTACTCGGCTCGTTCAAGTTGCTTACGTCGGCCGTGTCGGAATTGGCGATCAAGCTCGGCGAGATGTTCAAGCCGGCAATTGAGGCCGCTGTAGCGGCGGTCAAGAAACTCGTTGAGTGGTTTTCCAATCTAAATTCCGCAGCTCTCCAGCTCACAATATCGCTCGGCGTTCTCGGGTTGGCGCTTGCGGGATTCGGCATCCCCGCTGTGCTCTTGGGCCTCAAGGCGTTGGCATTTGCCTTTACGGGTCTCGCCGTAGCGATCAAAGTGTTGGCGGCCGTGTGGACGGCCTTGACTTTATCGCTCTCATTGTTTGTTGTCGAGGCCGCAGCCATCGCTGTGGGTCTCGCGGCGATCGGTTTGACGATGGCGGAACTCCAGCGACAAACTGCGGAACTAGAACTGGTTCTCGGCGGCGTGTCACGCGGGTTCAAGGAACTGGCGGCGGCCCGTAAAGAATCCGCCGCGGCCGAAACGACCGATGAGCAGATCGCAGCACTGGAGCGCAAGGCCCGGGCGCTGCGACTGGTCGCTTTCGAGATAGCGAAAGAAGGTCAGGCGATTGTGGAAAACGAGGCGCAGTTTACGGTGTCGCAGAGGAAGAGTCTCGCATTGGCGGCGATTCGTCGTAGCGAAAAAGCGACCAGGCAAGCGGAGGAATTGGAAAAACGGATTGCAGCACTCAAGATCAAAAATGTCAAGGCTGCGGAAGATGCAGCAACCAAAGAGAAGTCGCAAGCGGCGGATGCTGCCTTGCTGCAAAGGATAGAGGAGCTAGAACTCAAGAAGCGGCAGACCGCCCAGAAGAAGCGTTGGGCGGAACGGAAGGCCGCATTGGCTGATTGGTGGCAAGGTATCAGGGATGCCAGGAAAGAATACGATGCGCAGGTCAAGGCGGCGAAGGATAGTCTTCTCACCGACAAGCAACGGCTCGCTATTGAGATCCAGCGGTTCGGCGTCATGCGAGCGGCGGGCGACATCACTCAACAGGAGCACGATAACCTTGTCAAGATGGCGCAATTGAGAGCGGCGCCCGACAAGCCCCGTTCTCTCGCCGGCCAGTTCGAGGGCTTGACCGATACGTTCCGGCGTATCCAGAGTTCAGTAGCGGGGAACGCGAAGGTGTCGGCGGCGGGTGCAGTTCAGAAGCAGACTGAGCAGCAGAGGCAGATTGCCGATCGTAAAGAAGCACGTGACCAGGCACACCAGAATCGTCTTGAGCGGATGACGGGGCGTATGCGGGATATTCTCGAAGAGCGGTTGCACCCGGGGTTTGCGTAATGGCTACCACAGATCTCTTCTACGAAATAGACGGCTGGCCGAAACACCGCAAGACCCGTGATGGGTTCTTCGCGACGCGCAAGGTGCGGTGTTTGTGGGCTAATCTCGGTGTGGTCGAGGATTATTTCCTGTCCGAGAACTTTGGACTAGGCGAGATCTACCCATACAAGCCGGATGCGAAGGCGCATGCTTTTGACGTAAGCTCTGAACGGCTTGACAGGTCAAAGCAGGCGCTGGCTACTTTTAGCGGCGCCACGCCGGACACGTGTAAGTACAATGATGCGGTAGTCACCGTGCAGTACCGCACGCCCCGCGCTCAGGACCCGCGGCTTCTGCCGGGTACTGAGTCTACTATTGTCTCGCAGCATTTCGAGAGTGCCGTCGAGGCGATGATACTTCCACACGAGGGGTTCCAATGGAAGGTCGGCACAGAGTTCAAGAACATCGATCCGAATCAAGCTCCGACCCGACTAATGCAAGGCATGGTGTATGTCTTGACGCTATACAACCACCCCTTAGTCCCGCTCAAGGCGATGCAGGCAGTCGGCAATGTTAATAGCGACACTGTGTTAGCGAAATTATTGAGTATCGACGACGATTACGTAGTGTCGTTTCTTCCGGAACAGCTTTTAATGTTGCCGGTAAGCCACGAAACAGCCGTGATTGCTGGCGGCAGTATCCGGGGTTCCGCGACGTTTCGGATGGAGTTGCGAGAGGGTGGATGGAATCAGTGGTGGGACCCGGCTAGGGGGAGTTATCAGTCTATGTATCGAAAAGGCGTGCTATACAAGAATTATGAGGCAGTGCCGTTTGTTGGAGCGGAGGGCTTCTTGCCGTGAGTGGTATTGCTGACCTACTGCGAACCGTCCAGAAGGGCGACCCGATTCCACATGAGCAGTGGAATCTTATGGTGCAGTGCGCGCAGCGTGACGTCACGGGGACCGGCATCGTATCGCACACCGGCGGCTGGGCGCTCCGACCAACGATCACTACGCCGGGTGCATCGTTCATCGGCTGGGGGCTCATCACCGCGTTTGGCCCCGCGGACGAACAGCAACCGGAACCGAACAGCACGAATAAGGTGACGGGGCGCCGTGTGTTCTACGATGCGGAAGAGGACTTCTATGGGTTCGACGAAAGCCTCGACGAAGAGACCTACCAGTGTGAGCCTGGTATTGCGAACATCGACTACGCCTACGCACTGTATGATCCGTCGTCCGTTGTTGAGGATCTCATTCTCCGGCTGTACCAGATGCCCGAGGACGACCGGGTATTCATCGAGCAGAAACTGCCGTACGAAGTCCTGACCGGCGAGCCGGAAACCCCGGTAACGCAATGCCAGATAGCAATGCGGGGAGGGCTGTTCGGATGACCGTGCGACTCGACGTAATCCGTGATAACCCGCCGCCCCGGGCGTGGGAGCGCCTGCCGGTATTGCCCGAACGGCACCGGTGGAATGTCACGCGGTGCGCGACGGCCTACGTTGCCATGTACAAGGTGCCTGGTAAGAAAGCTGTACCGATCACCGCCCATCCGGTACGCATGAGCGAGCGCAGCAGCGCTGCCCGCGATGCGGAAAACGAGGTGCAGACCATTGTCTTTAACGAAACTGCGACGTCGGGCACATACGACATTCTCATCAAGAACGTCGACGGTATCGAGACCGCCGTCACGGGGATATACTACAATGGCGTCGATTTCCAGGCGAGGCTCAATGCTGCAATTGGCACTAACCGAGTTATCGTGTCATCTCGAGACGCCGACGGTGCCGCGTTGGTTTGGAGTGGCGCGGGAATGGCGGGCATCGATCAGGATATGATTACGGTCGACGTGAGTGGCCTGGAGACTACTGAGGCTGTCACTATTACTGAGATAACCAGGGGGCGACCGAGCGGCCCGCGCACCGTGGGCGCCGACTGCCGGTACCACATCGGGCAGATATACGTTGACTCGCGGCACAAGGCGAGGCTCATCTTCTGTGCGTTGTTTAGCCCCGGCCCGTACCGCACTGCTAAGCGGCACGTCGTGGCTGCGTTGTTCCGGGCGGGCCGTGTGTTTGGTGACCGGAAACTTGACTTTGAAAACGTGGTGCTGCGTCGCGGCAAGGTCTATGGTGCGTTCGGCATTGAAGGCCCGATGACCATCGACGCGCTGTGGTTTAGTACCCGCGGATGGGTGTGGCTATAATGGGATGGGGCGACTGGTATGGACCGGAATCATGGCCTAGCTTCAGGTATGGTACTGATCTGCCGTGCAGAGATCACGTTGCGCCGACGCTGCGGTGTTTCCCGGTAGATTCTAGTGCCATTCACTTTTGCGATAAAGGCTGTGTACTCGTACCTCAATTGTGGCAGGGCGGCAATGGCTACACGGCCAGCGTTCCGCTGGGTGGCCGCCTGGACCTGAAGTCGTATCCGCCGCCATCGATATCTCCGGGAGAGTTTCCGTCGCTCGAGTTGTCGCTCAATAGTCGGGACGCGTTGAACAATCGTCGCTCGTGGTTTCCGAACGAGTTGAAGCGGTTTGCAGTAGACGAGCCTATCCACTACGAAATGGCTCCCTTGCGGTGCGAGAATGACTCACGGCCTCGGACAAGGTTCGGTAGGTCCTGTCGCGTCCTCCTTGTGGGGGGGGGCGAAGCGATACACGAGCCGGTGTACGTGTGCGGATTCTCCATCGAGAATGGTTCCGGCCGGCCGTGGGAATTGACTTGCCAGTCTTATACCATGGGGTTGCGTCCGTTGCGAGTGAGCGTTGAGGCGGGCGCCGGGTACCAAACCGTCATCGTCGGGCACGGCGAGTTCGTCCGGCTGTTCGACCAGTACCTGTACGGCTATGACTACGATTGCCTTGGGGCGCGGAAGTCGCATCAAAGCGATAGGTTCACGATATGGAACTACCTCGAGTTCCTGGAGTTCGATGCACGCATTGCCGCGCCGAGGACGGCGACAGCGATTGAGCGTGAACAGATACGGATGCAGAATCTCGCGATTGACCGTATGTTTAGTGACGTGCCCCCAGTACCTGGCGGTGCCGTTGGCGGTATGAAGTTCGATCGCGTCGACCGGAGCACGAGCGTAAACCAGCTCAACTACTTTTCACGGAAGTGGAATTACAACGCCCAGCCTGGCGGGGAGAATTACACAGCCACCGATTTGATCCCTGTGACCTCACTGACCGGCAAGCTGCACAATACGGGTATCACGCTGGAAGCCGACCTGGTGATTCTACATCCGCAGACCGACGTACATCTGTCGTTCATCGGCGCGATTGACAACCTCGACTCGTACATCGATTATGACTACGCGAAGGAGGGGCGAGCCGACGACGACGATCCGCTATCTGCTCCCGGCGGGGCGCAGGCGTACCCCGTTACGCCGTTCAACCCTGACATGCGAGCATTGGTCCAGATCCTGGTCAACGTTCGCCTCGGTGCGCGGTGTCGGATACCGACGGGTAGTGAATGGACGAACCCTATAACCGGCGAGACCGGCATAGTGACATTCGTGCACACGGATTCATTTGGCTACGCGATAGACGACTTGTCTGTGCAGTGGACTGTTGATGGGGATGTTCGCCCTGTACCGTCCGAGGCCCCAGTGTTCACGTTCAACGGCAAACCGTTTATCCCGCCGACGAACGCAACGATTGAGTTTGAGATGGGGCCGAGCAGTTGGCCGCGGTGGCACAACCTCTGGCGCACCGGGACGTACACCGACGATCAGTTGATGGACGGCCCCTTCCGCTTCGGCGGTGGCCAGTTGTTCGCGTGCATGGTGGGTTACGCCATGCGGCACAACGCGGGGCTTAATGAGGGACTCTTAGTGGGCGCCAAGCAGACGACGTTCCCAGCGCCGCCCAGCACTGGCGGCGGTAGTGACCGCGGCAGCAGGGCACCCGGTTTTTATCGTGGCAAGGTACGACTTGCGCCTATAGCGGTTGCGCTTTTTGGAAACTGTTAGCGATTGCGCTTTATGGAAACTGTCCCCTTAGTCAAACAAAACGGCACGCCGGAAAAGCGGCGGCTTACGCCATTGCACGTGAAGCCTTCGGCGAGTACCCGGACGCCTGAGCATCATCCGCAACACCCGCAGAATCCGGAGCGGCACCAGCCGTCGCCGGACGAAGAGTCTCGGAAACTGCCGTGGCTCTTGAAGCTGGTGTACCTGGAGAATAACCTACTGCTCTTGCCGATCTTCGTGCTGGCGAACCACGCGAAGATCATCGAGCAGGCGTATCGGTGGGAGCTGATGCTACACGAGTTCCTCCGCACGTTCCTGGGGGGGCGGGTATCGGACGATGATGCAGCGGCCCGCAATGCGATGTGTGGCGAGTGTCCGATTGGCTACACGCATGAGGACAAACGCTACTGTATGGGCTGCACGTGAGGCGCTGCGCTTGTGCTCCAGTTGGAGCGGCACCACGCGTTTTTCCGGTGGGGTCCGGTGCGTCGTCTGCTGTTGAAGCTCGGCGCGGTAAAAGTCAAAAACCGTCTCGTCAATTGGGCGTGCCCCAAGGGACGCTTTGCGAAGGGAGTGAAATGAAATGGGCGTAACTGATTGGATCGGCACCGATGAAGGCAACGAAGGCAAGTGGGATACCGCCGCGAACTGGACGAACGGCGTACCGAGCCCGGCGAACTCTGCGCGGTTCTTGGATGGCGATCAGAGCGTCACCGCCGACTTGACGCCGAGCGCGGCAACGATCCTCGGTATTTTCGTCAGCTCAGATTACACCGGGAACATCGGCACGGCTGATACGTTCCTCGTACTGACGGACATCACCAACCACATTGACATCCAGGGCGGCAACCAGGTCTACATCCAGACCGGCAAGGACTGCACTAACGGTGTGCGGGTCCGCAACTGGGTGAGCGGTGGGACGTTGCACCTCAAGACCGGCACAGGGGCGGATGACTTGACTCGCCTGAAAATTGATCGTGGGTATGTGATTTTCTACGCCGGCGAGATCGACAAGGTCCTTGTGGACTGGCGTGTCAGTATCACGTCCGACTCGCGGCTCAAGGTGCCGGTGGGTGGCGGGACGATTGATCTGCTCGAAATGGACGGCGGTGCGTTAGTGCAAGAAGGCGGGACGATCACGGAGTGCAAGGCGCACAGGACGTCTCTGACGATCACCGACGGCGCGTGCCCTGGCTTGACTACCTACGACTCGACCACACTGTGGCACACGACGTCTACGCTGACGTTGGGCGAGATCCACGGCGGGTCGTTTGACGCGAGCGGTGACGGGCGTGCCAAGACGATCGACGAGATTCGCGGGCACGGCGACGCGAGGATAAACACCGACAATGGCCGTGGGACTATCACGGTGACTACCGCGTTGATCGAGGGCATTGGCGAGTACATACCACCGTCAGTTTAGAAAGGGGATTGCCATATGATTCGAGAGGTAGCAGCGTTGCCGATGCTGTGGGGCAGTGTGTTAGCCGAGGTAGTCGACAAGTCCACGCCGATCTCGTTGGGGCTGTTTGTGGTCGGTATCAGTGGTACGGCTGCCCTGGTGTGGTGGGCTGCTCGTGAGCGGCAGCGGACTGAGACGCATCTCCGCGATCTCAAAGATCAGATCGGCGGGTTGAATTCGCGTGTGGTTGAATTGGAAGCGAAGGAGTGACGTTGTGATGAGAAGTGAAAAGGTAACGTTTGCGGCGGTCGGCCTGCTGCTGTTGGTGGTGGCTTCCATGCCGCTATGGATGGGCTGTTCTGTGGAAGCGCTGAAGAAGTTCACCGACTTTACGAATACCGCCCGCGATGTGGCGGGCGAGGAACCTGCGCCTGTACCTGCTGAAGACCCTGTGAAGGATTCGCTCTTGTGGTGGGCAGGGATCGCGGCATTGGCAATCGGCTCGTACTATGGCGTACCACCGGTCTACAAGAAAACATTGGCAGTGCTCGTGAATTTAGCGGGCAAGAAACCTAAGGAGAAATAACATGGTTGGACACCAGTGTCGAGAACCCCCGCGCGGCGGGCGTTAAACATCATCGACGCGCCAAAGAGGGCGGTCACTCGTGTGGCCGCCCTTGTTTCATTTGGTCGAGGGTTACCTCATATGCTCGTTGTCCCAATTCCCCCAGCATGACGCTAGCCATGAAAAGAATACAGTTATTCAACGTTGCGGGGTCAATGTCTTCGGACCGTCCTTCTTCGATAGCTTTTATGTGAGGGTAGTACGTCTTGGCCGTTTCCCACACCTGGTCATTCAAGGCTTTTAACCGCAGCTGCTGCGGTGACATCATCATTATCCCTTTCCTTTCTTCGCCGTGAAGTCAAGGTCTGCGTGCAGTTCGGCTATACATTCGTCGAGGCACAAAAGAGGTGACCTAATCCGCCCCAGTTCATTGGTTCGCAGGCACATAGAAGCATCCAGGTATGGTTGCCCGGGGGGTGGGCCTGTTGCATATCGCACAGCTGCAGTTGCCTCGAACTTGACGGCGACGCCGGGGAACTCGTCCAACAATCGCCGGGCAATGGTGAACAGTAGTAACTCGTCGGTCCGGCTCGCGGCGCCCGCTCTGAAGGCTTCGATAGCCAGGGGTCTCCCGATCTTGCCCGGGCGAAGCCCCTGAAGATCGGCCCACTTCTCCGCCGGTGTCGTGCTCATCGTTGGCCTTTTCCTTCCTTCGCCGTGCGAAACTTCAGCGTCCACCATTCGTCTTTCGCGAGATCGGCTCCCCGCGTCTGGTATGTGCGGAGCGACCACACGACTGCCCAGGCCCGGAGGTCGGATAGCTCGGACAGTTTTCTAGCCAGTTCGATGTCAAAGAATCGTCCGGTCTCACCTCGGCGGTGGATGCAGTTCGCCAGCCGCGATCCGATCGGCGTGCTGGACATCCCGAAACGGTCGGTGCACGCTTTGGCAATGCGCGTCCACTCCTTGCGTGTGAACGGGTCGGGGTCGGACAGCAGCACCAACTCGCCGGTATACGTCTTCGCATTCTCTTCCGTAGCTTGTGCGAGCATGTCCGCGAACACCTCGATGGCCAGGTTCAGCGTCCTGCCCACCTCGCCCTTGGTCGTGGCGTTCAGGATCTCAAGGGCCGCGGGGTCGGGGTAGACTTGGATTCGGTCATCAGCTCGTGACATCTTGTTTCCTCTCTTCGTCGGTTAGGATTGCGTTCCAGCATGTGGCACACACGCCGCCCGCCGGGCCGCGTGGCTCTTCACACGGGCACTGCTCGAGGTGGACAGGCCCTACCGCTGCAAGATATCCGGCGCGGCCGACTTGGAAAGGCAGCACCGCAAGCCGTGGATAACTTCGGTCAAGTGGCGGCGACGGTTTGGGTAAATCGCTTACGTCTACGTGTACGAGGTTGCTCGGTGGCACGCTGAAAGTTAGCTCGGCATGTTCCGGCGCGTCAAGGGGCATTTCAAAGGTCATCTTGCAGCGACCCGCTTCTAGCGTTTCGGTTGGGATACCCTGGCAGACGTTCCAGCACGCGGCGATGCGGCGGGCGTTAGCGATGTCTTCGGGGTCAAGGCGGTGGGTCATCGCGTTAAACATTTTGACGCAGTGGTCGGCGTCCTCCGGGCGTTCTCCCAACGCAATCATACCATCATATCCCGGCACTAGGATTGCTGGTCCTGGCGTGTGCTGCGACTCATTCATCGTCGTCTCCTTGTGCGCAGTGAATCATTCCGAGTTCGGCGTCCGCCACACGGAGACCAAACCGGCCCGTTTCGGCAAGCGACTTGCCCGTTTCGGCAAGCGACTTGCCCGCTTCATCTGCACTGAGGAAGCTCGCTCGCATCACGCGGAGTGTGGCTTCGTCAATCATTCCGAGTTCGGCTAAGAATCCTCTACCGCACGCCAATACTCGTAAGCGGTATCCTGGTAATCGGCAAACCACGCATCGCTCAAGTGCATCCATAAACCCGCCTCGATAAAGAGTGTCATCGTCGTAGCCTGGCATCGACCGAGCGTCTTGAATCTTTCCTTGCTTTCCCACAGCCAGATGTAGCGATCGGCTTGACCGGTTTTCCGCCACGTGCGATCAGCCCAGCGGGCGTATCGGAACGCGGGAAAGCAAGCGTGCAGATGAGCCTTGAGCGTTCCTTTTGGGTTGGTCATTCGGTCTTTCTTTTCGCTTTGGCGAGTGCGGCGCGGGCCTCCACCACAATGGCACGATGATCTTCGTCGTCATACCCTCCATGTGCGACATCAATGCCGCCCTCTGCGTCGGCGTACACGCTGGAGTTGAGTAGTTTTTCCAGCGCATCCACCAAGTCGTCGCAGCCGGTGCTGTGGGCGATGTGCAGTTTAAGAATCTTTATTGGATAAGGGGACCAGCCCAGCGTCCGCAGAGACCTGGCGCAACGTTCAGACGGCCTGAGTTCTTCGCCCGGCGTGTGCTGTGCGTCGGTCATTCGGGCGTTCCTTTCGCTTTGGCATAAGCGGCGAGGGCCTCCTCGCGGTATTCGGCGATTCGGTCAAAGCCATCCACGGAATCGTCGAGACATCCAAGAAGCTCCAACTGGTCGATGAGGTCCAATTGCGATTCGGCCACTGCCACCAGCTCGTCGTGGCAATTCCAGCAGTGCGCGAGGCGCCAGGCGTTGGCGGGCGATGTCCCATCCCGGGCGTGGTGGTTATCGTTCTGGTATTGAAACGTCTCGGCTATGTGACGCAGCGTGCCGTCGTCATCGCGACTGAAGATCAGGCAATCCTCCTCCTGGTCGGTGGCGCAGGGTGGCCCGGCTTGCCTGACTTCCAACTCTCCCGGCGTGTGCTGTGCGTCTGTCGGTGTCATCGGGGTCTTTTCACGGGGCGCGTCGATGTTCATAGCCCTGCCCTTTCCACGATTGTCAGATCCTCTAACACAACCATCGCCGTGTACGACTGCGGGCCACATTGGCCAAGCTCGCCTTGAGAGCAGTGGCAATCCGAGATGCCGCACAGGGTCTCGCGGACCCGGTCGACGGCATGCCGGGAGATCCTGCCGCCGGCCACGATGCACGTTGCTTCGGTCTTGTGGAAATCGTTGGTGAATGTGATTCTCATCGTCCTACATCCTTTCGTTCAGAGTTCGGCGGGGGTGGTTACACCACCGTTACGCCGAGATGCCGGGCGGCGGCTTTCGCGGCGGTCGCGGCGTCAGTGTTGTGCCGATAATTATCGTCTTCGCTCGGCTGGCGATGGACCTCGCCACCATTAAGCGGGACCAATCGCCACCGTATGTCCATGATGTTTCCCACATGGACCAATGCCACCTCATGCGTGGGCGCGGCAGGCGCCGGCTTGGGCTTCGAATACCGGTGGATGACCTTGCAGACCAATGCCGACAGGAGCGATAGATTGCGGATTCTCTGCGGCTGTGGTCCATAGTTGAGGCCTTTCCATCTTCCTCCGGTGCTTTGTTGTATCTGGACCGCGTCGCCTTTGCCGGCGCGGTATGCTCGCAATCCAGGGGAATAGTTCCCATCCAGAACTATCTCGGCGCTGCACTCCTCGTCTGGCAGCCGCTCGTTGAATACCGATTCTGCGTGGCAAGTCGCTGATAGGAGTAGCGCCATGGCGTTGGCCTCGCGGTGTTCGATCATCTCTATGTCGGTCTTAAAATCGATCGTTGCTGTTTTCATCGTCCTGTTTCCTTCGGTTAGAGTTCGGCGGGGGTGGTTAGTTGGACTTTGACGCGGTACAGGAAGCCGTCCCAGCAGCGGGCTATATCACCATCGGTCGTTGTGACGTCGGCGTAGCGGGCGCCTTCTGGGAGTTGCCCAAGATTGACTGCGGTTACTGACAAACCCATGAATGCCAGGATGTCGCCTTGGTTGATCTCAGTGCCCTTGGCCCATCGTAGCTGGCTCATTGTTTTGCCTTTCGTTCAGAGCCCGGCGGGGCCGGAGCCCCGCCGGGGGGTGGTCTCTACTTGATCAAGCCGGGGAACTCGCGGCTGGCGGCCTTGATTGCCGCTGCGTGTGTCTCGGCGCGAAACGAGACGATGCCCGCGAACTGGTCGTGGCTATCGACGTGGGCAATCCAGCATGCCGGGGTCATGCGACCGACTGCCTGGTTCCAATGTCCCGGCTCGTAATTGACGGTGGTGAGTGTTGCGGTCTTCATCGTTTCGCCTTTCGTTGTCGTGGTTGTTGTTGTCATTACACCTACAATATACCCCGCGGTTGCCGCCCTGTCAACCGCGGGGTGTATTATTCCTGAGATTTCTTGCCGGCTCCCGCGAACGCCGTCTAAGCTGCTTCGAACCCCGGACGTCCAAAATCACACCGTCGGGGTGCCGAAAGTCGCGTGGCGGTGCCTTAGAATGCGTTTTATGGGGTTCGAAGGGCGGTCAGCCACGCAACACTGAACCCGGTCGCGAAAGCCTCGAGTTCCGGATGTTGATCGGTCATTCGACGATTGTTATTCCGAGATGCTGTGCGGCTGCGCGGGCTGCTTCTTTAGCGTCGCTGTTTAGTAGATACCCCTCGTCTCCAGGTGGTTGATGGTATATCGGGCCAGCAGGAATAGCCGGCACAAGAGACCAGCGAATGCCGCCTATGGTTCCCCATTTCGTGGTTACTCGAAAGGTTGGTACGTGCTGTTTTGGCTCGGGCAATGGGTATTTTGCGAGCGCGAGATCGATCAATCCCCGCAGCAGGCCAAACGCATGTAGTCGCTCGGCAGTAGAGACACTGCGCCAGTAGCTCCATCCCTCCTCCTGGTCGGTCATCACATACAAGCCGACCGGCCCCTGCGACGTGTCACGAAAACACGAGAGCGACATAGCCTTATCCCAGCAGCGCAGGTCAATTTGAGGCTCTCGCGGCATGACTGCCTCGAAAATCCGCAGTGCCGCGTCAACGGCCCGCTGCATCCGCTGCTCGATTTCGGTGTATTGTTGGTCGATATAGTGTCTTGTCCGCTCTAGTTTTTCCGATGTCATCATCCGTTGTGTTCCTTTCAAAAGTCGATCGCCACGCCGCCGCCGCAACGATCATTGTGTCAACTCCAACTCCCATATTAGGTCCCGTCGCTCCCCGCATCGCGTGCATGTCAACCACTGCAAGGCGCCGTGTTCATTCAGTGTTCCCCGATACGAATGCCAGAACCACCGGCACAAGATGCGTGTCAGTAGCGGTAATTTGCTCATTGCTCCCCTTTCTTCCGTCGTTTACTCTTGAGCCCGATCGCCTTGGCCAGCGCGGCATCGGTGGTGGCCAGGTCTACCGACCGGATCAGCGCCGCCAGCCCAGTCGGGTCCAAGTTAAACCGCAACTCCATCACTACGCCCTGATCGCCATACGATCGCTTATAAGGGTCAAGTCGTGCTCGCACCCGGTACTCTGACGTTTACATGCTCTCATTCGTTTGGTTCCTTTCGTTGCCGAGTTCGGTGGTCATTGCTTGCTCGCCCGTAGCGCCTTTGACGTTAGTCCGCCGATACCACCCTCCGGCGCGGCGGCCAGATACTCCACCATACGGGCCTTGAGTAGGCGATTCAGATATCGGCTTCGGTGGCTGGCCTCTAAGAGCACTGTCACACCCCCCGACGACACGAGCAGTACACCCGCACCGTGCTCGGCGCACTGCTCGATGTCTTTCGGCTTAGGGCGGTTTACGGACGCCGTCCATGTTTCATCGCACGCCAGTTGAGCAATGAGTGCCTGGCTGAGTAGCCGCCAGCCATATCGGCGCTTCATTTCCACGCCCGTAGCCATTCCGTCGGCGTCAATCCCCACGTGGTCGATCCGTCGCTCGTGGAACTGCACCTCGGCATACACTTTGCAACCACGCTCCCGGAGCCACGCCGACACAATGGGGCTCATCTCGGATTCGTACCGAGGCCATGCCGCTGTTCGGTTGCCGAGTTCGGTGGTCATTGTTTGCTCGCCCGCCTTTTCGCTAGTTCGCGAGTCTCCGCCTTGTGGCATGGCAAGCACAGTGTGCGTAGGTTGACCATGGCTTCGTCGACCGTCGTCTGGAGTGTTACGCCGCCACCCTCGGACACGGGAAGAATGTGGTCCATGTGCCACGTAGCGGACGTGGAACCACGATTGAATCCCATCGACTGCTGAACATCTCCCAATTGTCGATAGTCAAGTCGCAGTCGCGTCGATCGGAAGATCCGTCGGACCTTGTCGGTATCGCAACCGCACTCCGCGCAAATGCCCCGGTCGCGTTGCCAGACGCGGTTACGCTGGACATTGGGGGATCGCAAGAAACTAATCTGTTCGCGACACTTGGGTGAGCATGTGGTGTTTTGTTTTGTGGGAACTCTTGCGCCACAGACTCGGCAAAGCGGCCAGTCGCCGTCGTGCGCAAGCGGCCTGCCGATGATCGTTATCGATCGCTTGCCGAGTTCGGTGGTCATCTCATCATCCTCCCGGCGTCCGGCTTCCGCGCGCCTTTGCCATTAATGCGGCCTCGCGTATGTTGTGGCGACAACCGTTCTAAAACTTCACTACGCACCGAAGACTACACCCCACGCTATCAGCGTGACGAATAATACAACGGCGATTTCCGCACAAGACGCCCCCGCCCATACCAAAAGACATATCACACTAACGGCAAGCAAAAGCAGGATCATGCCATTGATTACGTCTGCATCATCCGAATACATCTCAGTCATCCTCCCGGCGTCCGATACCGACGCCTCTCAGGGTGCCGTTAAGTCCGTCCGTCAACCATCCGAGAACATTGAGGGGAAGCCATACTGAGGCTCCCGACTGGCCTGCTCCCTCGCTTCTCGTTCTTTCACTGCTTGTCGTCCCACTCGTATGAACGCGACGATCTCTTTTCGTGTCTGTCGCTTCGCGCCATTCTTAATTGCAAGCCTTTGCAGCCGCCGCGTCAGATCATAATGGGGAAACCACAGGATCTGAGATTGGAACCACGAGCGCTTCAGGCCGATCATTTCGGCGAAGGCGTGCAGGTCGTCTACGTCGTCGGCGTAGAGGTGCGCCGACTCAGACCATCGCCAACGGTTGTTGGGCAGACACGGCCTCACGTCGTCTACATAGACCATCATTCATCCTCCCGGCACACCGCCGCGTATTTCCGCCCACTGAGCCCGCGTCCAGAATGACGGCGAGCCTGCCCACGGGTCATCGCTCGCACGTATCGGAGCAATCCGCCAATCGTGCCGCCCGGTACCGGGCACGTATGCCACGGAGACTATCTCGCCCTCCAATGTCAACCCCGCGTGGATGCCCGGCCTGTAGGCCATCACATGCCCGGTGATTGGAGCGAGATACGTGCAGGCGGTCAGCCGCATGTAGTCTCCCAGGTCGACCTGTCGATCAGCTTGATTGTTGCGATCATAGGCAATGCACCCCCCGGACACCGGGACACCAGGCCCGGCCATGCAATCGAAAAACGACGGTATCCGCACTATACTCATCTCGCCCTGAGCCGACATTATGGGCGCCCGTGCCATCGGAGCTGGCATGAGGGCGATCAGGATGAGGGCTAGGTGGATCATGCGTCCTCAACCTCCAATCCGAACTGAGCCAGCTGCGGACCGACGGTGCGGGCGATGTCTTCGGCTATCTCCATAGCCATGCGCTCGGCCTCACGCTTGGCTATGCGGAGCGTGCGACAACGGGCCGTTGTGTGAACCAGCCATACTCCCATCCTTACTTGAGCGGCGTACTTCCCATCGTGATACGTGTAGTCCACCGAGAGGCGAATGCTATACCACTCTGCCCTGTAGATGGGCTTATCGTAGTAAGGCTTTCGCGATATCGCCTTCCACGGTTTCGTCAGCTTAATCCTCGCCATCGTCAACCTCCATTCTCTGCGTTACGTCCGCCCACCGGCTCGCCTACAGTCATGCGAGTCCGGTATGGCACCACCCGGGGGCCACGGCGCTGGTTTATCGCGTTCGCGTAGGTCCGCGCACTCTCTAGCACAAAAAAGAAACGCCGCTCCAAGGCTTCGCTCGCCGTGGTTGGCTGGCCGAGCGACTTCTTGCGTGCAACGATGTAGACAGTTTCTTCAGTCATAGATGTATAACCCCACAAGATCCATTGCCTCTTTCTTGCTGTGCACGACGTCAACTTTCGCGCCTGCACATCTCAGCCGGCGGAACATGTCGGCTTGGATCGCTGACAGCTGCTTGCCGGGTTGCTTGACTTCCAGGAAGAACGTCCGTCCGTCCACGAAGAACGAGATGTCGGGCACGCCTACCCGCGTGTATTGGCTACCGTGGTTCTTCCACACAACGGAGTGTGGTATCTTCCGCAACGCCGTGATGATCGATTTCACTATCGATGATTCGAGGGGCATTACGCTCTCCCGTTATCGCCGCTTCCATCCGCCGCGTCATCATCCGCGTACGGCAGACGCGGGCCGTCGTCGTCGATATAATCGAGCAGTCGCTGCTGTGCTCTCGCCAAGTCTTCCTTCGCGTCTTTCAATATCTGCATCGCCTCCATCACGGTCAGCATGGCATCCGCTATGCAGACCCGGGCGGTCTTGATCCGGTCCATGCGTGCGACCATGCACGCGACCTTTTCGGACTCGGGGGTCTTCTTATTCGTTGCCATCATTGTCCTCTTTCGTGAGATTCTTGGCCTGATCTTCCGTCGTCTTCGCCCATTGCTGCATACTAGCCATGTTTCGCATACTGTTGAGCAGGCTGATTCGTGCTCTCAACGCTTTGACTTCTGCATTTATGGCTGGCAGGTCGGGCAAGGTTGGAAGCTGTAACAAATCCTTCTTGTCCATGCTTAGCTTGAACTTTTGCCGTTTAGCCTGTAGACGTCGTTCGGCTTCGGGGGTGTTGGGTTTCTTGGACATTGGTCGGGGCTCCTTATGCGACGTGAGGTTGCGACTTCTTCTTCGCTTTACGCTTACGCCATTTGTCATACTCGTGTCGAGTCTTCGATTTGGATTTACCGAAGCAGGCAAGCCGTGGATACCCATTGTGCTTCGCCCATCCATCTGTGAGCGCCGAACGGTCTGGTATGTTCCACATAAGAAAAGAATCATTCTTGCTATGGTCAAGGGCCCAAGGACTGCGGAATTGCAGACGCCCCAAGCGGGGTGCAATGAGATGATTATAAAATCCCCTTTCCAGAGAATGTACTACTATAGAAGGGCATTTCCCGTGTAACGTTTCTTCTTGTTCGAGCCATTGTTGCCACGCGCGCCGGTAAAGTGTCACGAACTCCCGTCTAGCGTCTCTTGCTTGCATGGCCATGGGCATACACACAACCATCAGCATACACTGAATCTGCTCTAGCGATTCCGCTATCCGTCCAAGATAACCACATTCCAATTGGCCTTCGGTTCGCTTCGCCTGTTCCATCGCGTCTTCGATATTATCAGCGAGGCATCCTCGTTGTTCGTGCTCTTTTGAGATGCGCTTGAATGAGTAATGTGTTTCCTTGTTCACCATATCACGTTTCCTCTCCGCCGCCCGCCGGGGCGGGGGTGTCGTTGACCTTGATGATGTTCGCCAATAAGTCGGCCACCGACTCGGGGGCAACTACGGCGACGTTCATTGCCCGGTCGTAATTTGTTGCCAGAAACTTAACGACTTCGGCAGCCAGTGATTGTATATGGGGAAATGCTGTAATACGCTCTTCTAAACGCATCTCCTCCCATGTATACCACATCTCACATCCAGCGTCCCACCACTTGATGCGTGGCGGGTCGTCGTCGGCGACGTCAGCGCCGTCGCTGACGCCGACGGCGCAACGAGAAATACAAACAATCTCAACGTCAAATGAAGGCGGATGGGATATCCGAGCGGTGAACAGCAGTTCCTCTAGCCGTGCAACGTAAGCGTTCATGCTCACAGCGCAATGGTAAACGTCTAATGCCTTCTCTTCTGTCGTTGCCATTTCACGCTCCCTCCCCGCCGCCCGCCGGGGCGTCTACGACGGTCAGGGTTCGTTGTACCTCTTGAACCTGGTGTTCAAGAACGTCTACGCGATCCAGTAATTGAACAACGCGGAACACAATGCCCAGCACTAGAACGGCGATGAAAATCACACACATCCTTAC
>SDBU01001216.1_pt1 | contig 37528 bp, 34 predicted proteins | sample 2277071 | NCBI WGS metagenome assembly SDBU01 (sample SAMN10397929, study PRJNA504765) | marine sediment metagenome | isolation source: marine sediment core GS08_GC12, 126 cmbsf | place: Arctic Ocean: Gakkel Ridge, Loki's castle | collected 2008 | reverse complement strand
ATACTGCTTTATAAAAAAAGGGAATTACCGTAAGAATAGCGATTGTAAATAATATTGTATAAGATATAGATTTTTTTACACCATCATTCACGAATTACCTCTTTGATAAAAATTAATATTTTAAGCCTTGCTTGTTGAATATTCATATTTATACGAATTTATAGTTGTGGTTTTTGAAGTTGGAATAGTCGCAGCAGGTAGGTAGGCTGAGATATGAGGAGGGCATTCCGTGGGGGGGCAATGCCTTCTCCCTGTCATTGCTAATAAGCTCAAGGCTGTTCTAATATCAAACCCTTTCTAGCCGCTCTATTGATTTTATCGATTCCGGAGGAAGCAAATATTATAAAAAATGGCACTATGGAATCCCTGTGTCGAAGCAGTATCCCCTCATTGGCGTCTACCATGGACGTGATAATCAGCATCATGGCAATGTATATCAATACAGGGTAAACCGAGGCAAACCGCGTTCTGAAAATACCAAAAATCGATAAGATTAATATGGTGTACCAATATATCATTTGCAGTGACATGAGATTGTCAATAAATCCTTTGCGGATAAACGGAAACGGCCTGGTTAAATAAGACAAAATACCTTTCGGCAGGCATTTTATAAATTCTATAATTGTAATTTTTTCATCAGAGTTAAAATACTCTTCTCTGGTGGCGTATTTTTTATAGGTACTGTAATATTTTTCCGGAAAAACTTTATATACCAGCCTGCCTCCGGTAGCATATAATCCAGCGTTCTTTGAGAAAATTATAGGTGCTACATTTTTAATTAACACCGCTGGCCTAAGCGTTATCTTGTAAAATATGCTGCTATTGGTCACAAATAATAAGGAGGCGGCCATAATTGAAAATATAACAATCTTATATTTTAGTTTTTTACTCAATAAAAAGACTACCAGTGCTAATACGGCCATGATTACGAACAGTTCTTGCCTTAAAAATAAGATAAGTATTAGCGCCACTATCAATAATGCCAGGTCTTTAAAATTCAAGGCTTTGTTTAGCTTTATCAGGGCATACAATATGGCCAGAATGCATAATATAATAAGTGGGTCCCGCAAGAGGGTTATGGAAAAAATGAATATGGATGGGAAAAAAGTAAATAAAATAAACGATATCCTTGCGACAGACCTTGAGTATATCTCTAATGCCAACAGATAAAAAAGTATTGAAGAAACGGCGCTAATGAATATGTTGAAACCTTTCATCAATAAAGGAACGTATCCGAATAAGAAATATGTAAATCCTATAAAATACGTAAATAAGAAATTAGCTCTATCTTGTAATGGCAATTGCCCTTTATGCTGATTGACCAATTTATGAAAGTTTTGAAATGCAAATTCATTTGAAGGCACCTGGTAATCAACCTTATCTCTTAGAACCTTTGATATATACCAGGCTTTCTGAGAAAAAGCTTCTCCATCCGGACCGATTAAATCGGGATTACCTGGCAACAACCAAAAATAAAAATAAGCTAACATAATGATGAGCTTAATGGCTATCGCTATGAGTAATACCGTTAAAATAAATCCTTTGTCATTTTTCATACTTAAAAATTTCTATATCCTTAAATTTGTAAACTTTTACTTTTTTATAATCGTAACTTTCAAATAAAGTTAAAACAATAATTTTTGTCTTTCGCGTATTCAGCCAGTTTTTTCAGTTTATCAGGATAAATTTGCTTTAAACGTGCTCTTTCAACATTTATCCGGTTTTTTTAACTTTTAGACTCTTTTTCTTTATCATCGGGATTAAAAAAGTCTATTATCTCATAAAGGGCCCTATGTAAAGGCATTTGCTTTTTTGCTCTCAAAGTGATATCCTTAAGATAATTATCAATATTTATAAAATAATCTTCGTAATGTACTTCACGAGTATCAATACGCTGAAAAAACTTTTTCTTTGTGTATCTTTTTGATAATATATCTTTCACAGAAGCAATATCTCCATTGTTGTTTATGAAATAAGTATTTCTAAATACGTCAAAAACGCGCCATCTGTTATCAACCTTTACAAATGATAAAACTAATTTTGTTCTGTGAAGAGGCTCCTCAATCCTAACCCAGCCAGCAGGCAAATCCGAATACATGCAAAGCATTGTAAATACATCGTTTATTTGATCCTCTTCTCCATATCCTCTTATAATAATATTTAGAATATGATCATCATAAATTGGCCAGTCATCCGGCGCATCTGTTTTTATGTTTGATGCTACCCATTTTAAAATCGCCATAACTTTATCCTTGTCACTCTTCTTGCCTTGCACAATTCCCCTAGATAGTGCTCTATATCGATAATCTCTATTAACAAATTCTATGATCTTGATATATAATGGAATTTTATAAACGCATACTTCATAATCTACTCCCTGTTTAGTGGGCACTTTTATATTAAGTATTATTACAGATAAAGCCGTGATTATTAAAATTGCGGCACCTGTCTTTTTTTTCATTTGTTAACTTTCTTCTTTTAACTGTTTCAAATAATCTAAGAAATATTTAATGCCGAGTCCTGCATACATAAATATTATCACAGCGAAATGATCTCTGTGCCTAAAAGCCGCCCCTATATTCCCCTCCATAAACGCCCAAAGAGATATGCCCATAAAAAGAAAAATAAAAATTATTAGATTTTGCTTAAAATTATCCTTAAATGATTTCGTAAAACCAATTATAAACAAGATAAATAATGTGTACCAAACTAAAATTTGAGGGAGGGCAAAAAACTGGTATAATGATTTTATTTGCCATGGAAACGGAGAAAATAAAAAATATAATAATCCCTTTAGATATAACAAAATAAAGGGTAAAAAACTAAAACGGCCGCTTGCTACGCCTTTAATAAAATCTAAAGGATACATATAATATCCTGCTATGTCCGAAATGGCCATGTGCCATTGATGTCTATTTGCAAAAAAAATGAACTTCGCAAAAAAATTTCCTTTCCAAAAAATAAATAAAAATAAAACTGCCAGTAACAAACTACCTGCGATCCTGACGGGTTTGGTTGAGTAGAAAAAAAATACCGTAAGCAGTATTATGCCTATCTGGTAAATATACATCGGCTGCAAATTTATTATCATGAAAGAATATAATATCAGTATGCCAATATCCCAAATTCTTAACTCACGAGAAAAGATTTTAAGAAGTATGTAAATACCGATTGAAACAGATAAAATTATAAGTGGTTCTTTAAGGTTGTGTGTGGACCAAAAGATTAATGATGGATACAACGCGCAAATAACAGATACTATTTTTGCTACAAATCTATCATTAAAAAATCTTGTCGCTATAAAATATGCCGCTATGGGAATTATTGCCCCTATGTAGCAATTGATAAATTTAGATGCGATTAATTTGAATCCGAATACCCAATAGAATACGGTTAATACATATGTATACAAATTCATGCCAAACCATAGAATTCTGTATACATATGTCCCTTCTTTGATACTTCTTAATATCTCAAGTGCGGTAAGCGAATAAAGTCTGTCATCTCCGGATATAAACCCTGTATGATCGGCATTATACATATATGCCAACTGAGATAGAAGCACAGCAAAATAACATCTTATAACTACGCTGCCTAAAAATACAAAAACAAGAAATTTATTATCAGGGATGGGTGCTTTTTTATATATATAGATACACGTTATAGCGGCTAATACGCCAAAAAAAATATAACTCATTTGTTTACCTTCGCTTCATATGCTTCGTTCAGCGCAGCGATAAAATAATCAGCAGTATGCGCTACGGAATAACGTTTTTCAACTGTATCTCTACCGGCCATACCAATGCGCTTTCTAAGCTCAAGGTCCTCAATCAGCATCGACAACCTATCTATCCATTCTTTTTCTGAGTCAGCAAAAAAACCATTTACCCCATCCTCTATAATTTCCATATTTGTACCAACCGGGGATGCAACCACCGGTATTCCGCAAGCCATATATAGTATTGCTTTAAATCCGCACTTCCCCTTTGTCCACATATCATCGGGCATTGGCATTATGCCTATATCAAAAGACCTGACATCAGATATCTCACTTTCCATGCTCCACTCCTTGTATTCTGCCTTATCAAAAGGATTTTTCAACTCGGACCAATTCCCGATAAATTTTAACTTCACATTCGAATATTTCATTTTGAGCAATTCTAAAACATGCCAGATTTCCTCCAGATAACTTCTGGTTGTAAAACTCCCTATCCACCCGATTGTAACTTCACTTGAGTTTCTCCGGTTTGTATCCACGGTATATTTATTGGTATCAATGGGGGTCGGTATTACAATAACATTATTGTTAAATTTGTCTGCATATTCCGCCAGATAGTTATTTCCTACAATTACGCAATCACTGAGGGTAATAATTCTCGATATTTTATTAGGATTTTTAAAGCGCTCTATATAGTTATTGCTTTTGCTGGTATTAGGTAAAAATACAGCATCATCAAAATCAAATATTATTTTCTTTTTAATCTTTGAAAGAATAGTCTCTATTAAAATTGAACCAATCGGAAGGGCCTCCCTGTGTATAAAAATGATGTCGTATTTTAATGCCCTGAAAATGTCAAAAAGTCTATTTAAAATTGACATAAAAAAATAGAACGCTTTGCTAAAATAATGGCCTTTTATGTAAAGTATCTTATAGAAATTTTTGTTCACAAACGGCCGAATACGATAACGTATACCCTTGGTCTTTAAATAAGGGATGTATTGCTCAACACGCAATCTATTACTCGCCCCTTCTGGGGGATACGGTACTATAAATAATATACGCATTTTTCTCATATTATACTTCTGTAAAGCTCTTTATATTTATTTACACCGGAAGACATAGAAAACTCCTTTTCACCCAGGTCACGGCATCTTTTCTGAAGTTCGTCTTTTTTTTCAAGCATTTCCGAAATTTCCATAAGAGCTTTTTCGTAATTCTCCTTTTGAAAATTAGTTATAATGGTACCCACAGAATACTTATTAATAAAATAATCCAAATCTCCTATCCCTGAATTTGTAATAACAGGAATGCCCATGCTGAGCGATTCGGCAAATTTAGTGGGGCAGGATACCTTCTTTGAGAATGTGGGCCTTATAAAGAAAAGCGAAATATTGCTTATTTCAAGATACTGAGGAACCCTATTATATGCTTCGTTTCTAACTTCGATTAAATCCCCATCGATATGTTTATCTTTGATAAACTTTGTTACAATAGAAGAATCTGATTGTGTAAGAATAAGGAATTTAACATTCTTTAACATTTTTTTGGCAATCTTAAAAAAATCCAACATTTCTGACAACATATACCACGTTCCTAATGAACCAAAATAGACAAATCTCAAATTCTTATTATCTAATTTTGAGGCTTTCTTTGGACTAAATAATTGAATATTGCAACATGTCGGAATTACTGTTACCTTATCTTTTGAACCCTCTGCAATATCCTCTATAATCTTCATTCCCTTATGGCTTAAAAGAACTATTTTTTTTGAGTCCTTGAGCATGTTTTTTTCGCAAAATTTCACAATTTTGTATGTAATTGAATTCTTTTGCCAGTCTCCGCTATCGACTCTTTCATCAGCCAGCAATCCCCTAATGTCAAATATATAGGGTACGGCTGTTATTTTCTTTAAAACAAAAGCAATAATACCGGCTACATAACTTCTTGCATGAATAAAAGATACATCAAACTTCTTTACTAAAAAGAAAGTTTTTATAATACCGCAAAGTATATCAAAGCCCGTAGCTATGGGCGATGGCTGCTTGTGATATCTTAGGCTAAATAACTCCCTTAACCCGTAATTCTCTTTAATATCGTTAAGAACCTTCTTCTTTACCTTTTTCTTATTGAATGTTAAAAGATATATCTCATATTCTTCGGATAAACCTTTAATGTATGGTAGAACTTGAGAACTTGTAAGAGGTTCTGTTATACAATCATATGATATATATAAAACGCGCTTTCTAATCTGCATCTACCAGAGACCTATTCGTTCCATAAGATTTTTCAAAAATGTTTTAGTAAATTCGGAATTGACAAAAACAAAATAATTAAACAAGAAATAAACCAGGACACTCGACAAAAACAAAACTTTTTTCTTCGTCTTTTCCAAAATGCTTGATATTCCATAGGCGCTGAGCATAAAAAGGTATCCGTCTGTCGGCAACCTGTACCTTACGGTACCCTGCGATACGAGAACGAGAAGGAAAAAATAGGCTATAACACTCACTAAAATCCCGAACTGTTTCATTTTTTTTAGTGCCAGGATAAATCCTAAAATAAAAAATGGCAACATAAAACCATATATATAATTATATTCTTTACCTTTTTGAATCTCCCAGTCAAAAAATCCCCAATAGAAACCAAACCTCATAACAGCCAATTTAGCAGTTCTTAAGGGATCATTGATAATTTTTTCTATTCCTTTTTTAAATAGAAAACCGTCTTTCTCAACTTCATTGGGAATTTTTTTTGATTCTTCTATTGTACCATCAGCTGGAACCTTGCCAAATATCTTTCCTCTTATAGGGCTTACCGCTTGGTAGAAATTAAGCCCTCCGTTTGAAGATATTAATACAAACCTTCCGTGAACGGCTGTGTTTCTATAAACCCATGGCGACACAATAATTAAGCAAGATAGCGCTACTATTCCGGCAAGATATAACGCCTTCCTGCGGTTGTTTCTTTTCACAGACAAAAATAAAATAATCCCGTAAAGAATTGGCAACAGTATCGCGCTGGGCCTGGTCAAAGATAATATCCCGAGCGTTATACCGGTTAAGGCTGCTGTTCCTGCAAATAAAAACTTGCGCATCTTTAAAAAAAGATAGACCGACAGGGCTAAAAGAAACGTAAAGAGCGTCTCGGTAAAAAGGAACTTTGTCAGTATTATATAACTCGGATAGATTGCCGCAAAGAAAGCCACTATAATTCCTACCTTTTCGGAATGGATATCACGGCCGATCAGGTAAAATAATAAGACAGCCAGTGTGCCCAAAATAGCCTGGAATATCCTCACCGCAAGATATGAATGGCCAAATATAAAATAGATCGCCGACAGGGCAAAGGGATAGAATGGCGGCCTGAAAGATGTAGGGAGACCCTCTTCTCCTACATATCCTCGACCGGATAAAACATTCATAGCCAATCTATCATACTCAAACCCATCATCCGCCGGCAATTCCGTTGTCGTAAACGCGACGTAAAAACGCAGTAATAAAGCAATTAAAAGAATCAATATTACATAAATGACTCTTTTTGACATTTTTTCAAACCTCTCCTCTATGTAAATGCTTTATAGCGAATAAATCCTTTAGCATAGCGATCGAATCATAAAGAGGATCGACCTTGCTTTTTGGAGAATTTATCCACGTAACTGGAATCTGTTCGATAGAATAACCCCTCGATCGCGCAAGGTACAATATCTCAACATCAAAAGCAAATCCGTTTATCTTCTGTCTGCCGAATAAATCGAGGGCGGATTCTCTCTTGAAACATTTAAAACCACATTGGGTATCTTTAATTCCCCGAAAAACTGCCATCCGGACGAAGATGTTAAATACCTTCCCCATTGTCTGACGCCATATTGCCTGCCGCCTAAGAACAGATGAATTAGGAAAAGCTCGAGAAGCAATTACTATATCGGTACCCTCTTTAATCAAGTTTATGAATTTCGGCAATTCATATATGGGAACTGACTGATCAGCATCACTAAATACAACTATCTCGCCTGATGAGGTTAGTACACCTTTTTTTACGGAATATCCCTTGCCTCGATTTGTTTCATTTTTTACCAGTTGTACATTTTTTGACTTTTCCATAAAATTAAATATGGTATCAGAGGTCCCATCATTGCTCCCATCATCTACTACTATAATTTCAAACTTTGGATAATTTTCTGAAAGATAAGAATGGACATCTTGTAATGTTTTCCCTATTCTCATCTCCTCATTATATGCCGGTATTATGAGCGATATATACTTATTTTGTAAATGCCTCATTATATATTTCCTCTAAATGAGTTAGGTACACCTGTGGAGTAAAAATGTCCTTGATATTCGCTGTCTCTGGAGCAATATCTTTATAAATCGAAGATTTTCTTTTTTCTATTTCCCTGATAATGGCCACTCCAAGCTCTAATGGGTTATTGGGTTTGACTAAAACAACGCCTTCCGTGCCTTCGGCAATTTCTTTTATACCACCTACATTACTTGCTATGCATGGCAGTTTGGCGGCTATGGCTTCTATTAATGCAATACCCAAACCTTCACTTGTAGAAGGCAAAACAAACAAATCCAGTGCTTTAAGAAACCCTGATATGTTAGATCTTTTTTTCAGAAATATTACATTTTCTTTTATTGCCAATCTTTTAACTTGTTCCAATAAGTATCCATACAAAGGTCCGTCTCCCACGATAAATAATTTCGTATTCTCATATTCCACAAGAACCTGTTTTAATGCATAAAAAAGAATCTTCTGCCCCTTTTCCTCCCTAAGGTTGCCCACTGTTCCTACGACAAAGGTATCATTCGAAACACCCAGTTTCATCCTTTCTTCAGATCTGGTTGCTCTTGTCTTTAAGAAATCCGGGTCAACACAATCATATACTACCATAACCTTATTCGGATTAAGATTCTCTTGCTTTATCAAAAAATCCTTGACGCTGTATGATACAGCGATGACCTTTTTGGTGAAATTGGCCAGTATCCTGTCGAACAGGATGTGATACCACTTCTTCCATGTATAAAGGCCGTGTTCTTCTATGATGACAGGAATATAGGTCAAGATGCCCACAATGCGAGCATGGAAATTTGCGTTAAACAGCATGCTATGAATTATGTCAGGTTTAATATTTCTTACAATCCTATACAATTTATAAGTCGCTTTAAAATTATAAAAATTATCGATTGTATTAAGCATTAGCACTTTCCCGCCTCTTTTCTCTATCTCCTCACCTATGGGGCCGGTACTTCTGATGCAACAATATATGGTTTCATATTTATTCTTATCGATGTATTTTTCTACCGTAAGTCTAAGTTGCTCTGCTCCTCCTATTTCCAAATTCTGAACAACAAATAATATCTTTCTCTTTAGATTCGGCACTGCACCACCTATTTCTGAAAATCAAATATATTGTTAAGCGAATTTCTGATAATGTTTATATCCGACTGCTGTAATATAAAAATTTCCTTCATTTTAAATTTTGTTCGCGTACGAAATACTAACAAAAATACTATAAAACACGTTGAATAAGATACTGCTGTTGCAATTGCCGCACCCACCGAACTTAGCCGCGGAATTAGAAGATAGCAAAGTAAAGTTTTTTCAATCAAAATTATCGATAAAATAATGCTAACAAAGCCGGGTTTGCCTATAGCCAAAAAATAAGAAGAAAAAAAGTAATAGGAAGACATGGCAAATAATCCGGGTAGTAAAATATAGGTTAATTTTACGGATTGTAAATAAAGATCCCCGTAAACAAACGGCAACAAATATCTTATGACAATAAAGAATATACATGCAGTCGTCGCAGTCAAGATAAGGGAAATTCTTAAAATAAATATAAACTTCTTATCTACGTTCTCTTTTTCCGTATATGATAGTTTTGGAAATAGTATTGTACCTATTGATTCCGGTATAAACAATAAAAGTTCAGTAAATGATAGCGCCACCGAATAAAACCCGACAGCACGCATATCAATGTAGTAACCCAAGAAAAATAAATCTATCCGATATATTAAAAGCACAAGTATCGGAACTAAAAAAACTTTGGTTCCGTAACCTAATAGCGTAGTACTATTTATTTTTTTATTGGAAAGTTCCCGTATTTTATCTGATCCGAAAACAACTATAATGTGTATTAACGACATTATCAGATATGCTGATGCAAAACTTATAAGCGCGCCAAAAAGACTGAGTTTGGCTATTATCACAAATATAACAAAAAAGACAGCCCATGCCACAAAAAGCGCGATCTTTAAAATATTAAATGCGACATATCTATTAAATCCCATTATTATAGCGCTATTTAATCTTGTAAGATTCATAAAAGGTATTGCTATAGCAATTATGATTAGGTAGCGATAGTTAATACTTGATAACATATTTTTCAGAATTTGTGTTTTAATTGCCAAAAGGAAACAACTCATTACTATTAGAGTTATAAAAATTGTAAAAAAATTAGTAATAAAAACGACTTTTTTGGCCGAATACCCCTTGCCAAGATAATAAACCGCGGCACGGTCAACTCCAAATATAGATATGGTACCTAAAATTGATACTATCTGCATAAGGAGATAATAAATACCTTTAGCCGATGGACCGATAAATCTGGCTATATAAATGGATATAAAAAGTGTACATGCAAAACACACAATTTTTGAAAAAAGCGTTATTAGATTAGTTTTGAAAAATGTCATTTTTATAAACTTTTAAAATGAATTTACATATCAATGTGTTCATACAAATTTCTTATTTCGGATAAGTTGCAAAAGTTGGTACCTATATCTTTGCAATATTTGATTACATCTTCAAGTCTCTCGAGAAGTCTATCGCAATTTTCCTGACTTTTAGAACAAGGGCTTGCTTCTGGATAAAATTCCATGCTGTGAAACATCATGTTCAGGATAATTTTCTTTTCCTTTCTATACTTATGAACAAAATGATTGATAAGTTTCTTTGTCTGCCGGACTTTACTAAATGAAGGCCTTAACCAAATAGGCCTATTAAAAAACCTACGTATTCCGTTAAGCTATGCTATTGAAACAGGGACTTCTAACAAGCTTTTTTTGTTATCTTTAAATTTTATAAAATATGGCTGGTCCTGACATTTCCTGAAATTGAGTCCGCCTATATTTTTCCATGAAACCCCGGGCGTCACGCTGGTATCTGTCAGATATCCTAAATCCGCCAGAGACAATGCCGTACTATTACCAAAGCCAAATTTTCCACCCCTATACACCTTTGGAGCATATCCAATCTTATCTTCAAATAGTTTAGTAATAGAAGTTAACTTTTCTTTTTCTACTTTTACATTCTGATTATTCGAAAATTCTTTTGAGTAGGTACCTGCATAATTAAGATATCGCTTTTCGGGTTCTATATATTCAGGGTGAAGGTGCGTTCCTAATTCGTATGGTTCGCTGAGGGGCTTTATTACCTTTAAAACTTTGTCATTTTCAAGTACCTCCACTGTTAAAAGATATGTCCCTATGGCACCATATTTTTTAAAAAGGGGCTCAAGTCTATTTGGAATAGCTTCGGTAATAGATTTAAATATCAAAGGGTCGGATTTCGTCCAACCAAGAGAATGATCTGCCTCTGTATCAATTGTAATTACAAAATATATATCCGGCCCATTCATTTTAAATCCTGTATTTTGGATTGTAATATCTATTGAACTTAAATAATATAAATATCTCAAACGGAAATAAAAAAAATCTATGCCTTATAAAGAACATTGCCAAAACTCTCCTGTATGGTATATTTCATCTTAAACCTTTTTCATAAAAACTCCTCATAAAGGATATTTAGGACTATTCATTTTTCTCTCAAGTTATTACTCATATTTTTTAATATTCGTATATTTCTTTGCTACAATAAAGACCATATTTCCACTTAAATAATTAAGAATGGTTAATATAAAATTATAAAATCTATTTTCTCTTTTTTCCCTTATAAAGAAATCATATAAGTTTTTGCTATTAGGTAACTTTTTACTTACTTTGGAAAACTTGCGGAATAAAAATCCAAGTTCTCCCCATAAAAAATTGAAGGGATGAGTTTCTTTTATAATAAATCCATTATTCACCAAATAGGGAGAAATTCCTTTTATATCAAAATAATATTCTCGGAACTTATATTTTCTAAAATATGGGGTGCGCTTACAAGCTCCATAGTCTTTTCTAAATATTCTCCTTATAATATTTATATAAGGAACTGTCATAAGAAGAGATCCTCCCATTTTCAAAACTCTATTGGCTTCTCTAACCACTTCATCACATCCCTCTTCAAAGTGTTCAAAGACCCCCCCAGAAAAATAACAATCAAAATACTTATTATCAAAGGGAAGTTTTTTAATATTTGCTTCATATACTGGCAGTGTTTTATCAAACGCTTTTAACTTATTTATTAAGACTTCTGAAAAATCCACCCCCACAATATCATAACCCAACTTTTGATAAGCTATAACATACTGCCCTATTCCGCATCCTCCCTCTAATATCTTTTGAGGAGGTTTAGGAAAATGTTTTTTAAGGAAATAAGACAAATAATCCCTATCTCCATAGAAAGCGTTTTTCTCTACAGTTTCATTTTTCCAATGATTTGACCAAGAATTTTTATCCTGCCCACAATATCCTTTATCATCTATTTTGTTATAGTTTTTTACTATCATTTCCCCTACCTCCTCTTTTACTCCTGTTTTAGTTGGTGTTAAATCCTGCATTTTGGATTGTAATATCTATTGAACTTAAATAATATAAATATCTCAAACGGAAATAAAAAAAATCCATGCCTCAGTCTGAATTTTGCCAGATTATAAAACAATTTCTTGGCAAAAGTCCGCAAAATTGATGTACTTTTTGAGTGAGTAAGAAGTTTTCCATATTTATCTATTCTAAAAAAAAGCTTTTGTGTATTATTGTTCGCCCATGGCAACCACGAAAGCGGCAAAGAAGTTCCAAAACTATCATAAACTTCGTAATCCTCCGTCCTTGACGGAGGATTAAATCCTTCTTTCAAAGCCAACTGATAGGTGTCAGTCCCCGGATAAGGTAAAAATGTTTGGTATGTCTGAACAATCCCTGGTATCATATTAGATAACTTAATACCGAGATCTATGCTTTCTTTTATTTCTTTCATCGTTTCTGTTGGATATCCTATAATCATAGCGCTATTGACTGCTATGTCCTTATACTTTGAGAGTATTTTGAACCTCTCTATTATCATTTTCCTTGTTGTATTTTTGTTCATAAGAGCGAGAATCCTGTCATTACCGGATTCCACCCCTACAAAAATTCTTTTAACGCCCAATTCATTAATCCTTCTTACGGAATCTTCGGTTATTTCATTAACCCTGAATAAAAATTCGGCGCAACTGACATCCATGCTTTTGAGTTCTGACAATATTTCATATGATCTGTTTTTATCCACAAAAAAATGGTCATCTACAAATGCGACTGTTTTTATCCCGTATTTCTGCTTGAGTTTTTTTATATCCTCAACAACACGCTCAATAGAATGTGTTCGCCATTTCCTTTTGTTGAAAACTTTGTTATAACAAAACGAACAGTCATAAGGACATCCTCTCGATGTCAGATATATAAAACCCCGCGTATTCCTGCCTGGTAATTCAAATGTACATTTCTCTATATCGATAAGCGACCAATCTATTTGGATCTCGTCAAGATTATCAATAAGCATCCTTTCTTTATTAAAAATCATTTTGCCGGATTTTTTATAGCCTATACCGTCTACGGGGGCTATATCTCCACCTTCGGACAACGTATTTGCTAATTCCAATGCTGTCTTTTCCCCTTCACCTATAACAACTATATCTACATATGGTTCTTTCAGTGTCTGTTGAAAAACAAGCGAAGGGTGAATTCCACCCCAGACAATAGGAATATTATTATTATATTCTTTGATTTTTCTGGATAAAATAGCTGAAAATTTCGTTTGTGGCCCAGTCAAAACGGAAAAACCGACAAAAAGATAATTTTCTCTTGCTATGTCTCTGGCTTTTTTTTCGGCAAAAGCATTATCTGAAAAAAGTTGTGTTGAAATAATCTCTAACTTTACATCATAACCGTGTTTTTTTAAATAAGAACCCACGTAAAGCAAGGAAAGGGGGTTATAAAAAGACCAGTTTTCTACTTTCAGAAGCAATATTTTTTTAGACATATGTCCTTCATTTCAATACATGCTTTTCGTATTCTTCTTTTAACTTTTTATACTCTTTCTCTTTTACCTTCAGAAAGTGATAAGTAAGATTTGCTTTTTCCTGCAAGCCCTTTTTCGTCAAAAGATATTTTACTTTCTTGGTTTTTTCAGGATTCCCGGAAAAACCAACAATCTTTATTGCTCCTTTTTTAACGAGTTCTTTTAAAAGATAATTGGTTTTCCCGAGGGAGATATTGAGTTTTTGGGAGAGAAGACGTTGATTCAAGGAAGGATTTTTTTCTACCTCTTTTATAATTTCCAGGTCTTCTTCTTTATAAAAATTATGTTCATTCATTGAACGATATTTTACACGAAAAGCCCTTTTATGTCAATAAAAACGAAACAAACAAGGTAGGTTATTGTCTATCGAAAAAATGTTTAATTTTATCCACGATATACCGCTTTTCGGAAATCTTCAGCTCGGGATAAATGGGAATTGCAAAACTTTCTCGTGATAATCTTTCCGATTCCGGAAAATCGCCTCTTTTGTGGCCTAAGCAACCAAAACATCTCTGTAAATGTAAAGGTAATGGATAATAAGTCCTTGAGTCAACCCCATTTTTGGCAAGATATTCGGTTATCTTTACGGCATTCTTGCTTTGCAATACGTAAAGATGAAAAGAATGTTTATAACCTTTTGGCGTATAAGGAGTTAAAACGGCATACTTTTTTAATTTTTCACTAAAAAAATGCGCATTTTTGATTCTGCCATTTATCCAGCTATCCAGGTATGATAATTTAACGTTTAGAACCGCTGCTTGTAAGTTATCCAGGCGGCTATTGTATCCTATAACATCGTGGTAATATTTTCGAACGGAGCCATGATTTCTAAGTAATTTGATCCTTTCACAGATTTCTTTATCGTTAGTTACTACCATTCCACCATCGCCAAAACACCCCAAGTTTTTCCCGGGATAGAAGCTTATTGTAGCTACATCTCCCATGCTTCCTGCCTTTTTACCTTTATATTCTGAACCTATTGCCTGTGCGCAATCCTCAAGGACTTTTAAATTGTATTTTCTTGCAATCTTTAAAATAGGATCCATATCTGCGCATAAGCCATATAAATGGACTGGCAATATCGCTTTTGTCTTCTTTGTAATCTTGTCTTCTATTAATACGGGATTTATGTTATAGGTTTGTGGGTCTATATCAACGAACACAGGTTTAGCCCTGATTCGCGCAATAGCTTCAGCAGTTGCTATAAATGTAAAGGGGGTAGTAATAACCTCATCTTCTTCTTTTATATCAAGGGCTTTTAAGCCTAAAATTAAGGCATCCGTACCTGAATTTACACCTATGGCATATTTAGTTCCGCAGTAAGAAGCGATATTGTCTTCGAGATTTGAAACCTCCTCTCCCAAAATAAAAGACTGGGAATCCAAAACCTTCTGGATGGCCTTGTTGACTTCCTCTTTTATCGTTCTATATTGCTTTTTTAAGTCTAACAGCGGAATATTCACCCCGTTAGAAATATCCTTTTTTCTACCTGCTTTATCAAAATTTCTAACGGGGTTCATTATTATATTTTCTCATTAAGAAACCACCTCTTGTACCACATCTGAAATACAAAAAGTGACCATATTTCGCGGGAATAATCTATTTTTCCGGATAAATGGGAATTTAGGAGATAATCTATATATTCGAAATTAAAAATATCCTGGCGCTCTATTCTGCTCTTATCGAACACATCTAACAAAAGTCCCTTTAATTCTTTCTTAAACCACTGTCCGACAGGCGCAGCAAATCCATGTTTGGGTTTGTGCAAGATTCTACTGGGTAACCTACCAGCCATTGCCCTTTTCACTATATACTTATTAGTGAATCCTTTCAATTTCAACTGAGTGGGAATTGATGTAGCGAATCTTATAAAATCGGGATCGAGAAAAGGTGCCCGAACCTCAAGGCTAACCGCCATACTTGCCCTGTCAACCTTGGTCAATATATCATCTGTCATGTATGTCTTTGCATATAGATAATTGACCCTGTTTATGTAATTTAGATCTTCTACATCTTTCATATAGTGGTATGATTCGTCATACAACGATTCGTCTTTTAAAAATTTTCTAAAATCATGCGATAAAAGCTTCATCTGCTCATTCGGCGGAAATGAACCAATCCAGACCTGATGTCTTATCGCCTCAGGATAATCCATTCCCCTCTGGTACCTGCGTAATTTAAATCCCGTGGTCATATAACTAGATCGGCCGCCTGCTACCTTAGAAGCCATGGCAAGAGATGCGGTTGAAAACGGTATTTTTCTCAAAACCCGAGATATCTTATGGGCTATAAACGAAGGGTAACCGGCAAAAAACTCATCTCCTCCGTCTCCTCCAAGAGCAACGGTAACATATTTTCTCGCAAAGCGGGAAACGATATACGTCGGGATAATAGAATAATCTGCAAAGGGCTCGTCTAACATGCCCAGTATATGCGGCAGGACATCAAGCATCTCTTTTACATCGATTACTTGTTCGTAATGGTCAGTTTTAAAGTGGTCCGCTACAATCCTCGCATCACCGGATTCATCAAATCGTCTATCTTTAAAACCTATAGTAAAAGTCTTTATGGATTTAGAGGGCATCAGTTCCGCCATCATCGCCACAACGCAGCTTGAATCCAGTCCGCCACTTAAGAATACCCCGAGAGGAACATCGCTTATTAATCTTCGCTTTACAGACTTCTTTAATAACTCTCTAAAAGTTTCCTCATATTCGCCTATGTTTAAATCTTTATGCGATTCATCAAATCTAATATTCCAATAGCGGTTTTTTTCCAGGCGGTTTTCAGATAACAGGGCATAATAACCTGGTTCTAATTTAGAAATATTTTTAAAGATTGTATGAGGGTTGGGTATATAATCATAGGCGAAATATTTCAACATACCTCCGGTATCTATCTCTTTTTTAACCGAAGGATGCTTTAATATTGATTTAATTTCTGAAGCGAATAGAAAAACATTTTCGAATCTGGCATAATATAGCGGTTTTTTACCGAATCTATCTCTGGCCAATATGAGCTTTTTCTCTTTATCATCCCATATGGCCAATGAGAACATGCCATTAATCTTTTCAAAGGCTCCGCTATCCCACTGGTCGAATGCATTAAGAACAACCTCTGTATCTGATGAGGTTCTAAATTCATAGCCTTTTTTCAAAAGAACTTCTTTTAACTCGGGAAAATTATAGGCCTCGCCGTTGTAGACAATGGCTAAATCTCTTTCTTTATTGAATAGTGGCTGATGTCCTGTTTCAAGATCAATGACTGAAAGCCGTCTATGCCCTAAAGCCACGTTATCTTTGACAAAAAAACCTTCATCATCCGGCCCTCTGTGGGTAAGCGATGCGGCCATATTTTTTATAGTATCAAGGTCGGTTATAGGTTTCTTATCAAGATTTATGTATCCACATATGCCGCACATATTATTTTTTCCTATAAATAACGACTTTTTTTGGATAATCTCTAACAGTACGGAAATTATGATATCCCAAATCGTCGGGCCTATTTTCCCATCTCAAATCCGGACAATCAAGAGTGATCTTTGTGTATTTTTTTTGTATCTCTTTGTAATAATTAGAGTTATAAAAATCCGGCGCCGTCCAATAGTCCCTCGGAATTATCCACTCAGGGTATGGACTTTTGCCTGGCTCCATCTTATTATCTACTTTTAAATCTGTATAAAATGCTACTGCGCAATCTCCGTACGGAATCTTTACCGTATCGTCTTTTTTAGCATTTTTCTTTAAGTATGTCACTATGTATTCTATTGGCCCGTCATAATCATGCGTTATCTCATAGAGATAATCCTTTATACAACTCCTGACAACAAACTTTTCATTAGCTTCTTTTTCCGCCTCTTTAATAATTTTATCTATTAGCTTATTTTTATTTCTGACAAAAGGAAATTTTTTATCAACGACCATAACTGATTTAGAAAGCGGTTTCATAAAAAAGTCCGATAAAGAGTGGTGAAAAAGATCTGTTGTTATTAACAACACCATGCAAATCACAGGTAATATTTTGTTGCGTTGTATCCATCTGGCTAAAATATAAGATTCCAAAATTACCAAAAGCGGGATAAGATAAATTACATATCGTAAACTCCGAAATTTGGCTATTCCCATAAATAAAATAGTTGTTATAAAAATAGAAAATATGAGCGATAGATTTTTGTTATCATGTTTATTTATGCGGAAAAGTATAAATCTTTTTTTAAATACAGCGAAAATTAAATATATAATGGCTATGAATCGAATCGGAACAATATATCTATTTATACTTCTTAAATAAAATTTTATATTCCCTAGAACAAAACTCCTCGAAAGCGGAACCCTATGAAGCCATCCCTTAAAATATATAAATATGGGTACTATCATAATACCTATCAAAAAAATAAGTATTAAATCCCTTTTTATATTCTGCCTTTCAAAATTAAAAATCAAATAGTGCGTAATTAAACCAAGCATCAAAGGGAAAAATAAACCGAAATTCGAGTTGAAAAGAAAAAAAGATGAAATTATAATTTTAAATTCCGAAAACCGTTTTTTTTCCGCGTAATCCAAATAACCATGTATAAGCATCAATGCAAAAAAAAGAGCCAGGCTGTAATATCTGGCCTGCCTGATCATTAAAAGATATGGAACACACATCAATAAAATTACAGAAGAAATCCTTGCTGTCCGAAGGGAAAAAAGTCTTTTTGCTAAAAAATATGCTGCAATAAAGGAAAATATCCCGAATAATACAAAAGGAAATCTTGCAGAAAAGGTTGACTTACCAAATAAATAAAAGGAAATGGCAGTAACATAATTTTGAAGCCACGGCTGAAAAATCCACGTATAATTTTCTCTATAGCCTACATCAGAAACTACAAGCAGACTTCCGTCAAACGCGCACGGATAACCAAATTTTAGAATATTTTGCGCGATAACAGCGTTTTCTGCTTCATCTTGCCAAAGATATTGATTTCCTAAATTTAAAAAGGCGAGTAAACACAATAAAATTAAAGAAAGAAGCGAAAAATAATCTATTTTAACGAAGTTTTTTGAAACCATTGTATAGTTTTTAAAAGTCCTTCCTCTAAGGATATTTTCGGTTTCCATTTCAAAAGCCTGATCGCTTTTCTTATATCAGGCTGCCTGACTTTTGGGTCGTCTACCGGTAGAGGCTTATGTACGATTTTGCTTTTACTCTTCGTTAATTTAATTATTTTTTTTGTCGCTTCCAGAATGGTTATTTCATGGGGATTGCCCAAATTAACCGGTTCGTTAAGGCCGGAAAGCATCAGTTTATAAATTCCGTCGATTAAATCATCGATATAGCAGAAACTGCGCGTCTGAGAACCATCGCCATAGACAGTTAAAGGTCGATTATTGAGTGCCTGAATAACAAAATTAGGAATTGCACGGCCATCGTTTTTACGCATCTTTTCCCCAAAGGTATTAAAGATACGGGCTATTTTAGTGTCTATTTTATGTGTCCTATGATAGGCCAAGGTAATGGCTTCGGCAAAACGCTTTGACTCATCGTAAACACCGCGCGGCCCTACGCAATTTACGTTACCATAATAATCTTCCTTTTGCGGATGGACGAGGGGATCACCGTAAATTTCGCTTGTTGAGGCGAGCAAAAATTTAGCTTTTTTTGCCTTTGCGAGGCCTAAAGCATTGTGCGTGCCAAGCGAACCAACTTTTAACGTTTTTATGGGGTATCTTAAATAATCGACAGGGCTTGCCGGAGAGGCAAAATGCAGCACATAATCTAATTTGTCTTTTATATTTATGTATTTAGTAACATCGTGCTTTACGAATCTAAAGTTCTTATTATTTAGAAGATGTTTTATGTTGTCTAATCTTCCCGTGACAAGATTATCAATGCATATAACAGAATAACCTTTTTTAATAAAAACATTGCATAAATGCGAACCTATAAATCCCGCTCCTCCTGTAATTAAGACTCTCTTCTTCATGGTTTCTGTTTTCGGCTAAACCACTCGACTGTTCGTTTAAGTCCTTCTTCGAACTGAATAAAATCTTTTATTTCTAATTTTGTCTTTAATTTTGTTACATCTGCTAATGTCTTTCTGACATCACCGGCTCTTCTGGGTTTAAATATCGGCTTGATATCTTTTTCAAGAATCCTGTTAACTGCATCCACAATACTTAAAACAGTATGAGATTCCCCACAGGCAACATTAAATATTTCACCTGATATACTGCGGGTGGTTGCTGCTTTTATATTCGCCTCAATAACGTTGTCTATAAAAGTAAAATCTCTCTCTTGCAAACCATCTCCGTGAACGGGTGGATTTTCATCGTTCAAGATACATATAATAAACTTTGGTATTACAACCGCATATTGGTTGTCCAGGGATTGTCGTTGGCCAAATACATTGAAATATCTCAATGAAACAGTTTCCAATCCAAAACTATTTGAAAAAAGCCTGCAGTAATATTCACCCATTAATTTAGTGGTTGCATATGGAGAAATAGGATTTGGGCTATCATCCTCTTTCTCGGGAAACCTATCTCTTTCTCCATATACCGAGCTTGAGGAGGCATAGACAACCCTTTTTACCTTATTTTCCTTTGCCTTTATCAATAATCTTAATGTGCCATTTACGTTAACATCGTTATATTCAAGAGGTCTCTCCATTGATTTTGGCACACTCCTTAGGGCGGCTTGATGTAAAACAAAATCTACCCCTTTAAGGGCTTTATCAAGATCTTTATCTTCTCTTATATCACCTTTTATAAAAGTGATTTTGTCCATTACGGATGAGAGATTTTCAATTTTGCCTTCACAAAGATTGTCCAGAACGATAACTTTTTCACCATCCTTAACCAGTTTCTCTACGATGTTAGAGCCGATGAAACCTGCTCCGCCTGTGACTAAATAAGTGTTCACCCCGTTAGACCTCTTTTTTACCCCGTGACCTTATAAAGGTCTAACGGGGTTCTGCTTCCCTTTTTTGCTTACCAAAAGATGTCCTATTCCAGATTCTCTCATGGAGATAATAAAATAGCATATTCAACCCGCTAGTAGTTATGGCTATTGCTAATGATACCTTTACTTCTTTGTTGTATAGATAAACGACTATCCATGTTGTCGCAAAAGCTATCAAACGCCATGTTATAGTCTTAATTAATGACCTTTTACGCTGATCCATATTGCTATAGTTTAACTATATTCTTAGATTTTATTCCCAATCTATCAAATATATTTCTCGTATCAAGGATAAGTCGTATGTTTTTTGCTATAAATTTGTAATCTATATTTGAATGGTCGGTGACAACTAACGCGCAATCAGATCTTTTCAGCACTTTTTTATTTATCTTTGTGCATTTTAAATCAATATCATTTATTTTAAGATATGGGAAATAAGGGTCGTAATAAGATACCTTTGCTCCTCTTTTTTGTAACTGATCTATAATATGTGTAGCCGGAGATTCCCTTAAATCCTTTACATCCTTTTTATAGGCAACCCCTACGATTAAAATATTTGATTTTTCCAATTTCTTTTTTCGTTTGGATAAAATCCTTTCTAATTTATCTACTACATATTGTGGCATTACCTCATTAACAGACGACGCCAGATCTATAAACTTTGTCTCAAAGCCATGCTCTTTCGCTTTCCAAGATAAATACAATGGGTCAATGGGAATGCAATGCCCGCCCACGCCTGGCCCCGGATAAAACGGCATAAAACCATACGGTTTGGTCTTCGCAGCATCAACAATCTCCCATATGTCAAGACCAAATTTGTCGCATAAAGTTGCTATTTCGTTAACAAGGGCTATATTTACGATGCGAAAGGTATTTTCCAAAAGTTTTACCATTTCAGCAGCATTTGCCGAACTTACGGGAATAACTTCTTTTATAACCTGCTCATAAAGTAATTTAGCAATTTCGGTCGACTTCTTAGAAATTCCGCCTATGATTTTAGGAGTATTTTCTGTTTTATAAATTTTGTTACCGGGGTCTATTCTCTCGGGAGAAAAGGCAAGGTAAAAATCTCTGCCCTCCTTAAGTCCTGCGGATTCCAAAATTGGCAAAAGTATTTCCCTGGTGGTCCCGGGATATGTCGTTGATTCAAGAACAATTATTTGACCCTTTCGGATGTTATCCTTGACTTTACTAACCGCTTCTCTTATGTGAGAAATATTGGGTGTCCTATCTTTGCTTAACGGTGTCGGAACGCAAATTATTACAGTATCTAATTTTTTTATAAATTTAAAATCTGTTGTGGCTTTAAATTTTCCCTTCTTTAGTGCTTCGCTCAATTCAATGTTAGAAACATCCGTAATATAAGAGATCCGTTTTTTTATCTTCTTTATTCTCTCCTTATCTATGTCGATCCCGATAACATTAAAACCTTTTCTTGCAAAGGTTAGAGCAAGGGGAAGGCCGACATATCCCAGACCGATTACACCTATTACCGCTTTTTTATTCTTTATTTTTTGCTTTAAATCTATTCTATCTTTTTTCACCCCGTTAGACCTCCCGCTATTCTTAACACCACCCTGCTAGAACCTCTCTGAGGTCTAACGGGGTTCATTTTAGATATTCCCGAAGCGCGCCTTCCCACCTCCGCATAGTAAAATCAAAAATCTCCTCAAATTTAGCATTATCCAACACTGTATACGCAGGCCTTTTTGCCGGCCTATTGAGTTTATCACTTTTTATCGGCAACACCTTTACGTCATCAATCCCGGCTATCCTCAATATTTCTTTAGCATAATCAAACCACGAAACCTCACCCTTATTTGATACGTGGTATATCTCCCATTTCGGTTTTCGTGTGCCGAGAACCAAATCTATCAATCTTACTACTGCCTTCGAAAAATCCTTCGTATAAGTCGGTGTTCCTATTTGGTCGTCAACGACTCTCAATGCTTTACAGCTTTTTGCCTTTTCGAGAATCGTATCGACGAAGTTTTTTCCATTCGCTCCGTACAACCAGCTTGTCCTCAATATTATATATTTGTTTAATGACCTAACCCGCTTTTCACCTTCCAATTTGGATTTGCCGTAAACACATGTAGGATTAGGTTGGCCTTTTTCTGTATAAGGCGATTTTTTATCTCCGTCAAATACAAAATCGGTGCTTATGTAAACTAATGGTATGCCTAAATCAGAGCAAGCATTTACAATGTTTTCGGTACCGTCAACGTTTATTTTCTCTGCTTTAGCCGGTTCTCTTTCGCACCCATCAACATCTGTCCAGGCAGCTGTGTGTATAATCAAATCCGGCTTTGCGCCAGTTATTGCTTTTATAGTTTTATTTTTATCGGTTATATCACAGTGAATAAAAGCGTTCGATGCTCGAATGTCTAAGCCGATGACATTGTAATCGCGCGATAACTCCTTACAAAGATCAACGCCCAGCATACCGCCGCAACCGATTACCAAAATTTTTCTTCTTTTCTCTTCTTTAGCCTTTTCCACCATTTAGTGTTTTTTTTATACCAATGCACGGTTTCCTTTAATGCATCCTCAAATTTATACTTTGGCTTCCAGCCAAGTTTTTTTACTTTCGTAGAATCTAAAGCATAACGCTTATCATGGGCCGGCCTATCTTTAACGAATTTTATCAGCTTTTCGTCTTTCCTTAAGATTTTTAATATTTTTTTTGTAAGGTCTATATTTCTTAGTTCATTTCCGCCGCCAATATTATAAACCTCGCCAACTTTCCCATTATTGAGTATGAAATTTATTGCATCGCAATTATCTAAAACATAAAGCCATTCTCTTACATTGCTTCCATCTGCGTAAAGGGGTAATTTCTTATTTTCAAGTGCATTCGTAATAAAAAGAGGAATAATCTTCTCTGGATATTGAAACTGACCAAAGTTATTGGAACTCCTGATAATAATTGCTGGCAGTTTATAAGTCACATAATAAGACCGCACTAACAAATCTGCGGCTGCTTTACTCGCGGCATAAGGACTGTTTGGCCGCAATTGGCTTGATTCGTTGAATGCCCCTTTTGTTATGCTTCCGCAAACTTCATCTGTCGAAATTTGAATGTAGCGTTTGATTCTAAACTTTTTTGCTGCATCCAGCAGTATCTGTGTGCCGAACACATTTGTCTTAATAAATTCTGTCGGGTCTTTAATAGAGCGGTCGACATGCGATTCCGCGGCAAAATTTATTATAGCATCGCAATTCCTTGCCAATTCAAAAACAAGTTTCCTATCGCATATATCGCCCTTTACAAATTTATATCTGGGGTCTTTTTCAACATCTTTCAAATTCTCCAGATTACCACTGTAAGTCAACTTATCAAGATTTATCAATTTTAATCCTTTATCCTTAATCCTTAACACTTGTAGAATGTATCGAATAAAATTTGACCCGATAAACCCGGCTCCGCCTGTTACAAGTATCTTCTTAAATCTCATATTCTCTCTTTATTTCCTGTTTTTCTTGCTACAAGATTATTTGCTCTCAAAAGCGAATCAAAAGTGCCGCTGTCGGTCCACCAACCCTTCAAAATACTATATGTCAGTTCCCCTCTTTCCAAATAGGCATTATTTACATCTGTTATTTCGAGTTCACCCCTTCTAGAAGGCTTAAGTGTTTTTATAATTTTAAATACCGTCGAATCATACATATAAATGCCTGTAACAATATAATCTGATTTAGGCTTTTTTGGCTTTTCCACAATCTTGGATATGCGTTTTTTCTTGTCAAATTCGACAACGCCAAAACGCTCCGGGTCCGGAACCTTCTTTACTAATATCTTTGCTCCTTTCGGCTGCTTTTCGAAATCCTCTACAGCTTTCTTAATATCTTTTTCTATGATATTATCGCCGAGAATAACAACAATCTTTCCATTGTCTGCAAAGTGTTCCGCCAGACCCAATGCCTGAGCTATACCGCCTTCACCTTCCTGATAAGTATAGTTAATATGTTTAAGACCGAAAGCATGTCCATTGCCTAGGAGTCTTAAAAATTCACCGGCATTATTGCCTCCGGTAACAATCATTATATCTTTTATACCTGCATTAACTAATGTCTGAATCGGATAATAGATCATAGGCTTGTTGTAAATTGGCAGTAAATGCTTGTTATTTACTCTCGTCAAGGGATATAGTCTTTTTCCTAACCCTCCTGCTAAAATTATACCTTTTAAAGCCATTACTCTTTTCTCCAATCAAACGGTATATCGTTTTCAAAAGCGTCTACCCTGCATTCATCCGGATTGGCATGATTATACGCTTCCGTCGGCGTATTTATCACGACGGATTCCTCATCCGCTATACCTTTGAAACCATGATATACCCCTTTCGGAATTGAAACCAGCTTAGGATCCTCTAAACTCATTGAGATATCCATAGTTTTACCAAATGTAGAAGAATCCTTTCTCGCGTCATATAACCCAACACGGATCTTTCCTTTAACGCAACAGACGTTATCTATTTGTAAATTATGCCAGTGCCATGCCTTTACGATACCGGGTTTTACGGTAGTCATATAAACCTGACCGAATTTTTCAAATACCTCGTCATCCGAACGAAATATCTCCATCAACCGCCCTCTCTCATCCGGAATTACCTTCAGCTTCTTTATCTTTACACCATCAATCACTCTTACTCCTTTGGTATTGCTGATAATAGAGTTGTAATGTTGCCGGAGCGACTGTTACAAATTGCTCATACAAACGCGCCATTAACCCCGCCCTTTTTACAGAAAGGGCGGGGTGAAAGATTATGACCTATTTTGACAACTCTTGACATATTTGGACAATGAGCAATTTTTATCACAGTGAGCGAGGGGCGCGTATCCCCGAGCGAACGACAAGCGAAGGCAACATTGCAACTCTAAACCTTTCTTCCAATGCCAACATACCGAAACCCCATCTTCCTCATCTTCTTTGGGTCGTAAATATTCCGCCCATCTATAATAATCGGCTGATGTAAGAGTTTTTTGATTTTTTTAAAATCCAATTCCTTAAATTCATTCCATTCGGTTAAAATCACAAGGCAGTCACTTCCGTTTGCGGCCTCATAAACATTCTTACAAAATTTTACATTTTTTAAAATCTTCTTTGCTTTGTTGATTGCTTCAGGATCATAAGCCTTAATGTTGCAACCCGCCCCTTGCAATCTAGTGATGATATCTAAAGAAGGAGCTCCTCTCATATCATCTGTGTCAGGCTTAAAGGATAAGCCTAATACACCTATTGTTTTTCCGGGCAAGTTCCATAACATATGTTCTATCTTTTTAATTAAAAGGTCTTTTTGAGCTTCGTTAATTTTTCTCACTTCCCTTAATAATCCGAAATCGTATCCCAATCTCTCTGATATATGTATAAATGCGTTCACATCTTTGGGAAAACAGCTTCCGCCGTACCCCACCCCGGCATTCAGAAAACTCGTATTAATCCTTTTGTCCAGGCCTATTCCTTTTGCCACTTCCACCACATCTGCGCCGACCTTTTCGCATATATTGCTTATAGCGTTTATAAAAGATATCTTTGTGGCAAGAAATGAATTTGAGGCATGTTTTATTACCTCTGCTCCCTTGATATCTGTAATAACTAGAGGCGCTTTGAAAAGGCTATAAAGTTCTACTAAAAGCCCCTTGGCCTTTTTAGATTCAACCCCTATTACTATTCTATCAGGATGCATAAAATCCTCTATCGCAGAGCCTTCTCTTAAAAACTCCGGATTTGAGGCAACGTCAAATTTTACCTTATTTTTTTTAAAGGATTTTATAATATCTTTTACCCTTTCCCCTGTCTCAACCGGAACCGTGCTTTTTTCGACTATTAATTTATATGATTTTATATTGGCTGCGATATCTCTTGAGACCTTTTCGATAAATAAAAGGTCTGCTTCGCCGTTTTCTTTCGAAGGCGTGCCTACGCAAATGAAAATTACATCGCTCTTTGAAACAGCCTCTTTTATGCTGCTTATAAATGTAAGCCTTCCCTCTTTTTTGTTGCGCTTGACCATTTCCTCTAATCCAGGCTCATAGATTGTAATCAGCCCTTTCTTCAGGGATTTTATCTTTTCAATATTATTATCTGCGCATATCACATTATTGCCCAAATCGGCAAAGCAGGCGCCCGTAACCAATCCAACATACCCCGTTCCGATTATTGATATATTCATTATCTTCTCCTATTAGGGATAAAATTATAACATATACATGGGGATGACGCAATTAAAAACCCTAGTACTGTCCGGGTCGGGAAATGGTTCAGCGCATAGAACCGGGGGTTGGCCTGTGGTAGGTTCTCTTAAGGCCGAACGGAACATCGGGGAAGGCCTTGATGCGGAATATTACCCAAAAGGCGTATTCCCCTTCTTTAATGTTGCAGGTGAGCTCTCCCAACCAGCAGTGCAGGTCTTTGTAAATAGTATATTCCTGCTCCTGCCATTTTTGATCATGGGTATCAAAACGTTCATAAGCCCGGATAGCCCAGCCTTTACTCAGAGACCATCCTTCGTTTATTTTATATGTCGCGTCTAATGTGAATTGGCTTGTAGTATCTGTATCGCTGTGTTCGTATCTATGGCCCATGCCAAATTTTAATTTCTCTCCGATATCGCATATTAAATCCGTATTTGCGGATTTTATAAAATAATCCTTTGAACTCATGGTTATATCTGTTTGAGCAAAAAGCCAATCATAAGGCCGTAATTCAAGTTCATATTTTACATCCGTAAACTTGCCTACGCCTTTAAATCCTAAATTACCCTTTTTAAACCTGTAGAGATAATCCGTCGAGGCAATAAACCTTAATAAATCCACGCTCTTCCATCCGTCCTGTTCCCTTTTCTTCGTCTGAAGCTTATGTTCTAAGCTTAAGGAAATGCCATTTCGGTAATCCAGGCTGTCTATAGAGTCAAATTGAAATAAATTATCCGGTGAAATGCTTGGCTGATCCCTGTGATAAAATCCTACAGTAGGCGTAATTATATGTCTCAACCTATTTATATCCATCAGGGGTGTTTCTATATCAAAAATTCTATAAAGTTTTGTGCTCAAATCTAAACCATATTCGTATATTTCTCTTAAAAGATTATCTTCTCCCCATTTATTTTTTGAATAATAAGTTTGTCTGGTCGCTGCATAAGGAGTCGCAACCAAACTTTTAAAAAGTTTGGTTGCGTATGAGATTTTATGATATGTATCAAATCTTAACGCCTCCTCATCCTCTGAATCTAAGGATTCTTTATACTTTTTGGAAAAATTAGTAAAAGACATATCATTGTGATAATAAAAAAACGTATCCCAGAGCCTCTGGTTATTAACCTGTAAACTCAGCTCCGGCAATCTCTCCGTAACCGTAAAGAAATCGTCCAGCCTTTTTCTGGCAAGTATTTTGAAACTATAATTCGGTTTCGTCGTAATGATAGAGACATAATTATCCGCTTCCATGCCTTCTTCGTATTCTCTGTAGAAGTAATCTTTTATCATGTTTTCGTCGCTCAATTTATTAATTTCTATCGCACCCATTGTATCTTTCGTAAAATCTATTAAATGTTTATATTGAAACCTCCACCTATCATCGACGCTTCCGGTCTTTTTTATCGTAAGGTCGTTATTTTCCTGGGCAAAATAAAATCGAGCAGTGCCATCTCCGAGTTCGTCTAAATCATAACTATAGTCTATGCCTTCGCCCAGGCCTTTTTTCTCTCTATAATCAAGCCTTAGATAGCCCTTGCATTTTTCATCTAAATAATACCTATAAGCGCCCAGCGCATAATAGCCCCAATTACTGTCATAACCCGGCATAACGGTTATCTTGGTCTTAACATCGCGGATGGGCTGAACATAATACGGAACATAGAATAACGGCACGTCGCCGATAAAGAAAAGTACATGTTTTGCAATAACTTTATCGTCAAGATAAAATCTCACCTGTTTTGCCTGAACTCTATAATGTGGTTTTTCAAGATCGCAGGTAGTGACATAACCGTCGTCGAAGACTACCTTTTTATCTGAAACCTTTTCTACCTTTTCAGAATGGGCGTAAATGGGGTCTGCACTTATATATCCATCTATAATCGTCCCTGTTTTTTTTACAAAGTTGTATTCAATCCTTTTCCCTTTGAATGAGGCGCCGGGCTGTGTAATCTTTACATTGCCCTCGCACATACCAATTTTTGTATCTGTAAATACGGTTATCTTATCGCATGTAAGTTTTACATCGCCGTATGTAATATTTATATTGCCGTTGCCTATGATTTTCTTTTGAGCCTGGAAATATTCTACCCTGTCACCGTTGACAACAACTGGTACTGCCCTTTTTTTAAAGTCCTTTAATTCACCTTTCGGCAAAAGTTTGGGAAATTCCTGGGCAAGAGTGGTATTGGTGAGAAATGTGAGGGTTATGAAAAGAAATAGACAGCGTTTCAATATAACTCCATTTACTTCTTCGGGACCTTCTTCCAATCTTCCAAGAATCTCTGTATCCCTATGTCTGTCAGAGGATGTTTTACAAGCTGTTGAAGAATCTTATAAGGCACGGTTGCGATATCAGCACCCACCAAAGCCGCATCCAGGACATGAAGCGGATGCCTCACGCTTGCCACTATTATCTCTGTTTTAAAACCGTAATTTGAATAAATTTCTTTTATATCCCTGACTAAATTCATTCCGATATGACTTATGTCGTCCAGCCTTCCTATAAACGGGCTAATGTAGGTTGCTCCGGCTTTAGCGGCAAGAAGCGCCTGGGTTGCGGAAAAACATAAAGTTACGTTCGTCTTAATTTTTTCTTTCGATAGTATCTTTACGGCTCCTAAACCATCTTTTGTTAAAGGTATCTTTACGTTTATATTTTTGTGGAGCTTCGAAAGCGGCCTTGCCTCGCTAACCATGTCATCTTTATTAAGGCTTATAACCTCCGCAGAAATAGGCCCGTCAACTATGCTTACAATCTCTTTTATAATTGATTCAAAATCTCTTCCTTCTCTCGACACCAGCGTTGGATTTGTCGTAACGCCGTCAATAATTCCCAGATCGTTCATTTCCCGTATTTCATCGACGTTAGCAGTATCGATAAAAATTTTCATATATCCCCCTGCTTCTCTTTCACCAATGCTACTGCCCCTATCACCCCTGCGTCTTCTCCCAACTTCGCCTTTACAATCCTTACGGTTTTAGCCGGTAATACCATGGCCCGCTTTTTTATAGTCTCTTTTACGGCATCGAAAATAAATCGCCCGGCATTGGCTACCCCTCCGCCTATTACTATAATCTCGGGATTTAATAAGTTTATAACACCGGAAAGGCAAACACCGAGATATATACCTGTATCTCGTAAAATCTTTATAGCTATCTTATCACCTTTTTTGGCTCGTTCATATATCACTTTCGGAGTTATTTTTCGGATTTTGCCTGCCCCGTACCCGAGCGAAGTGAGTGGTACGGGGGATTTTGGATTTTGGATTTTGGATTTTTCTTTGTACTTCTTAACAATATATTTATTGCCGACGTAAACCTCCATACATCCGGAGCCCCCGCAAAGACATTTAGGCCCGACGACATTGATTGGCATGTGCCCTATTTCTCCGCCTGCCAAATCAGTGCCCCTATAAATTTTGCCTTCTAAAATTAATCCGCCGCCAACCCCAGAACCCAAAGTCACACCAATCATATTTCTAGCCCCTTTTCCTGCGCCGTAATAAAATTCTCCCAAAGTCATAACATTGACGTCATTGTCCATATGGGTGGAAAGTTTAGTTTTTGCTTGCATCATTTCCTCAAGAGGAACCTCTCTCCATCCCCTTATATTTGTAAGATAATGCACAATCCCCATATTGCTGTCAATTGCGCCTGGCGCACCTATGCCTGTGCCAAAGATTTCGCTCGAATTCAGTTTAAATTCTCGTAACATTCCATAAATTATGTCCTTGGATATGCTGACAAATTCATACTCGTTTTTGTATGCTGTGGTAACGATAACTTTTTTTACTTTTATGCGGGCATTTTTATCAAGCAATGCGTATTTTGTATTCGTCGCACCAATATCGATACCTATGTAATATTTCTTTCTCATATGTCATCCTTTTTTCGACAGTATACCACAATCCTATGTTCGCCTCAACCCATTCTTTCCCACACACTAACTTGATTTCTGCCAGCCTCTTTCGACCGATACATCGCCTTATCGGCTTTTTCTATTAATAGTCCGGAATCTTTTGCATTTTCCGGGTATACGCTTATTCCTATGCTTACCGTAAACTTCAAGTTTTCATCATAAGCGCTGATAAGTCGGTCCTCGCATGCCTTTCTTATTCTTTCGGCCACGTGAAGCGCCCCGTCCCTTCCTGTTTCGGGAAGAAGAACGGTAAATTCTTCGCCCCCATACCTTGCCGCCAGATCGATTTCCCTGACATTATTTTTTATAATAGAGGCTATTTCCCTTAGCGCTGCATCACCCACCATATGTCCGTATCTATCGTTGCAATTTTTAAAATGGTCTATGTCAATCATCAAAATTGAAAATTTAAGTTTTAATCTCCGAGACCTTTCTATTTCTTCAGAAAGCCTGTCTATAAAGTATCTCCTTAAATAAATCTCCGTTAGTCCGTCGGTAATGGAAAGCTTTTCTACGGATTCATATAGGGTTACCTTTTTTAACTGCAGGGCAAGTTGAGAATCAAGTATCGAAGAATACTCTCTGTATTCCACTTTTAAATCCTTTAAAAAGTCCGAGAACACGGAAACAATTTCTTTTCTCTTTAAAACTCCCGACATCTTTTTATTTACTTCGTAAATCCGGCTTAGGGCCGACGATTTTTTATCTAAAAGCTTCTTTTTATTTTGAATCTCCTCATTCTCTATCTTCAAAATATTAAATATCTCCGATTTGGATTCCAGGCTTTCTCTGATCTTTGCCTCGCTCCTCTTAAATAAATTCTTACACCATCTAATGGCTAAGAGAAATAAAAATAAGAGGTATAATAACATCAATATGCGCATACTTGATTTTTGCCTTTTTCTTTTGCTTTATAAAGTCTTCTATCGGCGTCTCTTAAAAGGTCTTCGACTAAACTTGAATCTGAAGGACTTGTTGCGATACCGGCCGAAATAGTAATATTTGTCTTTTTCCTTCTTAACATAATGGATGTATTTTCTATTCTTCTGCGCAACCGATCACTCAATGCAACCGCCTCTGCCTTATCCCTATCTACAAGTATCAGCGCAAACTCTTCGCCGCCGTATCGAGCCGCTATATCTCCGCCACGCAAATCTTCCGTTAAAATTCTAGCTATATGCTTTAATACCAAGTCTCCGGCCGTATGCCCGTATTTGTCATTGTAATCCTTGAAATTATCTATATCTAACAACACAAGAGAAAAAGGTTTTTCGCTTTTAAGGGACCTTTTAACCTCGTTTGCAAGCCTCTCTTTAAAATACTTGTGAACATAAAGCGAGGTCAATCCGTCGGTTATAGCCAGGTCGCTAACGCGTCTATAAAGAATAGCGTTCTCCAGCGCAACGAACGCAAGGTCGGATATTATATCCAACAATCTCAAATCCTCTTGTGTATAAAATGACTTTTGCGCGCTGTCCATTCGCAATATACCAAGTACCTTATCTTTGCTCATAAGAGGCGCTGACGCAATAGAATGAAAACCTTTGTCTAAATTTTGGTTTTCCAGCGAAAATCTGAAATCGTTATATATGTCCTCCACCAATAAAGGCTGTCTTTTTTTAAAAACCCATCTATCGAATATATCGCCGTTTTTCATTTTAATGTATGGGGTAATGCCTATTTTTTTTGAATAAGTTAATTCCAACTCCTGTTTTTTTGTATCTACAAGGAAAAATAAAATTCTGTCGGATTTCCCGAATATCCGGTATGTATTTTCGACAATAATTTTAATAACCTTTTCACAAGACAAGCTGGAACTGAATTTTTCGATTATGCCGCTTAAATTAGAATATCTGGCAAGGCGCCAGTCAAGTTGTTCCAAGTTCTGTCTATTTTTATTTAATTCATTTTTTAACAGATTCGTATCTTCTTCAACTTTTTCTATCTCTATTTTGTATTTTTGATTCAAAATAAAAAATTTATCGGCGAATCTATATCCTATAAAAACGGCCGCCGCAAGGGAAAGAAAATAATACGGTTCCAGCGCTATGTTATATTTGGTAAATAGCAAAAAAATGAAGGCCGCCGATATCAAAGAAGAAACAAAACCGGTTATCTTACCCAACCCTACCCATATAAAAAGCAAAACAATATTTGCGGAAAGTGTAAGAAAATATACTGTGGGCGGAAGTCTCCAGAGGCTGGAATTTGCGGAAATGAGGATTGCTGCTAATAACACAAGTGAGGATATGCCTAAAGAAAACCTCAGTCTGGAAGGACTCATAAAAAATTATACAATAGCTTTTTCGGTATCTTTGTCAAAGATATGGATCTTGTTCATGTCAAAGACAAGATCCATATCCTGGTTTATTTCGGGCCTGTTATGCCCTCCGACTTTTGCTATTAATCTGTGTTTTCCGGTGAAGAGGTGCAGATATACTTCGGAGCCCATCGGCTCGACAACCTCACAAGAAAGGGTTACGACGTTTTCAGGCGGGGCTTCTGAAACAAATAACTTATCATAGATATCTTCGCTCCTTATTCCGAATATCACTTCTTTTTCTAAATAAGGGCTTATTTTAGGTATCATTTCATCGACTAATTTTACGCGGATTCTCCCTTCGTCAAAATAGAATTTGTTGTCTTTTTTTATAATCTTCCCATTTAGAAAGTTCATGGGCGGACTTCCTATAAATCCCGCAACAAATTTATTGACAGGTTCCTCGTAAATAGTTGCGGGGTCCGCTACCTGATGCACCACGCCATCATCCATAACAACAATTCGCTGGCCTAATGTCATGGCTTCTATCTGGTCATGTGTCACATAAATCATTGTTGTTTGGAGCCTTATATGCAGCCTGTGAATCTCTGTTCTCATCTGGACGCGCAATTTGGCATCCAGATTGCTTAACGGCTCGTCAAACAAAAACACCATGGGCTTTCTTACTATTGCCCTGCCGACCGCTACGCGCTGTCTTTGCCCCCCTGAAAGCGCTCGCGGTTTTCTATTCAAAAGTTTGTCCAGGCCCAAAATCGCTGCGGCATCTTTAACCCTTGTATCTATTTCCGAGGCCGGATATCTTCTGAGCCTAAGGCCAAAGGCCATATTTCCATAAACGCTCATATGGGGGTAGAGGGCATAATTCTGGAAGACCATGGCAATATTTCTGTCTTTCGGAGGAACAGTATTTACTAATTTATCTCCTATATAAACATCCCCCTTGGTAGGTTCTTCTAAACCGGCGATTATCCGCAGAATCGTGGACTTTCCGCATCCGGAAGGCCCTACCAGGACAACAAATTCTTTATTCTCCACCCCTAAATTGATGTCCTTAACGGCTACCACCCCTCCGGGGAAAGTTTTGTTTATATTTCTTAAGCTTACTTGAGCCATAATTAAGCCCTTATTATAGCCTACTGTAAAACGATGTCAATAGATTTTGGTTACGTTAACCGCTGAAATGTCTTATCAAACCAGCAATGGTCTCCTTCAAATTCTTCCTATGCACAATCATATCAATCAACCCGTGCTCCAAAAGAAACTCAGACCTTTGAAAGCCCTGCGGCAATTTTTGTCTTATTGTTTGCTCTATAACACGTGGTCCCGTAAAACCTATCAATGCCTTTGGCTCGGCTATTATAATGTCGCCCAATGAAGCGAAACTTGCCAAAACTCCTGCCATAGTCGGATTTGATAACACAGATATAAATAATCCTTTCTTTTCGTTATGCTTGGCGAGCGCGGCGCTTGTCTTTGCCATCTGCATTAAACTCAACAGTCCCTCATACATGCGGGCACCCCCGCCGGAACCCGAGACTATGATAAGGGGTAATTTATTTTTTATAGAAAACTCTATTAGGCGGGTAATCTTTTCCCCTACTACAGAACCCATAGATCCCATGATGAACCTCGAATCCGTAACGCCGAATGCAACATCTCTTTTTTCTACTCTACCCTCGCCTACCACAGCAGCCTCACTCAGGCCGGTGGCTTGCTGGTCGGATTTGATTTTATCTTTATATGTCTTGGGCCCTTTGAAATTAATGGGATCAAGGGTTTCCATATCCTTATGCATTTCTTTAAAACTATTTTTATCCAGAATTAAATCAATTCTTTCTTCTGCTCTGAGCGTAAAATGGAAATTGCATTTTGGGCATACCATTAAATTTTCTTCGAGTTTTTTTCTGTAGATTAATTCTCCGCAATTCTCACATCTCACCCACAGGCCGCTTGGCATATCCTTCTTCTTTCTTATCGTAACCTTTGTATATTTCGGTTTCTTAAATAGTGCCATTGTTATATACCCAACAATTCTCGTGCTCTATCCACCGCGGAACTTGCGTCTTCAGCATATCCGTCAGCGCCTATTCTATCAGCGAATTCCTGTGTAACGGGTGCCCCTCCAACCATTGCCCGAACTTTCGTATTCGGGTTTTCGGCCTTTAATAATTTTATTACTTCCCCCATAGACGGCATAGAGGTCGTGACTAACGAAGACATAGCTAAAATATCCGCGTTTTCCCTCGAAGCCGAATCGATAAAAGCCTTTGGCGAAACATCAATCCCTAAATCTATAACCTGAAATCCTGCGCCTTTAAACATCATTCCGACAATATTTTTTCCTATATCATGCAAATCTCCTTTTACCGTGCCTATAACAACTTTACCGACGGGTTTTATGCCTGATTTGGCCAGGTGGGGCTGCAATATATCCAACCCGGCCTGCATAGCCTTCGCCGCGATCATAACCTCCGGGATAAAAATCTCGTTTTTCTTAAATTTATCCCCGATTGCATCCATCCCGGAAATAAGTCCATTATCTAAAATCTCTTTGGGTGATATGGATTCCTTAAGGAAATTTTCTACTATTTCCTTTACCCCCGCCGCGTTCCCTTTACCTAATTCTGTTTTGATTTCTTCGTACATACTTACCACTTATCACTTACCACTTAAAACTTATTAATTACCAGCCCCGTCAGAAGTTTCGGATAAAAATATGTTGACTTCTGGGGCATCATATCCCTTCTTTGGGCAACTTCTTTTACCTGATGAATTTTTGTAGGATTAAGGAAAAAAGCAATTTTATATCTTCCGCTGTCTATCAGGTTGATAACGTGCTTGGGATCTCTCACATATTTTATATTATCTTCCGAATCTTTTAAAGATAATAAATCTTTTAATATAAAGTTATGCAATATGGTAACATCCAGCCTTTTCCAGTAGGAAGATTTTTCGCTCTTTATTACTTTTGGAAGAGATATATTCTTTTTTAAAGCAAGAAGAAAATAAATTTTTTTTTCCGTATACATGCCGAAATGCGGCCTCTTTTTATCCTTTGCCAGGGCCTTCAGAAGTCTATCCAAATCTCTGAAAATTGAGATTTCAAATGAGTCTCCTAATATTTTCAAAATCTCACTTTCATTAAGTGGGCCTATATTCTTTAACAGCCTGTGGGTCGAAAGAATCGTAACGTTGCCTGATTCCTGCAAATTTGTAAAATACATCATTACATAATCAATATCTTTATTGTATCGGCTTTTTTTAGACATTATTTTCCTGTACATTAAAGCGGCTTCGTATCGGTGATGCCCGTCGGCAATGAATATCTTTTTCTCCCGCATACTATTTTTTAAAAGAGATATTATTTTTGCTTCCGACAGCCGCCATAACTGGTGAGTAACGCCTTCGAGGTTTACGGTTACGAGGGGCGGAGTCTTTCTTATGAATTTTTTCAACAATTTTAATATAGTGAAATTTCTATCGTAATACAAGGAAAATATGGGGCTCAGATTCGCATTTACTTTTTTTATGAGATTGAGCCGGTCTATCTTTGGTTTCTCGAGCGTGTATTCATGGGGAAGGATGCCGCTTCTATGGGGGTCTTCTATTTTCATCAACGTTATGAAACCCGTTCGTACTCTCTTTTTTCCTCCGTAAAGGTAGGTAAGCCTATAGACATATATGGAAGGTTTTTTATCTTTTATTAAAATACCTTTTTTTAACCAGCTTTTTAAAAAACGTCCGGCCCTTGTATATTTATTGTCGCGGATGTTGTCGCTTTTAGTTTCTTTTCCTAGAATAAGCCTTATTATATTATAGGGACTTAAATCGTAAAAATGGCTTTGCATTTTTTCTGAAATAACGTCGTAAGGCGGGGTAACTACATTTTCCAGGTTACCGATTTTGGATTGGTTATATAAAATGCCCCTGAAGGGTTTTATATTAGCCACTTTATTCCTTATTTAAATCGCATTTTTTACAGGACGGATTATCTTTATTTTTCGAAGGGCAAATCTTTTCGGGTTTTTTATTTTTATAATCGGTTTGGTAAAAACCGGGACCTTTAAAAATTACTCCTATGCCGCTTGATATAAGGCGGTTGATTTTGCCTTTACATTTGGGGCATTCCGTCAAGGGTTCGGCTGTTATTTTCTGAGAAGCCTCGAATTTATTTGCGCATTTTTCGCATTCGTATTCGTACGTCGGCATTTATAGCTCCTATTACTCAAATACTTTTTTTATA
>SDBU01001215.1_pt1 | contig 37529 bp, 55 predicted proteins | sample 2277071 | NCBI WGS metagenome assembly SDBU01 (sample SAMN10397929, study PRJNA504765) | marine sediment metagenome | isolation source: marine sediment core GS08_GC12, 126 cmbsf | place: Arctic Ocean: Gakkel Ridge, Loki's castle | collected 2008 | reverse complement strand
CCCAAAACAATGCCGAAGGAGCTAAGGGACACCTTCGTTTTGCAACAAAAACAGAACATACAGACACAGTTCTTACAACAAGAATGACTATTGACAACGCTGGCAACGTCGGCATTGGGGTTACCGACCCAGACGTTAAACTAGAAGTCTTTGGCTCTACAGGATTAAAGATAAGTTTTGACGCTACTGATAATACAACATTGGTAACTGATACAACGGGATTACTAACAATAACGCCAAGCGGTGCTGGAGTAAGGCTACCAACTACCAAGCAACTACAATTTAACGATACCTCAACCTATTTTGCTTACAATGGTGGAGATTTAGATCTATTTACTGCCGCCAACAAAACATTAGAACTTCAGACGGTAGTTTACAACGATATTTATATCCCTCTTGCTGGTGCTAAAGTGCCTGCATCTAACGCTCCTACTTGGACTACTTTTGACACTAATTTAAAATCTTATACCTTTGCTTTAAATGATTACACTGACTTAGCTACCGCAGAGATTCTACATGACTATAAAGAAGGCACGAACATTGAAATCCATGTTCACTTTATTACTAATGGAGCTAATGATGGAACTGAAAGAAAGGTAAAATATCGAGTATTCTATTCTTGGGGAGACGTTGGTGAAACAATGACTGGTGAGGCAACGGATACTGCTGAAGAAACCATTGTGGCTTCTGAGGCGGATAGAACCCACCATTCCCTAAGCATTGTTACTGTTACGGGAACCAATTACAAATTGGAGTCTTTGCTGAAAATAAGACTTAAAAGAATTGCCGGTACAGGTACAGAGCCAGCCAACGACCCTTTTGTTGAGATGGTCGGGATTCATTATCAGGTGGTACGGCTCGGTTCTCGTCAAATAGCAACTGCATAGTTGACACATTAGGCAGAAGGCGGTGAGAAATATGGACAAAAACGAAAAATATGTTTACGAAGAAACAACAATAACTGATGTTAAAGACAAACCTATCATCAGGACTCATGACGTACCTCAAACAGAAACATTTACAATCAGGCAAGAAGAAGAAAAGATTGTCAGGATTGAGGAAAATAGGGATAATTATGTTGCGGAAAGAAACGCAGAGATAGCAGCTATTCAAGAGAAGATTGACGAGGCTACAGCAGCATTAGGAGAGTAGTGATATAATGTTGAAGATAGGAGGTGAGAAAAGATGGCATCAGAAGAAAAGAAAGTAAAACCTGAAATCAAATTAGATGAGAAAGAATTGAGATTGTTAAGCCAAGTCTTATTTAATTCTCGATGGGTAGGGCAGGAATGGGAGCAGACGATTAAACCTCTCATAAATAAAATTGCTCAAATAATAGACCAAAATAAAAAGAAAGGAACTTAACGAATTTGATAATTACCAGAAGCCCTTTCAGAATTTCATTAGGCGGAGGTGGAACAGACCTTCCTGATTACTACAAAAAGCATGGTGGTTCTCTAATTACAGCAGCGATTGACAAATTTATGTATATTTCAGTCAACCGCTTGAAAGTAGAGAAGTTTATCAGGCTAAAGTATTCCAAAACAGAAAAAGTAAATAGAATTAACGACATCAAGCACGACTTGGCAAGAGAGGCTCTGCGGTTGACGGATTCCAGTCTAGGGCTGGAAATTGCGTCAATTGCGGACCTCCCTGCCAGAACAGGGCTTGGTTCTTCTGGAAGTTATACTGTTGCTTTGCTAAAAGCACTCCATTCTCTTAAAAAAGAGGTCATTTCAGCTAAAGAATTAGCTGAAGAGGCTTGCCACATTGAAATGGACATCTTAGATAAGCCAGTAGGCAAGCAAGACCAATATATTGCCTCTTTTGGCGGAATAATCCGATTGGACATCAACCAAAAGGGAAAAGTGAAGGTAAAAAGACTCAATTTACCCTTGGGAACGATTAAAAAACTTGAAAATGACTTAATTTTGTGCTATACTAGTATAAGACGAGAAAGTTATGGAATATTAAAAGAAAAAGTCAAAAAAACAAGTATGTTACACAAGATTAAGAAGATAGGCGAGAAATCAGAAAAAGCCCTTCTAACAGGCAACACAAAGCTTCTAGGTCGGCTTTTAGACCTTCATTGGCAAACAAAAAAGACACTTTCAGATAAAATCTCCAATTCTCAGATTGATTACTGGTATGAAAAGGCTAAAAAAAGCGGTGCGGTGGGTGGAAAAATTATGGGAGCTGGTGGTGGAGGATTTTTTATGTTCTGCTGCCCTGGAGAAAAGCGATTTTTAAGAGAAACTCTGAAAAAAGAGGGCTTGATTGAAATTGATTGGCGTTTTGACTTTGAAGGAACAAAGATAATTAGCGACTTTAACTAAAATGAACATAATTGAGAAAACGATTAAAAAGTATAGCAAGGTAAAGCCTAAAATTAGGGTTATTCCCTTCAAACAAACAAAGAGTGATAAAAAGACAGCAAAATTACTTGAAAAAATCATTATTCGCAATTGGGGTTGCATACGAGATAGAATTGAAAATGAAGTATTAAGACCAATGACTAGGTGTTTTTTGTATGGGACTCACAGATGGATAGGTTGTGGTAAAAAAGAACGCCATGTTTGTAGAATTTGTGGTTGGGAAACTTGGATAATAAATGACCCGAAATATTATGGCAACTTTTAGATTAAACAAATTAAAGATTTACTAAAATGAACAACTTTTTCAAAGAATTTAAGCGTGTCATTGACGAAATGCCTCAAAAAGAGGTTGAGAAAGCGGTTGACATTCTTTTTAAGGCTTGGAAAGACGGAAAAACTGTTTTTGCGATGGGTTGTGGCGGTTCAGCCTCAACAGCAACCCATTTTGTCTGTGATTTATCAAAATCTACCATTGTCGGAAAGAGAAAGAGGTTCAAAGCAATGGCTTTGGTGGACAACATTCCCTTAGTGAGTGCTTGGACTAATGATGATGGGTGGTCGCAGGTCTTCTTAGAGCAGTTAAGAGGCTGGATTGGCAAGGGAGATGTTTTAGTTGGTTTTTCTGTTCATGGTGGAAGAATTACTTGGTCAGCCAATCTGACAAATGCCATGCGGTTGGCAAAAATAAGGGGAGCAAAAGTGATTGGTTTTAGTGGTTTTGACGGAGGAGCGATGGAAGTGATGGCTGATGCCTGTATTGTTGTTCCTATTGACACTGAACCACTGGCAACACCGATTGTGGAGTCAGTTCATGTGATGCTTCACCATTTGATTTGTGTATTACTTAGACGAAAAATTGAGGGGAGGTGAAAATGAAAATATTTAATATGGAGATTTTTATTGACACAGCGAATATTGACGAAATCAAGAAGTGGAAAAAGAGAATCGAATTAGGTGGTGTTACCACTAATCAAAAAATCTTTTTAGCTGAAAAGGGTGTTAATTTCAAAAAAAGGGTTTTAGAAATCTGTGATGAGAATATTGGTGATGTTTCTGTTGAATTAACTCTTCCTGGGATAAATGCGATGGTAGATGAAGCGAGGCAATATGCTATGTGGAATGGAAATATTACAATCAAAGTTCCAATGACCTTGGATGGAGATGGACTGGAAGTAATTAAAAGACTTAAAACTTATGGGATAAAGACTAATGCCACTTGTATGATGACAGCCGAGCAATTGATTTTAGCAGCGATGGCAGGAGCAACCTATGTTAGCCTGTTCTACAATCGGTCAAAGGACTCTGGCAAAGACCCAGTTCTTGAACTCAAAAAAGTAAGTTTCTTTCTTTCCAAGCAAAAGTTTTCAACAAAGAGAACTAGAATAATTGTCGGCAGTATCCGCAAACCAGAAGATGTTGGCAATGCTTTCTACGCTGGAGCAGACATTGTTACCATCTCTCCCAAGATTTTAGTTGCTATGCTTCAAAATGAAAAGACAGAAGAAACAATAAAAGAGTTTGATGAAGCCTGGAGGGAGTTTAAGAAATGAAGAATAAATACCCAAAATCTATTTTATTTGAGCATATTCTTAAATTTAGTGAATACGATGCTGTTTTATATAAGCATTTTTTTGACCTTGGGACTGGAATAAAATTAACTATTTCTGATGAAGAATTAGAAAAAATAGATATTGGAAAGCCATGGTGGAGAACAAAAGCTGCTTTATGGTGGAATAAGCATATAACTGAGATAGCAATATATAAATTGGTTGAATTAGATTGGTTAGCAGAAAATGATAAATTAGGATGAAAACGCTAGTCACAGGTGGTTGCGGTTTTATAGGCAGTCATCTTGTCAAGCGATTGGTTGACGAAGACAGAGATGTAATTGTGGTTGACAATTACTCCAGAGGAAAAAGGCAAAACCTTCTTGATTTAGGTTTGGGAAAGGATTTTCTCAGGAATAATGTTAAGGGATACAACCTCAGAAACTTGTATGCCTGTGTTAATTTGTTCAGAGATGTGGATACAGTTTTTCACTTAGCAGCAAGGATTGGTGGGATAGAGACAGTTCATGGAAGTAAGATAAACGAGTTGAAAATGTTTCAAGACAACGCAAGAATTGATGCCAATGTTTTTCAGCTCTGCCGAGATAACAAGGTCAACAAAATTATTTACACTTCCAGCGTTTCAGTTTATCCAATAAACAAGCAGATTTTTACTGAGGAAGATTTTGATTACACTAACCCTGATGGTGGCTATGGTTGGGCGAAAGTGATGGGAGAATATCAACTTTCTCTGATGAAAGACGAACACAAAATTGCCATTGCCAGGATTTTTAATGTTTACGGAGAAGGTGGAGTAGTTGACGATACAGCTTTTGTCATTAATAGGTTTATCAGGCAAGCGATTAAAGGTGAAGATTTGGTTGTTTATGACGGGATGCAGACTAGGTGTTATCTTCACATTTCAGATTGCATTGATGCCCTGATGAAGTTGGAGAAAATGGCTGGTATTCCTCCGAAGATAATGAATATTGGCTCTGACGAAATTGTTTCAATTAACGAACTCGCTAAAAAGATTGTTAAGATTTCAGGTAAAAAACTGAAGATAAAGAATGACTTTACTAAACCAGTTGGTCCTTTCAGCAGGGTGGCTAAGATAGATGTTGCCAAGGCTGTTCTCCAGTGGAGTCCGAAAATTGGCTTAGACGAAGGTCTTAAAAGAACTTACGAATTTTGGAAAAGCAAGTTATAATAATAAGATGGCTCGAAAAAAGAAAGAATTTGATTCACCGAGAAAAGTGCGAACAACTTTGGCAGAGTTGGAAGTTTTAACAAGGTTGAAGGATACAGTTGAGTGGGCTGTTGCTAAACGGCTTGCTAACCGCTACATTAGGAATTTAATGAGGATTTCTTTCAGGTTGCTTCAAAATGACCCTAGCTTTAAGGTGAAGCATACAGAATTGACAGGACAAGCCTTGGGAATAAAGATTTTCATTAAGATGATTGACAAGTCTGGTAAGAAACTCGAAGAGAAGGAAGAAAGGAAAAAGAATGTTTGAAAATTGGATAAATAAGCTATTGGGATGGATACCTAGAACCTGGGGGGCTCATAAGCCTATTGATGCTTCTGGTAATGAGGCACTTAGGGGTTATGTGGGTGAGAATCCTCCAACTACTTTGACACCAACACCTACCCCAAAAATGCTTTCTCCTTTGGCTTCACCTGGATTTACTGGAAAAGAGCCTACCCCGACACCTACTCCTACTCCGCAAGCTCCAGATGCTTCTAGAATACAAGCTGGTTTTGAAAGATGGCGACAACCAGCACCACCGATTGCCACAATGTCAGGTCAGCTTGCTCAAGCTGGACAGGGATTGCCACACCCATTGTTGCCTGCGATTATGTCCCTTGTAGAGTCTGGAGGATTGACTAATCAGCGAATGGCAGATTACTCAAATCCATTTGGAATAATGTCGCCTGGGACTCAAGATTTAGTTCGCTACCCAGACCCTCAGACTGCTATCTTAGGTGGTGGTGGACAGCGTGGGTTTGCTGGACTAATGCGATCAGGCGGACCTTATGAAGAGTATTTGCAAAGCGGTGACCTTGCTGATTTTTTCAAGCGTTATACACCGCCAAGCCCAGCTAATCCAAGTCAAGAAGAGCTTATCCAAAGATTTAATATGTTGCGAAGTTTGTTTACCCAGTAATGGGATGATTTTTGAAAACGTCTCCAGAAATTATCTGAGGCTTCTACGAGCAACTGAACATTTTTGTACCCAACCACATTCTTACTACCGAGAGATTTTCAGGAACGAAGTTTATCAAGCTGCCAGAGAACGGAATGTTGTCATTGACTTAGGTGCTGCTTATGGATTATTCAGCTTGTATGTTTATGACCAGGCAAAAGTAATTTATGCGATTGAACCAGCCAGTTCGGTTTTTAACACATTAGAAAGCAATATTGAGAGATACAAACTTACTAAGATAAAACCTTTCAAATTGGCGATTGCTGGCTCAAAAGGAAAAAGAACTCTTGTTGGCGGAAGCGGACCATCAAAGAATTATAGTTTATTTTTCAAAAAGGGAAACAGGAAAGAGATTGTTCCTACAATGACCTTAGCGAGTTTTATGAAAAAGAATAAAATTAAGCGAGTGGACATTCTTAAAATTGATGTGGAAGGAGCAGAAGAAGAAATCTTTGCTGCCAAAGACTTTCCTAAAGTGGCAAGCAAAATTCACTTTATCATTGGCGAAACCCATTTTGACAATTGGAAAGACCAGAATAGCAATTGGGGAAAGGTGAAAAAATTGCTGGAAAAAAATGGTTTTACAACAGCTTGGAATAAGACTACCCGTGTCTTTACAGCCAGCAAAACTTGACAAACTAATTTCAGTATGCTATACTTGCATAAATGGCAAAGAAAAAAGAAGAAAAACCAGAAAGTAAAAAAGAGACACCAGAAGAGACAAAAACAGAAACTCCTGCTGCTCCCAGTGAAGATTTTACCGCTCTTAAAAAGGAACTTGGTGAATTAAAAGAAGCTCAAGCGAAAACTCAAGAATTCGTTGGACCAGCCACTCTTGTTGTTAAAACACTTGCTGAAGACCCTGCCTTGAGACAGGCTTTTCAAGATAAACTTAAACAAGGACAATCACCTGCACAGCCACCAGTTACTCCTCCAACCACTCCACCAGCTCAACCACCTACTCAACCTACTGATGACCAAAGAATTGCTGGTGTAGAAGCTAGTCAAAGAGATAATGTTGTTAGGAATTTTGAAAAAGAGTATGGCATTGATAGTTTGAAAGCCGATGAGAAAAAGGAAACAAGAAAAAAGATTGCTAACTATCTGTCAGATTTTGGCTGGACAATTAACAGCGTTCCCCTTCCGAATTTAAGCAAAACTCTTGATAGGGCTTATGTTGGAACTCATGCTGAGAAATTAAGAGAAGAAGGAAAACTGGAAGGTTTTAGACAGGCAAGAGGAACTGCCTCTGCTACTATGCCTACCATTGGTGGTGGAACACCAGCTCCAGAAACAACAGAAGGTTTGACAACACCTCAGAAAAAATGGGCTAAAGCTCTTGGTGTTGATGAAACAAAAGCAACTAAGGGTTATCAAATGACTCCTGAAGAAGAACAAGCTCGAATACCTCCTGCTGAGCAGAAAAAAGAATAGTTTCTTCCACCCCCTTGATTCCTGTGTTATAATATAAGCAATGAGAGGTCCAGGTTTTCAATACGCAAAGAATTTAGACGGGTCGGCCTATGTGCCTTCCCTTATTTATATTATCGCAGAAGATTCAGTAACTTTTACAATGGGAGATGTGGTTAGGGTAAACACTGATGGATTTGTTGAGTTGGTTGACGGGACTACAAATGGCATCGCTGGAGTAATTTCTCAGGTAGTTGACCAAAATGAAAAGGCTCTTGACCCTGATTCTGGAACACTTCACGATTACACGACTGATTCTGACAACACTACGGCAACTACTAAGCAATACAAAGTTGGTTTCATTCCTGCTTTGGCAAACTATCTTTTCTACAATGATTCAAGCGGAACTCTGTATCAAACAGGTCTTTTCGCATTTTACAATATTACAAGTGAATCTCAAGTTCTTAATACTATCAATGACACAGTTCAACAATTCAGGTTAATTGAATTAGACCCAGACGGTGATGCGGATTTAAGTAAAGGCTTGTTCCAAATTATGGAATCTCAATTTGCAACACTGGGCATGGTACCAGCAGCAACAGGATAATTATTTGTTTTATAAGTTATAATATACATATATGCCAGCAGTAAGAGGAAATTTTGCAGACGAACTAGACCCATCTATCAGAGAGATATTCTTTGACAGATACGACCAAGAACCACAGGTTATGCCGATGGTCTTTAATGTGGAAACTTCAAGTAGGGACAGCGAGACTGTTTCTGCTACGACAGGTTTTGGTAAATTAGTTCAGACTTCAGAGTTGGGTGCTTTGGACTACGAAGACCCACTGAAAATGTATCGGACAGTTGCAACCCATTTGAAATACACCAAAGGCTTCAAAGTTTCTCAGGAACTTAGGGAAGATGACCAGCACAATATCATTAAACAGATGCCTAGAGCTTTGGCTAAATCTGTTGTTTACACGACTGAATATTACGCAGCCAGTGTTCTCAACAACGCTTTCAACACTGCCAATACCAGCTATGGTGATGGTCTGCCTCTTTGTTCGACAGCTCACACAAGGTCAGATGGAGGCTCAAACCAATCCAATGCTAATGGAAGCTCTATTCCTTTGAGTGAAGCAAACCTTGAAACACAGAGATTAGCTCTTGAGAAGCACTTGAATGATAAGGGTGAAATTGTTAACTTTAAGGCTGACACCCTTCTTCACGCAATTGACCTTAGAAAAACATCTCAGATTTTAACTGAATCTACCCTCCGACCAGGAGGAGCTAATAATGATGTGAATATTTACACAGGGATTTTCGATGTCATTCCCTGGAGATATATTACAAGCACAACTGCTTGGTTCTTGCTTGACAAGAGCAATCACTTACTCACCTGGTACTGGAGAATTCGACCAGAGTTCAAAAACGACTACAACTTTGACGCAGGAGCAGCTCTCTATAAGGTCCGCATCCGCTTCTCAACAGCATGGGGAGACTGGAGAGGTGTTCAGGGCTCACAGGGAGACGATTCAGAATACACTGACTAACCTTAACAATAGAATATTAGTATTTTTATCGCTGGAGAGCGTAGGAGGCTAACCACGCTCCCAAACGCAAGAACTCCAGCATTTTTGTATAAATAAGGAATTTTTATGGGAGTTACAAAGTTCGACAAACTAAACGCAACAACTGGGACAGCAAAAATTATTGCTGCTGGCTCTGGTTTGCCTACAACGCCTGAAGCCTACTATGGCATCAATCGTGGTGATGTGGATAGTTGTATCTGGACTGGTGGAGAATTAGCTTTTAGGCTTGATGATGCTTACCATGGAACATTCTACGTTCAAACACAGGTAGGTGGAAGAACAGCAGTTTGGGTTAGGTTATTGGAGAAGTTAGAAACATCAACTTCAACCACAACCAGTTCGTCAACAACTACAACTTCGTCAACATCAAGTTCAACGACCACATCTACGACCAGTTCGTCAACATCCAGTTCAACAACGACTAGCTCGTCAACTAGCTCAACCACAACTTCAAGTACAACCAGCAGTTCTACCTCAAGTTCGACAACAACCAGCAGCAGCTCTAGCTCAACGACAACGAGTTAAGGATAAACACTGATAGCTACGGGGAAGTTGTGAGCTTTATTTAATAATATGAGAGTAATACTTTATACCTCTATTTCATCTGGTGTTATTCCTGTTAGCACCTCCAATCCATTGCCTGTCGCTGGAACAATTGCTAGTGGAGCGACTGACTCAGGCAATCCTGTCAAGGTTGGCGGTGTCTATAATGCTGTTGCTCCTACTTTAACTGATGGGCAAAGAGGCGACCTTCAATTAACTGTGGGGGGAAGGCTAAATGTTGATGCAGGCACAGTTATGGTTACTGGAACAATTATCTCTATGCCTGACAGAATGGTTAGGGTTCAGTATAATGTTGAGGTTCTTGGCGGACAAGCCTCTGGGGAAACAGATATTACTGTTAATGGATTGACCAAACTGATTATCTTTGATGTTCCAGCTTTGAAAGGTGGAGCAGGGACAGCTTCACTATTTGTTCAAGATGTTGATAATAAGAATATTTACAGTTATGAAACCAAAGCTGAATCAAGCGAAAATGTTACGGCTGTTGATAGACCTCTTGAGGGAACGACAACACTTAAAATTACAACTGATATAGCTCAAGACGATAATACTCAGTTCACAGTTACCATTTGGTATCAATCATATTAAGAGTTCCAGGTTCAAAAATTTGACAATTAAATAAAATAGTGCTATACTATAAAAAATTAAAAGGATATGGAAAAAAAAGAACTTCCACTCGTAAAAACTACTGACTTAAATTTAGCCTCTACTTTGTTGTCTATTGGCTTTGAAATTCTGACGATTGATAACCGCAATCCTAAAAGAGCTAACTTCTACTTTAAGAAAACGCCCCTCTTGCTTCAAAAGATTGAGTCTTATTGGAATAGAGAACTGAAAGTTAGTCCTTTAGATATTTTTAATTCTAGAAAAGAGATACTTGGGAGGGTCTTTGGAAATGAAGGTCTTAAAGAACGGCAGTCGTAGTAATCTTAAAACCATTTTTAGAGGCATGAAAAAGGAGTTTAAGTCTAAACACAGCAAGATATTTGATTGGGAAGATGAAGAGGATAGGGCTGAGTATGCTCATTGGATGGCTATTTATCCATTCCTTTATGATATTACGATGAGAGTGCTTGACGAAAGAAAGAAACAAGAGGAGAGGGGGTGAAAATGAAAAGTAAAATATTGCATAATTCCTCCGAAAAAGACATTCTCAATTACAGGATTGAGCAAGCGGAGTTAGACCAGAATGAAAATCCCATTATTGATAATACTACTGGTAGGAACAAGTGGACTGGCAATACTCTGGAATGGAGTATTAGGGCAGGAGAAACAGCCGAGTTTCCTGCTTATGTAGCTGATTATCTGAAAAAGATTTATCCATTTCTTGAAGAGAAGAAACCAAAAGTAGAAGAAGGAGCAGTTGAACCAGCAAAAGGCCAACCGAGTGGAAGTTTTGTCTGCAAGCATTGTGGCAAGGCTTTGAAGAACAAGAGAGGTCTTGGTCTTCACATAGGTTTAAAACATACAGACGAGATAATCTAGTGGGAATACTGGATGATTACAAACCAGATGCAAGGGTTGTTAAAGCAGTCCCTAAGTTATCTGATTATAGGGAAAGATTTAAACAGAGAAAAATTATGAGAAGCGAAGTAATTTCTAAACCAAAATTAAAAGGAAGATTAAAACAAGACCATAGCACGGATAAATTTAGAGACGAAGATGGTTCTTTGTTGTTCTTTGGAACAGGTGTAGAGGAGGAAATGTGAAACCTCGCATAGGACTTTTAACAACCTTCGCTGATTTCAACCCTGCGTTTTCGCTCTGCTCTGTGGTCAAACAGCAGTTGATTGCCCTAGTAAAACACGGATACCGACCCGTTCTAATAGTCCTTAAAAGCTTCCATGATGACGAAGCAGTACCAGAAGGCGTTGAAGTCCGTAAGATACTACCACAGCTTATCCTAGAGCCTTATAGTGCCCTCGAAGCTGAGGGACTGAAAAAGGATGTTCCAGAAGCGAAAAAGGCAATGGAAGAGGGCATGGCAGACATTAATGTTTGCCTTTGCCATGACATCATCTTCATCAACAGCTACCTTCCCTACAACATTGCTCTAAGAGAAGCCTTAGATGGCAAGTTAAAGAAAATGAAATGCCTTCATTGGATGCACTCTGGACCTTCGATGAGAGCTTTAGACGGCACAGTCTGGGACAATCTCTACACTCTGCCTCCCAATTCCAAGATAGTTTACATGAATTACTCCGATGCCATCCGAGCAGCAGAGCATTATCACACCCTGCCCAAGAGCGTAAGGACTATCTTCAATCCTATGGATATAAGGGAGCTTTACGATTTTCACCCAATAACCAGAGAACTTATTGATAAGTATGATTTAATGAAACCTGATTACATTTGTGTCTATCCTTTATCAACTACGAGAATGGGAAAGGCTGGCAAGCAGTTAAGCAAGGTGATTTGGATTATGGGAGAATTGAAATTGAGAGGACACAAGGTTGCCCTGGTTGTTCCCAACGCCCACGCTAACGCTGACAAAGAGAAGAAAGCGATTGAGAAGATGTATGACTTTGCTGAAGAAAAAGGATTAACACGAAAAGAACTCATCTTTACCTCGTTCCACAATCCGCCAGACAATGAGCATGGTGTTCCCCACAAAGTAGTAACCGACCTCTTTTTACTAGGAAACCTTTTTATCTTCCCCTCAGTTTCAGAGAACTGCCCTCTCATTTTGCTGGAAGCGATGGCTGGAAAGAACCTTCTTATCCTTAACTGGAGTTTTCCTGCGATGAGAGATTTTGCTGGCTCTAATGCTCAGTATTACAGATTTGGTTCTTTACTTGATGAGCCGAGATTTCCTGATGGGATAGATAAATACATGAGCGATATTGCTCTTTTGATTGAGTCAGAGATGAGCCAGAACAAAGCTCTCCTAGCCCAAAAAGAAGTAAGGCAGAAGTTCAATGTGGACTACATTTTCAAACATATGTTAGAACCAGCGATAATGGAGATTTTTAATGAATGAGATAGGAGGTAAATAAAAATGCCAACAGGAGTTTATAAACATAAATCGCCTTCAGAAGAAACTAAAAGAAAGATAAGAGATGGGAATAGAGGCAAAATAGTTTCTATAAAGACCAGAAGGAAACTCAGTGAAATTGGTCGTGGCAGAAAATTATCTGACGAACATAGAAAAAACCTAAGCGAATCACATAAGGGATACAAAATACCCAAGGAGCAAAAAGAGAAAATGAGTATTGCTCAAAGAGGAGAAAGGGGAAGCAACTGGCAAGGAGGAAAATCTTTTGAATGCTATGGCATTGATTGGACAGAAACGTTGAGAGAGTCTATCAGACAAAGAGACGATTATTTTTGTCAGTTGTGCGGGATACATCAGGACGAACTAATAGGTCGGTTTAAGAAATTGGATGTACACCATATTGATTATAATAAGAAGAACCTGAGTCCAGATAACTTAGTAATTCTTTGTAAGAAATGCCATTCTAAAACAAATTATAATAGGAAATATTGGATTGAATATTTTGTTGGGTAGAAAGTAAATAATGAAAACAAAAAATGACCTTAAAATTGAAGAAAATTTCAGTTGGTTGGACAGGGACATCAGGAGGTTCAAGGAACTCGGATGTCTTATACCAGCGATACAAAGAAGAGTTTATGAGAAAATCGGCCAAGAATGGTGTACTGGGAGAACTGTTATTGACCTTGGTTGTAGCATTGGTATCGGGAGTAATATCTTATCTCATTGGTCTCGCCATGTTTGGGGGGTAGATAAGAATGAGGAAGCAATTAAGTTTGCTACCTTAGCTTTTACTAGACCAAATATGAGCTTTGCGGTGATGGATGTTGAGAAGATGCCGACAAGGGAGCTGGCAAGGTTTGAAGTTATCCTTGCGATTGAAGTCTTGGAACATTTGAAAGATTTTCAAGCAGGGTTGAATACAATCAAGAGGCTCTTTTCTTTGAAAGGAAACTCTATGGGTTTCATCACCGCTCCTAATATAGCGAATGAAGAAATTAAAAAGAGAGATGCTGAAAATAAATTACACCACCACCATTGGACAGCAGGAGAGTTCTATAAGATTATGACTGACAATTTCCAGGCGGTTGTGTTTTTCGCTGGTGAGAAATTAGAAAGATGGTTGCCTAATGAACAGACAGATGGTAACTCTAAAGACCAGCTAATCGTGGCTAAAGTGGAAGGAGTAAAATGAAAGTAGGATTCATAGCAGGAGCGTTTGATTTTATGATAGAATATAATAATGATACGAGGTTATCCAAAAAAAAAGATTTGTATAGATTGTGGAAAAGATTTTTTTGCAACTGGAACATGGAGTAAAAGGTGTGGAAGTCGTAAACTAAAAACTGGATGTGCTTATAAAGCGAGATTGAAATGGAAACGAGAAGTTAAAGGACCTAAAGATAGAATTAAATATAAAGATTACTATAAAAAATATACTAGAGAGTATAAAAGAAAACTAAGGCTTAATCCAATTACTAGAAAAAAACTATATGAAATACATAAAAAATGGCGTAACTCTAAAAAGGGAAAAGATTGGATTAAAAAGAACTATAAAAAATATTTACCCTTAAAAATAGAGAATAATAGACATAGAAGATTAGTCTTAAAGGGTATAAAAGGAAAACACATTAAAAAAGAATGGGAAGAATTAAAGAAAAAATACAATTACTGTTGTGCTAAATGTGGTATTAACGAAACTGATTTAAAAGAAAAATGGAAAAAAACACAATTTACCAAGTTTACCAAAGACCATATCGTTCCAATATCAAGGGGTGGAACAGAGTTTATAGATAATATCCAACCATTATGTATAAGTTGCAATGCAAGAAAATATAATAAATAAAAAGATAGTTGGTTTTATAGCGGGAAGTTTTGACCTTCTTCATCCAGGACATATTCATGTTTTGGCTGAAAGTCAAGCTAATTGTGAATGGTTAATAGTTGGTCTTCATGTTGACAGGAGTATAGAAAAAAAGGGAAAAAACAAACCAGTCCAAACAGTTTTAGAGAGATTTATTCAGCTTAAAGCGTGTAAGTATGTTGATGAGATTGTTCCTTATGAAACAGAGGAAGACTTGATTAACATATTAAAAACATTCTCTATTGACATTCGGTTTCTAGGCACAGAATATGAAAGAGTAAAGAATACAGGACAAGACATTATTCCGATTAAATTCATTAAGCGTGACCACAGTTATTCAAGCAGTGAGCTTAGAAAGAGATTATGAAAGTTTTATTAACAGGTTCGTCAGGTTTTATAGGTTCACACTTGGTTAAATTCTTGAAAAAGGATTACGAAGTCGTGCCTTATGACAAGGTGGAAGGCAAGGATATTCTCGACAAGAAGCTCTTAGCCAAGCACATGAAAGGCTGTTATGTGGTTGTTCACCTGGCTGCTTTTGCCAGCATTATTGATTCTCTTAAAGACCCAAGCTACACCTATGATAACAATGTAACTGGAACTTCCAATGTTATTGAAGAAGCTATCAAACAGAAAGTCAAGAGGATTATCTTTGCTTCTTCCTGTGCTGCTTACCAGCCTTACTTAAATCCTTACGCTGCCAGTAAAGCTATGTGTGAGGGAGTTCTAAAGGTAAGGGAAAATGAAATTCAATCAATCTCTTTCAGGTTTCTCAATGTCTATGGCAAGGGACAGAATCCTGCTTATGGGAATGTAATGCCTAACTTCATTAGTGGTATTCCAAAGGGGGAAATTACAATCTATGGAGATGGGCTTCAGAGAAGGGATTTTATCCATGTCAGCGACATCTGCCGAGGGATTGAGGCAGCCTTGAAAGCAGAGAAGTTACCTCAATGTATTGCCTCGGACTTAGGAACAGGTAAAACCTATTCGATTCTTGAACTAGCCTACATTTTGATGGGAATGACTGGTAAGCAGGCAAAGATAAAATATGCTCCACCAAGAAAAGAGTTGAGAACAGCTTGTGCCAAAACAGAGATAATGGATAAGTTGTTTAAGTTTGAACCAAAAGTTAGTTTAATTGAGGGATTAAGGAAGCTGATATGTTAATTTCCGTAGATTTAATTGCTTATACCGCTGGTATGATTGATGGCGAAGGCTCTATTCAAATAAACCCTTCTAGAAGTGGTAAAAAATATTATTGGTATCTCACAGTTCAGATTTCTAGTGGAGATAAAAAAACCCTACAAGACTTGAGAAATGAATGGGGAGAAATAGGTAGCATTACTGTTTGGAAGCCGAAAGGGTCAAGAAAATATAGGCAGTCTTGTAACTGGAGGTTCTATAACAAAGAAGCTGAGTTTTTATTGAACAAAGTGCTTCCATTCTTAAGAATTAAAAAAGAATATGCTTTAACTGCCATAGAATTTAGAAAATTTCGAGGTAAAGGTCCGAAGTCATTAACTGCAGAAATGATTAAAAAGAGAAAATTCCTAGCCTTAAAGTTAAAAAGATTAAATCAAAGATACGGAAAGGGCCAGGTAGATAATAGTATTTGGAAGGGAAGGGAAGTAAGATGAAGATTGGAGTCGACTTTGACGGAGTTCTGGTTCAACATAAGATGCCTCAAGGTGATGAGGCTGATTTTGAAGACAAGCCAGTTGATGATGCTAGACAAGTTATTAGGTGGTTGATTGAACACGGACATGAAATCTATGTCTTAACTGCTAAGCCACCGAAGTATTGGAGTAGGATTAGATTATGGTTGCGTGAATGGGGTTTTCCTGAATTAAGAGTTACCAATGTCAAAGAAGTAGGAACAAGTATTTTCATTGATGACCGAGCTTACAGATTCACTAACTGGCAAGATATAAGGAAATTACTAACATGAAAGAAACAGAAAGTAAAACATGAAAGAATACAAAATTGGTATTGTGGGCTATGGCTATGTAGGCAAGGGGATTCACCGCTTGTTTGGCAAGATGATAAAGGTTATTTACTCTCCTTCGGTTAGAACTTACAAAGGAGACTTCATAGATTTAGACCTAGTGGTAATTTGTGTTCCTACTAACGCAAAAGAAAATGGTGAAGCTGACACTTCTATTGTCTGGAGTTCTTTAAAGTGGCTTGATAAGGTAGTAAAGAAAGAAACTGTTATTTTAATTAAATCTACTGTTCCTCCGTCAGAATTAAGAAAGATGACTGAGAAATTTCCTCGAATTGTTTTTAGTCCTGAGTATATGGGTGAGTCAAAGTATTTCACTCCCTTCTGGAAGTATCCCCATCCTAAAGAAATGAAGAGCCACACTTGGCAGGTATTCGGTGGCAATAAAAAAGATACTTCTAAGTGTGTTGATATTTTCAAAAGAAAGATGTCAGTTGACACAATCTTTATTCAAACGAGCTTGATAACAGCTTCTTTAGCAAAGTATATGGAGAATTGCTTTTTTGCTACCAAGGTTACTTTTTGTAATGAGTGGTTTGATATTGCTAAGGCTTATGGTGTTGACTATAATGAACTAAGAGATGCTTGGTTGTGTGATACAAGGATAAACAGAAATCATACCCTAGTCTTTCCTAGAGATAGAGGATATGGCGGTAAGTGTTATCCTAAAGATATGATGGCAATAATTAAAGATGCAGAGAAATCTGGTTACAAAACAGAACTGATGAAAGCAATTAATAAAATTAATAAGGAGTTCAGATGCCTCACATCAAAGTAAAAGCTTCAGTCATTGTTATGGTAAGAAACGAGAGTCAGTTTCTCAAGATGGCTTTGGATTCAGTTGTTCGTTATGCTTACGAAATCATTGCTTTCGATACTGGCTCAACAGATAATACTTTGGATATTCTCAAACAATACCCTTGCGAAATCTACAAAGATAATGTAGCACCCACTAAGTTTGAAAAACCTGGCAGTTGGAAATATACTGCTATCAGACAGTTTCTTCTTTCAAGGTGTCGGGGCGATATTGTTATTCAGTTAGATGGTGATGAGGTCTGGCCTATTGAGACTATTAGAGAGCTTGTTTTAGAAAAGGCTCTTAACAAAGACTATTGGGCTTTCAGGTGTCCTTGGATTAACTTTGTTGCTCCCTACAAAAAAGCAAAGTCTGGCTGGTATAAAAGAACAGTTAAGGCTTTTAAAAATATTCCAGAGATTACTTACGGAAAAGCTGAACCCTTTACAATCTTGGAATATAATCACAGTCAGCTAGTTGGCAAGACCAGAGTGATTGCTGAACTGGAAAATCCCATCTTTCACTTCGGTCAATTAAAGAAAGACTACTGGCGTAAAGGAACAGAGTTTGACTTCGCCAAGGCTCACAATGCTACTGTAGAAGATTACCGCAATCCAATGATAGAGAAATACGGTGAGGCTCTGGGATGGCAGTAAAAGCGGTTGTTTTGGGTGGAGGAGGGTTCATAGGCACTCACCTTGTTAAATACCTTAAAAAGAAAGGCTACTGGGTTAGAGGTGTTGATTTGAAATTTCCTCAATGGAGTGAAAGCAAAGCTAATGAGTTCAGGTTAATAGATTTGAGGTATGACAAGGCTTGCGAAATTGCTACTGAGGGAGTAGATGAGGTTTACAATCTCGCTGCTGACATGGGCGGTATGGGTTTTATCACTACCCAGAACTGTCTTATCCTTAAAAACAATTCTTTAATCAATGTTAATACAATTGAAGCTAGTAGAAAAAATAATATTAAAAAATATTTCTTTTCTAGTTCTGTTTGTATTTATCCGATTGATAAGCTGGCGACTGAACACCCAGAACCATTAACTGAGAAAAATGCTATGCCTGCTAATCCTCAGGAAGGCTATGGTTGGGAGAAACTGGTTCATGAGATACGCTGTAAGTATTATCTTCGTGAACATGGGCTTCAAACAAGGGTAGCTCGTTTTCACAACACTTATGGTCCAGATGGAGAATACAAGGGTGGTAGGGAGAAAGCACCAGCAGCTCTTTGTAGAAAAGTAATCGAAGCTAAAGATGGTGAAGAAGTAGAAGTCTGGGGTGATGGTAAAACAACTAGGACTTTCACTTATGTTGATGACTTAGTAGAAGGTATTTATAAACTAACTCAGTCTGATTTTCCTGGACCAGTCAATCTCGGCAATGAACGACAGATTTCTATTGAGGATTTTGTCAAGCTGATTATTAAGATTTCAGGTAAGAACCTCAAGATAAAGTATGTAGATGGCCCTCAAGGAGTTAGAGGTCGGGCTTTCGACAATTCCCTCGCACAGAAAGAGCTTCAATTTACCGCTAAAACTCCTTTAGAGGTCGGTATCGCTGAAACTTACAAGTGGATAGAGAAACAAATAAATGCCCAAAAAATTCGCTAGTATTATCATCTGCCATTGGTCTGACTCAGACTTCAGGTCTGACACAATGGTAACATCACTCACTTCTCTGATAGAGAATACAGAGTATCCTTATGAGTTGATTGTGGTTGACAATGGAGAGAGGGATGAGGACACAGACTTTTTTCTCCAACTACTTAAAAAGAAAAAGATAAACACCTACATTAAGAATGGAGAAAACCTCAATTACTTCTGGGGTAGAAACCAAGCCTTAGCTGTCTGTAATGGCAACTTCATTGTTACCTGCGACAATGATATTCTCTATCGCAAGGGTTGGTTGACCAAGTGTGTCAGCATTTTAGAGGCTTATCCAGACGAAAAGATTTACTCTACTCCGATTTATAATGTAGCTCATTGGCCTGATAAATACTGGAAGCAACCACCATTGGAATTGAATGGAGAAACATGGAGGCTAAACAGAAGAGCTGGTTCTAACTGCTTTGTGATGCGAAGGAAAGACTTTGAGAAGCTAGGTAGGTGGCCTATACACAATCGTTCTGGAACTAAATGGGTGGAAGCAGCATTGAGGGAGGACTACTGGGCTGCTGTTACTCCAGAACTTATGATAAAAGACTTAGGATTTAGAAAAGGATTTAACTTCATGGCAGCCTTCCCGATTTACCAAACACTTTCCGATGGGACAAAAGTCTATTACAACTGTTCAACTGACAAGTATAGAAAAAAATATCCTGATTTAGATTATCAGGAGCAAGGAGTATTCCATGTGGGAGGTAAAATATGAATTGGTGGACTGGTAAAAAACATACTAAAGAAGCTAAAGAGAAAATGCGAGAAGCTAAGTTGAAAAATCCAACACGATATTGGTTGGGAAAGAAACGGTCTGAGGAAACTATAAAAAAGATGAGTGTTTCTTCAAGGGGAAGAAAACCCAATAGTGGTTCTTTCAAAAAAGGACAAATTCCTTGGTGTAAAGGCAAGAAATTTTCGGATGAGCATAAAAGGAAAATAAGTGAAGGTCGCCTCGAAAGGAAAAAGCGGTTGGGTTATCTAGTGTCTCCTGAAGCTAGAGAAAAAATTAGTGAAACTCTCAGGGGAGAAAATGCTCCTAACTGGCAAGGTGGTAAATCTTTTGAACCATATTCTATAAAATTTAATGGAGCTCTTAAAAGGAAAATTAGAAAGCGAGATAATTATACTTGTCAAGAATGTGGTTGGACACAAGAACAAATCGGTCAAAAATTAGACATTCATCATATAGATTATGACAAGAAAAATAATAAACCAGAAAATTTAATCTCTCTTTGCCGAAGTTGTCATACTCAAACAAACTTTAGTAGAGAAGACTGGACTGAGTATTTCTTAAACAAAGGGAGGACATCTGTACGGAAAAACAGGAAGTTATAATCCGAGGTATAGTGGCTTTGACGAAGTCATCAGAATAGGAACTGGCTGGAAGGATATTGTTGGAGCTGAAGTGGGAGTTTATGATGGCTCTCACGCTTGGTCATTACTTCTAAAACTACCGATTAAGACACTCTATTTAATTGACTCTTATATACCTTATGAGGGAGCTTGGCCTGGGAGAGAAAAAAGCAGAATTTTGTTGTTAAGGGCTGAAAGAAGAGCAAGGACAATTGCCAAAGAGAAGTTTCCAGGTAAATGTAAGTTCATTTACGATAAATCTAAAGAAGCAGTAAAGGAGTTCAAGGATGAAAGTCTTGATTTTGTTTACATAGACGCTAATCACAACTATGAATTCGTTAAAGAGGATATTGAGCTTTGGTATCCTAAAGTTAAAATTGGAGGGATTATTGGAGGGCATGATTATGGTCCGCATGAATCTGGCGTTGCTAAAGCGGTTGATGAATGGGCAAAGAAAATGAAGATTACAATAGCAACCTTTTTTGCTGAGAGTAAGAATAGGGACTGGATGTATAGGAGGACAAAATAATGCCAAAACCTTATAACGCAAGAATTGATGGCTTTACCGAAGCCCTAATAAAAGCCAACCTAAAGGGTTTGGTTGGTGTAGAGGTGGGTGTCTTTGATGGTTCTCATTGTTGGGGCTTCTTGGAAAACTTAGACATTAAAAAGCTCTACATGGTTGACCCCTATCTTCCTTATAAACAACACATCAAGGATTTGGGTTTGGAGAGGTCTCAGTTTTTAATTTCCAGGGCTAAGAAAAGGTCAGCGATTTGGGCGAGAGAAAAGTTCCCTGGTAAATGTGTTCACATCTACAAGGAATCACTTGATGCTGTTGGTGGTTTTGAAGATGAGAGTTTGGACTTTGTTTATCTTGATGGCGACCACACTTATGATAATGTTAGTAAGGAGATACCTCTTTGGGAAGCCAAGTTAAAACCTGGTGGTTTAATGGGAGGGCATGATTATAGTAGCAGAAGACCTAGTGTTCCTCAAGCAGTTAATTGGTATTGTGGAAAGCATAAGATTAAATTCGATGTTGTTGGAGACAAGAGATATTCTGCCGACTGGTTTTATTGGAAACCATGACATACACATTCGGGTACACCATTTTTAACAAGGCTAACTTAATCCCTCGAATCATTGGAGGGATAAAAGACATCCTTGATGAAAACGATGAAGCAGTCTTTCTTTTTGATGCCTGTTCAGATAATTCTTTGGAGGTTTTTGAAAAAGAAAAAGAGGCTCTTAAGTGTTCGGTAACAAAGATTATTTCTCTTGAAGAGTTGTTTGAAACAAAAGCCAATAACAAGATTCTCAGGACTGCTTCTAGAGATATTGTTGTTCTTTTCCAAGACGATATGATACTTCAAGACTCCAAATTCAAAGAGAAGATATCGAGGATTGTTGAAAAGTATGGCGATTCTCTTGGCTTGCTTGGTGGAAGAACTGGTTATGAAACTGATGGTCAACCAGACAATCCCCGCAAGCAACTTAAAAGGGTAAGCAACTGGGAACACCTTGAAAGGCAATATGGTTATCGTCTAAAAGAAGGAGAGTTTTTGGAAAGGACTTTACTTAATAGAGGTCCGCTTGTTTTCACTAAGAGTCTTCTTAAACAAGTTGGTCTCCTTGATGAAATATTTGAGCCTCAATGGCAGGATGAAGTGGACTATTGTTGCCGAGCCCAATTCAAACATGACAGGAAGAATGTTGTTTTTCAATGTGGTATTCTTTCTCCTTTGAAATGGGGAACAATGCGGTCTGGAAGTAAGTTGAGAAAAATAATGGATAAGTTGGAAAGAGGACATTCAGAGATTGTCCATAAACGATGGGGAAAAGACCTAAGGAAATATTATCGTGAGGAGGTAAATAAAGATGCCAAAAGGTTGGGTTAAATATTTTCAACAAAAAATATGAAAAAAGATTTCAAAACATTGCTTAGTTTTAGTAAGAAACATTACGATTACAAAAAAGACAAGGTTCTTAATACCTCGATAATTGGGTTTATGGGTCAAACACTCTACCATCTTCTCCAAGAATTCGGAGAGGTTGACTACATTGATAGCACCGAATGGGTTGAAGGAAGAACCTATGATTTGCTATATTCTCTACCAAGAAACATCTGGTATTTAAGTAGGAAGAATAATTTCAAGAAGATTATCTGCCATCTTAATATTGCCGAACCGAAATTTCTCAAGAAAGGGATGTTGATAGATGGTAGAAAAATAGGAGCAAGACTGACAGACTGTTACCAGCCACTTAACATCTATGGGGCTGACAAGTTTATCCATTATGGAACTGAATTTAGCAAACAGCAATATATCAATCGGGGTATTAGTTCTGAAAGGTTAATGATTGTTTATCGAGGAGCAGATGATGTTCCTTATAGGAGTAGATGTGAAGATACTTCTAAGCCATAGTCTAAAACATTATGACCCTGAGAACGATAAGCCAATCATTAACAATACAACAGGATGGATGGCTCAACGGATTTACCATCTTCTCCAAGAATTTGGAGAGGTAAAGTTTATTAGCTGCCATGAATGGTATGAGGGTGGAGAATTTGATTTGCTCTATTCTCTACCATTGAATTTCTGGAGGCTGGTTAGAGAAAACAAATTTAAGAAAACGATTTGCCATATTAACATTGCTGAACCTCGTTTCCTGAAAGAAATGATGACGGTTGATAGACATAAAATTGGTTGTAAGTTGAAGGATTGTTTTCAACCTCAACGCTTTTACCATGCTAACAGCTATGTTCATATTGGCAGCAAGTTTTCAAAACAACAATATGTTAAAATGGGAATAGAACCAGATAAAATAAATATCGTGTACAGAGGAGCTGACAAAGACATTGAATTCAAATTCAGGGGTAAAAACAAGAAGCCAGTCTTTCTCCATTACGCTACCAGTTTGGGACTAAGAAAGGGTTTCTGGCATGTCTACCATGACTTCATAAAAGCTAACCTTGACGCTGAATTATGGTTGGCAGGTCATATTACTCCAGAAAGGGTTTGGACTGACTTATTAAAAAAAGCGGAAGCCGATCCTAGAATTACTTACTTTGGCTTTGTGGACAGAGATAAGATGAGGGAACTTATCTATGGTTCTGACTTTATGGTATTCCCTTCTTGGGGAGATGTCCAGCCAGGGACAGTGGTAGAAGCCTTCTCTGGTGGTTGTATCCCTATCACCAGCAAGGAAGCAGGCTTTGACTACAACCCTTTGGGAGAGTATATCAGGGGTGATGTAGCCACCTGGCATAAAGCCTACAATTTAACCAACAGGGAGTTTGAAAGAATCCAAAAGGAAATGAAGAACTTGATTGACACTAAATACAATAGCGAGGTTTTTAAGGAAATGGTTAGAAAAGTTGTTAAGGACTTAATGAAATGAAACTACCAGTCTTTGCTTGCCATGATGTCTTACAAACTCGCTGCTTATCAGAAAGACAGTTAATGGTAATGAAGAGGAAAGGTTCTCTTTTTAGCATTTTCAAAGCAGCAATGAAGCCATTTGAAAAAATCCCAGTTAGGTTGTTGGTGGTAGCAGAAGGAATCGAAAAAAATCTTGAGTGGATAGAGTTTATCAAGGAGAATCTTAACTATGAGCTTGCTTGTCATGGTTGGAATCACATTAAGTATAGAGACTTACCATTAGAAGTGATAACTGAAGATTTGAAAAAAGCTAAAGAAGCAACAGAACAAGCATTTGGTAAGGAGGTTCTTTACTTTTATCCACCATTTAGCTTGTCAAATAATAGGACAAAAGAGGCAGCTAAAAAAGCGGGAATGAGTGAAGTAAGGGGAATGTGTAACCCAAAGAAGTGGCTATCCCATTCTCGACTTCTCCCAAGAGTTGACTTTCATTATTGGTGGAGGAAAGATATGGTGTATATTAAAGAAATATTGGAGAGATTATGAAAACCTTATATGTTAATGAAAAAGACCTACTGCTCGCACACTTTAGTTAAACGAGGCAAGCCCTTCATTGACCTGGTTATCAGACAGGTTGCTCCTTTTATGGAGAGGTGTCTGGTTACTATCTCTGAGAAATCTACTGACGGCACACTCCAAATTCTTAGAAAACTGGAAAAAGACTTCCCAAACAAAATCTACATATCATTTGAGAAAGTCCAGTCGCCTGGGGATTTGACACTGGAAAGGCAGAAGCAGTTAGATAAGACAGTTGAGGACTGGTGTCTGTTCCTTGATGATGATGATTTCTGGCCGACAGAGAGCATTGAGGAGATGATTAAGATAATTGAAAGAGAGGGTGATGATGTTGAGGGCTATGTTTCAAGACCATACCAGGTAGTTGACCAGCACCACTATGACGGAAGCTGGAAATACAAGTGGTATATGAAGTGGTTTAGGAAACAGCCTGGATTGAATTATCGTGGTGCTTGGCCCAGGGACCTGCTCTATCTCTACGATGTGAAACTCTACTGGCGGTTTAATTTAAGAGTTCCCAGAGTTCCACCTAAATTCTACCACTTCTCTTATCTCAAGGATTATTCTTTTAGAAACGAGAAGTGGGCTGGACACCATGGAAAAGATTTCTGGAAGAACTCTGGCAAAACAAGTTTATTACCATTTCCAAAGGAGTGTAAAGAGGATGTCTGTCAAATCTTCCAGCACCTTGCTGAACCAGCAGGGCGTTAGTATTATCATCGGGGCTCGCAATGAGTTTAGTCAAATCGCAATGACGATTTGTTCCTTAATGGAAGATTGCCTTGCTTCTGGGATAGAGAACTATGAGATTATACTCCAGGACAATGGCTCGGAAGATGAAACCTCAAGGTTCTTTCATTGGAAACCAGTTTACAAAGGCAAGTGGTGGAAGTATGTTTACTCTCCGAGAGGTTTAGTTCATAGTGGCAGGTTAAAGATTTTCTTTGACCCTGTTCTCTCCAATGTCGGTACTAGAAACAAGGGAGTCCAAAAAGCTAAGTACGATAACATAATTTTCGCTGATGCTCATATTATTATCCGCCCTGGGACTGTGGGGAGTATCTTAAAGACACTTAACGACTATGGTGGTATTATCCATAGTGGTGTGTCTTGGATGGGAGCTGATGGTGTTGACCCTAAGCCTGGCTATCAGTATTCTTATAAGGTAGGCGAGAAGATTTGGGGTACTTGGAACAAGGCGAAAATAGCAAATACTCCTTTCTACATTCCTCTCTGTGGTCATTGCTTTATGGCAGTCAAGAGAAAGCAGTTTATTGAATACCAGGGCTATCCTTTTGCTCAAAGAGTCTATGGTGGTGGCGAACCATACCTTGACACTAAGTGGTGGATGGTTGGCTCAACCTCTATGTGCGACCCCAACTCTCTGGTCTATCATCTCTCAGCAGGTAGGGGCTATTCTTACCGACAGGATGATTTAATCCATAACATGATGTTGGTAGGATACGTCTTGGGTGGCAAGAAATGGGCAGATAGAATACTGATTACTTATCTTAATAAGGGTGGTGTTTACGAAGAATGGTTGATGCGATTATACAATGAGGCTATTGAAGAAGGAGAAGAAGATAAGAAGTGGTTGGATGAACATAAGATAATGGAATTTGAGGAACTTCTTGCTTTGGGCAAACCCAATGATTGTACTAAGTGTACCAAGAGGGGTAGACCAGACCCTCATGCTATGAGGATTTGGGATAAAATGAATGATAAACTTCATGGTAAACACCGCTCCTGGGTACAAGAGTTTGCCCTAACTAAGGATAAAGATGGTAAAATCTTCATTGGTAGGACTCCTATCAAAGCTCCCGAAGCTGTAAAACTTGCCAGCCAGTACCTTTGATAAGTTATAATAGAGGTATGACAAAGATTAAAAGCCTAAAGATAGGTATTTTATTCAGAAAGCAAAAGGGAATTTATGTTCCTTCTACGCCAAAAATTCAAAACAAAGGGCTTTGTTATGCTAATAATCCGAGAAGTTTATTCAGGAAATACAAGCACTTAGTTACCAGATTTGCTAATCACCAGCTTGGCAGGGACTATCTTGATATTCCTAATTTCAACAAACAAATTTCCCTTTTAACACCACAGGGATATTATGTTAGAACTGGAGAGAGCAAGTCAACAATAGAAGAATACGCTACTATTTACAGTAGGTCAGTTTTTTCTCCTAAATTAAGTGCAGCTTTACGAGTATTAGACCTTTATCTTCCTTGGATTAAGAACAGCGATGAAGCCCTGGAATTGTTGTTTTATAGTTTAGGACTCAGGAAACAGTATCCATTAAACATTCCTCAAATACCTGGATTGTTTACAGAGGTAATGTTTGACACTTTTTATCCTGATGCAGACCCAGAAGATACCTCAGTTGACGGGAAGGTATTTGTAGTAAAAACATCTGGCGAAAGTTGGGCTACAATGAGGGGATATACTGATGGAACTGGAGTCGAAGATAATGCTGTTACAATCGAGGTAGCAAGAATTAGATGCGATGGCAATACAAATGAGTGGGATGTATTTCTTAGAAGTATTTTCTTATTCGATACTTCATCTTTACCTAATGATGCGGAGATAAGCGATGCTATTCTTACGCTTTATGGACAAGCCGCAGTTGTTAATGATTTCGGAGACTCTCTTGCTTTAGTTTCTTCAAACCCTGCCTTAGATACAGCTTTAGGAATTGCTGATTATAACCAATTAGGAACAACCTTGTTTGCAAACGCTCTTGCTATTTCGGCTTGGAATGATAGTGGTGGGGCTAATCCTTTTACGCTTCTTCAACCAGGAATTGATGCTATTAGCTTAGATGATATTACTAAATTCGGATTCAGGAGTGAAGCAGACAGAGATAATAATGAACCTGCTTGGTCGGCAGGAGACCAAACCCAAGTAATTTGTTATGCTGCTGAACAAACTGGAACTGATTTAGACCCGAAATTAGTAGTTACTCTTCCTACAACAACAACAACAACAACCAGCTCTACTTCCACCAGCACAACTTCAACCTCGACTTCGACTTCCACATCAACATCTTCATCATCAACTTCCACAAGCACGAGTACCAGTTCAACAACAACGGCTACAACTTTAACCAGCTCAAGTACAAGCACTTCCACATCAACAAGTTCAACTTCGACCTCAACCAGTAGTTCGTCAACCAGCACTTCTACTTCTACTTCCAGCACATCAACAAGCACATCTTCCAGTTCAACGAGTACCTCCACAAGCTCAACTTCCACATCAACCAGCACTTCATCAAGTAGCACTTCGACTTCAACTTCAACAAGCAGCACCTCAACTTCTACTTCGACATCGAGTAGCTCAACTTCAACCAGCACAAGTTCATCATCAACTTCTACCAGCAGTTCAACGAGCAGCACTTCAAGCTCGACATCAACAAGTTCCAGCTCTACTTCAACAAGTTCAACTTCAAGCAGTACAAGTACGAGTTCATCTTCTACCAGTACCTCCTCAACCACGAGCAGCACTTCTTCTTCAACTTCCACTAGCTCAAGCTCGACTTCTACCTCTACGAGTTCGTCTAGCACCTCAACAAGTAGCTCAACCTCATCAACGAGTTCTTCCACAAGCACGAGTTCTAGCACGACCAGCAGCTCATCAACAACGACCTCAACCTCATCCTCAACCTCAAGCTCTACTTCAACAAGCACGAGCACTAGCTCTACAACCACGCCCTACTTTAAGGTTTATACAAGAGGAAAGGTGGTCAAACTCTTTATGGATGGAAAAATAAAGAAAGAAACTCTTAGGGGTAGGATTGTTAAAGAGAAACTACGAGGTAAGCCTTACGAAAAATCTTAGACTAGCATGTTATAATATAAGAGATGGTAATGACTAAAGGTAGTTTTCAGAATTTATTAAAACCCAAGGGTAAAAAGAAAGGGAAGCGAAAGCGTAAAAAATGAAGCTATCAGTAACTAATCCAGATTTATCCCAAGAGGAAAGAACATCCTTAACCTCTGATTATAGTTCAGGAACAACCCTGACTGTGGCTAACAACGAAGGCTTTACTGATGATTGGTATGTTGTGGTAGGTGAGCCAGGCCAGGAACAGACTGAAACGGCAGCTATTGATTCTATTTCAGGAAATACGACAATTACTCTTGCTGCTGCTCTAAAGTTTGACCATTCTAAATCAACCCCAGTTTATCTATCTCATTGGAATCAAATTAGTATGGAACAGAAAACGGCTGGTGGTTCTTACGCTGTTATTGCTGAAGGATTAAAAAACATTGAGTGGGATGACGCTAACAAAAAGAGCCTGGTTATTGTTGCTGCTGGTATATCAACAGACACTTTCAAATGGCGGTTCTACAATTCCACTCTGACTACTTACAGCGACTATTCTGGTGAACTGGCAGGAACAGGGATTGGCAGGGATTCAGTAGGTTATGTGATTGAGCAGGTAAAGAAAAACTCTGTTGCTAAAACAGTTGAGGACGAAACAATTCTTGATTACTGCAATGATTTTCAAGACGTGGTTTATGAAGAAATGCCAACCGCCTGGTGGTTTACTAAAGAAGGGACAGCCGTTTCCACAGCAGAAAATGATTATGATTATCCTATTTCTACTAACTGGTCAGACCTTCTTTCAATTAAGTATCTTATCTACCGCTACATTAACGGCAGCACTGATATTACCTATCCACTCACTTGGTCTCCTCCAGCAGAGATGAGAAATTACAAATCTGATGCTAACCAAGCCTCTGACGATTACGCTAAGTGGTGGTCTTTCTATCCACCTGACAGCAGTTCAGCTAAGGGATACATTGTTCTCCATCCGACACCAAAAACAGATGATTCCTATATTCAGCCAGTTTATTATTTTGAATTAACAGCTCTTGATTCTTTTGATGACACCTTGGTTATTCCTTCTGCCAAGGGTTACATAGATTATGTCCTTTACAGAATTTATGATGATATTAAGTCAGACACTACTAATGCTGATAAGTATAATTTTAGAGTAGGAAGGTCTCTGACAGCTCTTAGAAGGCGGAAGAGTAGACAGAAGGGTCAACCAGAGCTCTTTAGATTTAGAGGTCATAGAGGATGGTCTAGGCTCTTTGGGGAGCAAAGTAGATTATCCTCAAGTGAAAATCGTGAGCTATATTGGTAATAAAATATGAGTCCAACTACTACAAACGAAAAGAAATTTGAGGTTAGTGATTTTTCTGGAGCTGTCCAGAGAAAGGGAACGAAGTTTTTCCGTAATAAGGAAAACAATCAAGTAGATTTATCAGTCAATGCTAGCTATGACCGTATTGGTGGAGTAGAGAAAATCAAAGGTTATACCATCAAAGGGACAGCAATTGGTTCAACTGATATTCTGGCTTTAGCTCCTTTTAATAATGCTGCTGGAACGGAAAAACTTATTGCTGCCATTGCTGCAACTCCTTATGTTTATACAGCTTCTTGGGCTTCTGCCAGTCTCAGTTTAACCACAGGAACAAAAGCAGAAATGAGAACTTTCTTGGATTATCTATTTTATGTTAATGGAGTTAATGCTAACTATTCTTATAGTGGTTCTGCTTGGTCAACCGCTACTAATTTATCCGATTCTCCAAAGGCTTACTTCATAGAAAATTACAATGTCAGGCTCTATTTGGCTAATATTACAATTGTTACTACTGCTTATGCTTCAAGAGTTTGGTATTCAGACTTGCCTTCAGCTGATGCGATTACTTGGGGATTAGAAACAGGCAGCGACTTAGCCCAAACTGCTGCCTCAGCAGTAGTAACTTCTGCTGGTTCTGTTTTCAAAACAAGAAATATTAAAGTCGGAGACCCATTCAGAATTACTTCTGGAACTAATGCTGGAGAATATACTGTTCAGTCAGTTGACTCAAATACACAAATTACCTTGACAGAAGTTTTAACTAATACTCAAACTGATAAAACTTTCTGGGTTGGTGGAAACTATTTTGATGTTGAAACAGATGATGGTGATACTATCCAAGCACTTAGCAAAAACTCAAACGAATTGTTAATCTTAAAGAACAATAGCCTTCACCGCTTTAATAGTAGAGGAATGGAATTAAGAAAAGTAAAAGATGCCGTTGGCACAACTTCTCGGAGAAGCGTTATCAACATTGGTGGCTATACTTACTATTATCACCCGACAGGAATTATGCGTTTTGATGGGATAAATAGTATTAAAATTTCTAATGCGGTTTATGATTTTATTGAGGGAGTTACAGATGTTAATCAAATAAAAGTTGTTGCTTTCAAAGAAGATGAAAACACGATTGTTTTCTTTTTAGGAGATGTTACTTTAAGAGACGGAACAAGTATTACTGACTGTGGTTTGGCTTTAGATACTGATGCTAAAACTTGGCAACCACGCTCTTATCCAATTACAATTAGAGTAGCTTGTAATTGGCTGGAAGGAAGTGTTTTGAAAACCTATGTTGGAGATAGTGCTGGCAAGGTTTATCAAATCAATACTGGCAATGATTTTAATGGTGACCCAATTCCTTTTGAGTTAGAAACTAAACCCTACTTTCCAGCAGGTGATGATACCATTATTGACTTTAACAAATTGAGGTTGTATATTGATAATGGTTACGATGTCAAAGTCCTTTTCAAATTACTTTACAAGCCAACAGAAATAGAGGAGAAATGGATAAATGACAAAGACTGGAAGCCATTACAAGGTAGCCAAAGGGGAGAAAAGTCGGAATGGTCTTTCCCTAAGGGTTCAAGAGCTTCAGGAGTGGCTTTCAAATTCATTGAATCATCAACTAAAGAAAGTTTTTTGCTGGAGAAATTTGTTTTGTATTATAGTAATCCTGCTACTCGCTAGAATGGCATATCCAAGTGGATTTAATGAATTTTTAGTTAGAGAACCAACTGATAAAATTGTTGGTTGGAGTGAAGACATAGTTACTTCTCGAATTTCTCAACTGAGTGGTTCTGTAATTGGAGCTGGTGAAAGCAGGTCTTCTGATGGAAAAACCATTATTAATTGGGATACAGGCGAGGTTACCTTTTCTGATGGAGCAAGGAGAAGAGTATTTCTTGGTAAAATTCCAGGGACAGAAGATTATGGAATAAAAATTGTGGATGCTGAAGGAAATGTAGTAATGTCTGCTCTTGGACAAATTCAAACAGCAGGGATTGCATTTGGTTCTGTTAATTTTAAACATTTAGTGCAAGATAATATTCTTATTTCTACTTGTTTTGATACTTTTGACGGGTGGGATGCTGGTGGTCTCAAAACAGTTCATGTTTTTGATTCTGATATTCATACTACTGCAGTTGTTAATAACACTTCGTGGGTGCAGTTATATACAGAACAGTTTAAAGTAGAATTGGACCCGACAAAAAATCCTTACTTTCAAACGACTGTATATTTTAGCTCTGCTGCGGATCAGGAGGCCTATATTGGACTTGGAATGAGTGCTGGTGGACCAGACGCTAGTGCTCTTGGCTTTAAGGTTGTTGATGATGCTTTGTATGCTTGTTGGTATGGCGGGGGTGCAGAGCGAACGCAAATAATTGGGGGTATTACTATAACTGATGCCATGGTTCTCCGCGCTTATTGTGATAGTGACGCAGAAGAAATTTACTTTTATGTTAACGGAGTATTAAAATACACGGCGACTACTAATTATCCTACTGGCACAAATAACATTTGGTTTATTTATTGGATTAAAACTACGGCGACAGCAGTCAAATACCTTTTTTTAGTAGATTTACATTTAATGCAGGATAGATAAAAAGATTTCTTTAATAAGTTATAATATAAGTAATGGCTCTATCAACAGGACAAGTCAATGACGCTTTTCAAAATGCTTTAGGCAGGATGCCTACGGGTGATGAATTAAGACAACATACTGGTCGTGGAGACCTTGAAGGAACTCCTGGGCAAAACCAGCTTATTCAAGAATTGGGTGGAACAATTTCTACACAAGCAGCTCAATACACGCCAGAAACTTCTCCAGAGCAATTTGCTCACGAACTTCTTAAAACTCAAGAGGAACAAATCAAAAGAGAAACAGAATACTTGGAACAATATACAGTTGATAACCCATTTGTTTTTGATGAGGAGTTAGCAAAGCAATCAGCCAAAGCACAATACGAGCCTTACTACGCTGAATTGCTAGAGGATTATCTCCAGGATGTTGGTGTTAAAAGAGAAACAATACAAGACGAAGGAAAACTCTTGAAAGCACTAAGGACTACACCTGAAGGAATGGCAGGAGAAGCAACCAGAGCTTATGAGAGGGCAGTCAGCCAAGCAGAAGAAGGCTTTGCTGGACAAGGAATGTTCTTCTCTGGTATTAAAAAGAGGGTCTTAGGACAAGCTGAGGTAGAAAGAGGCTATGGAGTTCAAGAGAGAGCAAGAGGAGTTCAGCAAAGAGCTAGGGATGTTGGCAGAGAAGAAAAAGAAGCGGTTGAGGGTGGTATTCTAACCAGACGAGGTGAAGCTCAAAGACAATATTACTATCCCTTTGTCAGTTCTTATAAGAGACAATTCCCAACAGGAACACAAGGAGTAGAATCCTATCTGCCAGAAGGATATATGCGTTATTAGCGGAGACAAGTTATAATATAAGAGATGCCAAACGGAGTTCCCTTACCAGCAAATATAGAACAAGCCAGAACTGGGGCTGAAGCAGCAACTAAAACAGCAGGCCAGTATGCTTCTGGTCAATACACTATTGGTGATATTCTCAAACAGAAAACGATAGACGCTTACGGAGCAAGCCAGGATATTGTCAAACCACTTGATGTAGCTACCCAGGACTATCTCCAAGCCCCAGGTGTAGCAAGGGAGAAGTATCAAGATATCTTTAACCCCTTTGCTAGAGAACAATTAGTTTCCCAGTACACAGGAAACCAAGCCTTACCAATGCTTTCTTTAGCTTCTATCTTAGGTCAGAGGTTCGGCAGAGTGGAAGATACTATTGGAGCTGGAACAAGGGCTTACCAAGCTCAAGGGGCTCAGGCTTTAGGTCAAGCAGGGTTAGAAAGACAAGGTTATCAGGATTTACTTGGTCAGTATCAAATGCAACAGCAACAGGAACAACAGGCATGGGAACGACCATATCAAGAAAGATTGTGGGAAAAAGAACTTGGTAAGCCTTACTACAAACCTGGAGGAGAAGGTGGAATGGATAGTGCTACTCAAATATTGCTTAATTGGATGGCAAATCAACAACAAGAAACTACAACTCCAACACCAACCGAGTCAAAACCAATGTTTACACCACCAAAGATGGGAGCAATTTCTAAAGGTGGAGAATGGTATTTTATAGGTTCGGAACATTACCCTGATGATTGGATACCAATAGTTGACTAATATGGCAAAAGTTTATAGTCGTTCACAAGGAAAAGTAATTGACCAACCTGAAGCAGGAGGAGGAGGCATGGGGATGGGTGGACTTGGAGGTGGAGACCAAGACCAAATGAAACAGCTTTTCACTCTTTTAATGCTTCAAAATCCTAAAGATATTTCCAAGTTGAGTTCGTTGTATAAATTTATAGCTCCACCTGAACAAACTGGTGCTGAAAGGAAAGAAGATAAAGCTGCTAAAGACAGTATAACTGCTGGTTTGTCTAAACTTAATGAAATATCTTCAATTCTTGATAAATATCAGGGACAAAATATTGCTGGTTTTGGTCCTGGTTTGAAAACAAAGATTGGTAGGGGGTTTTCGCCTGAAGGTCCATTGGGTGGTCTTGCTCCATCACAAGCAACAAACACTCTTCAAGCTGCTTTCTCTGATTACAACACTCGCTTGTTTGAAATTGCTGGTAAAGCATTTACTGGTCCAGAAAAAGAGATACTTGAAGGTTTAGTTTTGGATATAAAGGATGATGAGATTAGAACTAGAACTAAAATCTCTCAAGCAGAGCAAATGATAAAATTAAGAGCCAAAAACTTAGGGGTTGAAATTGCTGGTCTTGAACAACTCCAACAACAGCCTGGTATTCCTGGACAAGCACCTGGGGTTACTGGTGCTGCTCCTACGACAACAGGAAGAGGGGGAGACATTACTAATCTTATTCCACTTCTAACATCACTTTTAGGAGGAGCTGCTGGTTCTTTAGTTGGACCTTGGGGAACAGTAGCAGGTGGTGGATTAGGACAATTTGCTGGAACACAGATACAAGACTTACTTCAAGGACAACAACCAACAGAAAAAAGCGTTGGTAGTGGAATGAGTAGAGCTGCGGGTGATATGGCTCTGAGAACATTGTTTGCTGGTGGACCCTCAAGAGTATTTGAATCAGCTAAACAATCTTTTGCTAGTCCTCAAGCACTAGATTTAATGGGAGTTAAAAGTCAAGCCTATCAAAATATTAAACAACTACCAGGAACAGAGGCAGCTTTAGAATCTTCTAATGTAGCTAGAGACATTCGACAATACTTACCAGAGATTGACCCAACTGCTTCTGTTTTAGAAGGATTGCAAAGTAAATCGCTTGGAATGGAAAATTGGTTGAAACAATTATTTGGAGTAATTCCTAGAGCAGTCGGACAAGGTGTAGGCTTTGGTCTTGGAGCAGGTAGGCTTTTTGGAGGAGGGTAGTAAAATGGCTAAAAACAACAACTTTTTAATTACTAAACCTGAAATTAAGTTTTGGTTGGCAATTATTACAATCATTGTTTCTGGTGCGATTGCTTTCAACAATCTCAAGAACCAGGTCAATGCAATGTATGAAAAGGGAGTAGTTTTGCGAGAAGAGGTTGAAAGTAGTTATGATATACTTATTGAGGTAAGAGACTCAGTTATTAGAATGGAAAAAGATGTTGAGTTCATTAAAGAGAACATTAAATAATAGATGAAGTTAAACATCAATCCAGTAAGCCAAAAAGACCCAAGATGGGGACGAAAGAAATTAGGAACATCAAGCGTTAGTATTTCTAATTACGGCTGTCTCCTCACCTGCCATGCTATGATGCTCAACTACTACGGCAAGGACTTCACAGTTGACTCACTCAATGAATTCTATAAATCAAACGGAGTTTTTGACCAAGGCAATATGATTAACTTCTGGGCTGCTGCTAACTGCTTTGATGACATCGCAGCAGGAGAAAGAATAGACTGTTATGTTGAAGCAGCCCCGTTAGATACAATAGACAAACAATTGGCTGAAGGCAAGCCAGTCATTGCTGGATTAGGAGCTTCTTCGACATCGCCCAAAGACTTGAAGTATGACGGAATGATAGACCATTTTGTTTTAATCATCGGCAAGGAAAAGGACTATCTTATCAACGACCCTTGGACTGGTGAGACTTACTTTTTCGAGGGTAAATATGGAGAACCAGACAAATATATTTTTGGATTAAGACTATATTCAGGAGAAGTACCGATAGGTGGTGAGACAGTTGAAAGCCTTATTGCTCAAATTACAAAATTATCTGGGAGTTTGGCAACGGAAATTGAGAGTAATGCGGAATTACGAAAGCAACTTGTTAAATTTCAGGGTGCTTTGGCCAAAACAGACAAACAAAATTCTGACTTGGTGGAAGAAAATCGACTATTGGTTATTGCCGATGAAAAACAAAAGATTACCATAGGAAACTTAGAGAAGACACTAGATACTAAGGAGAAGAAGGAAAAAGCCCTTAAAGAGCGTTTGAGAACGCTAGAAGAGAAATCTATTGAGGGATTGACCAATGGACAACTTATTTGGTTAGGAATTATAGGAATTCTGGGAAGGAGGTAAAAATGGCTAAAAAAATAACTCTTTCAGATGTTCATAAAAAATATCTTAAAATTCTTTCTTATCTTACTCTGTCTAATGGTTTAGGCTATTTAGTAGCAACCTATATTGCTAAAGACCCTGCTTTAACAATGGTCTTTGGTCCAACAATTAACTTCATCGCTTTCTTGTTGGAGAAAGAACTTAAAAATGAAGGTTATGTTAAGGTCTTAAAGAAGTGAAAGAAAGAGATTTGCGTAATTTAGAATGGAATCGAAAAAAAAATAAAGAGGCGGAAAGCTGGTTTTAACCAGTTAGAAGGCTTTGTTAAAGGAGTGTGGTGGGAAAAAGGCAGACCAATGAAAAGAAAATCTAAGGTTGAAGCTCCAAAATAATTCTTCCACTCTTGACCTGTTTTTCTACTATCTCCCAGTTATGACGACAAATTTCCATTTCTTCCAGAAGTTTTTTGTAATCTTTTTTTAGGTTTTTGAGGCTCTGGAAAGTCATCAACCAAGCAATCAGCATAATAACACTTAAAGTGATAATAATTTTCTCCATCACAGGCGATACTCTCTGACATAGAGCTTTTGCCACATTTAACCCCCTTTTTACAGATAGGACATACTTTTTTTCTATTCTCTTTTAATGTCATCAATCATTGCCCATATTACTAAACCAAAATAAATCAGGTAACCAATACTGACTATCTCTCCATAGTATTCAATAAATGACGGGTTAAATAAAAAGAGACAAGCTCTTATTGCTGACCAGATTAAAACAATCCACTTTAATGTCATACTTTCACCCCCTTCCTATTCTTGGTTCTCTGCTCTACCTCTACTAAAAAATAATGCCATACAAATAAGTTTATTGTTTCAGTATCACCATTTCTATTAACTTTAGCAGTTTTAGTTTCAGTTTTAGTATTCAAATAAACTGCACCTTTTGGTATTTCTTCTCCTGTGCCGTATTTATAAACTTTTTTAACCTTCATCCCTTCCTCCTATTCTTGGTTTTCCTCTAATTCAAGATTGTATTCAGCACAAATTAACCTTAGTTTAGCAATTAGGATTTCATAATCCTTATCTCTGCAATCATCTGGAACTTGTCCTTTAATCGTTATCTTTACTTTTTTAATGACTCCCACCTTCCACCCCTTTCCTATTTAATTGTCAACTGTTAAAGAATGTGTCCCAAAACTTCTTTGATAACACCACTATACCTATAAATAAAGAAATAAGTCCAAGTATATTAACAATCATTATTCTTCCACCACCTTCATATTCTTCTTAGGTATTATTAGTTTCTCCGAAGGATTTGGGTCGGCTAGAAGAAACTGCTTGTATTCTTTATCAGTCAACATCATTTTCTTGCCATTGATTTCAACTAAATGTTTCCTCTTCATTCCTTACTCCTATTCTTGGTACAATCTTAAAATTTCATTAAACAACATTCTTTTTTCTGCTTTAAGGCTACTATAACTTAATTTATGCCACCAGATATTTCCTGC
>SDBU01001214.1_pt1 | contig 37537 bp, 31 predicted proteins | sample 2277071 | NCBI WGS metagenome assembly SDBU01 (sample SAMN10397929, study PRJNA504765) | marine sediment metagenome | isolation source: marine sediment core GS08_GC12, 126 cmbsf | place: Arctic Ocean: Gakkel Ridge, Loki's castle | collected 2008 | reverse complement strand
TTTTCATCAATTAAAGTACCATTTGTTAATATATCGACATGTCCAACTTCCTCCCGGTTTTCAAATAAATCGAGTAATTGAAAAACATCATCTTTTCTTTTAAAGGGTTCCCCACCAGTAATACTAAAGGAACCAATTTTGCCCCATTCTCTAATTGCATCGCACAAATGTGTCCCGATTTCTATTAGTTGCGATAGTTCGAGCCCCTTTTCCTTATAGTTATCATGATAACAATGTTTACATCTCAAATTACAAAGATCGGTTATATGCCATTGGAAATAAAATTCAGTCTCATAATTTAATTCAATAGTCTTTGATTTTTTATTCATTTTTTATTGTATGTCGTCAAATGATTCGGATACACTCTTTGACTTCCCAAAACGATGATTATGCGTTTTTATTGTAATTCTAACTTAGACTCCCGATCAAGTTTTCTCTCTATTTAATACAATTAACAAGAAAAAGGTATTTAGTCAAACCATTCTAAAACTGGTAACTGACCTGCTCCTCTAATATCGATCCAAGCTTTGTGTTAAAATTTTGCTTGGAAAAAAGGAGAATGATATGGGCAGGAAATGCTACAAACCAGAACAGATCATTAACATGCTTCGTGAAGCTGAGGGGTTTCTTCATAAGGGATTTAAAATAGCTGATGTATGTCGAAAGCAAGGTATCTCTGCGCAGACTTATTGCCGATGGCGTAAGGAGTACGGAGGCATAGAGAGTGGACCAGGCTAAGCGGTTAAAGGAGCTTGAGAAAGAGAACACTCGGTTGAAAAAACTAGTTGCTGATTTTTTATTATATGTGGCACGAAGGATAAGGTCTCAGGATGTATTGGATCAGTTATACGATCTTTTTATCAGTCGAGGGACACCTGAGCATATTCGCTCAGATAATGCTCAGTCCTACAAGAGATTGACTAGTAAGTTTCGATTGTGATAGCTTTATATAAGAAGATAAAAGCAATAACCCTAGATTTATGCAAATATTCAAACCACATTTTATGAAAATTTTAATCAGAAAAATATCGATTAAATGTAAAAAAATTTAAATTTTTCTATGTAAAAAGAGTTATATTTTATCATCTGCTTTTAAATGGATATAAAGCAAGCAATAAGGATAAAAAATCACTGTTTCCATCACGTCTCAAAAAATATAGTAGTAAGGAACTAACTCCTTTGACTAGTTAAAGTACTAAATAATTTTATAACGAAAGGAGCATCTATGAATAAAAGAAAAATCCTCATTACGCTATTTGTGCTGGTAGCTGCTTTTGCGATCACTTTTTTTATATTACTAGAAAGAGCAGATCACACTATTGATGAAGTTCGCGTGGGAGCAATTCTTCCAATGACCGGAAATGCAGCTAATTATGGCGAATTAATGAGGAGAGGAATCAGAATCGCACTTGATGAATATAATACCACTGCGATGCCTTCGTCTCCTCGTTTTAATGTCATCATCGAAGACAGTAAGTCAGGACCAAAGGATGGGGTTGCATCCTTCCATAAGTTGTTAGCCGTTAACAAAGTCGTGGCAGTAATGCCTGCACTTAGCAGCGTGGTATTGGCATGCGCTCCAATTGCCCAGGAAAATCACGTGGTACTTCTAAACTGTCCTGCAAACAGCCCAAAGCTTAGAAATGCAGGTGATTTTATTTTTAACATTGCAATTCTATCAGATCAAGAATCAGCGTTTCTGGCAGAATATGCTTACAGTAAGCTTGGAACAAGGAGAGTTGGAGTGTTCTTCGTAAACAATGAATCGGGACGAGGCTACGCTGACAGCTTCGCCTCAAAGTTTAATGAGTTAGGCGGTGCAGTGGTCTTATCTGAAGGGCATGAGCAAGGAGCAACTGAATTTCGTACGATAGTAGAGAAATTTCGTTCAGCCAATCTTGATTTAGTATTTCTCACTTCGTACTACTCTGAGAGTGCACTATTCCTAAAACAAAGTAAAGAGTTGGATTTCCAAACAAAATGGCTCTCTTACGCTAGTATTGAAACACCAGATTTCATTGAACTTGCCGGAGAATCAGCTGAAGGATTAATCTACAGCCAGCCGGGATTTGATGCAAACGCAATAGACCCAATAACAAAGAGTTTCGTTGAGAAATATAGGAACCTCTATAGACAAGATCCAGACTTTTGGGTGGCACAATTCTACGAGGGCACTAGGCTTTTGGCAGCAGCACTCGCTTCAGGAGCTCGGACTGGCGAAGAAATCCGTAAATATTTTGTAAACCTGAAGGATTTTGAAGGTATAAGTGGTATAATCGAGTTTGATGATCAGGGGGGGGTAACTCGCGACGTTGTATTCAAAACCGTACGATCTGGTAAGTTTGAGTATATAGTGGAGTAACGAACGGATGTCAAGTGATAAAATAATTGATAGTATTGTTAATAAAGCTCTATCTGGATTGGTCTATGGTGATGAATCTGACGACTTAGGTATTATTCTTAGGCATATAGATGAAGGCGCTAAAAAAGTTGCAGGAGATCTAGGTGCAGGCCTGAGCCAACATATGGATTGGAATGATCTTGGATGGATCTTCGGGCAATACCGAGGGACCATTCTGTCTGGAGAAAGGCAGTTTTCTGGCTGTTTCCATCGAAGTAATCTAGGTAATTCTAAGGAGAATGATCTACTCTTAGGTATTTATTGGAAAGCTTTTGGGCTCGGAACTACCTTAGGCGAAATGTTTGAACGTGAGTGCTCCATAAATGAGTTGTTGATTAAGCAAGGCGACTTTGTAAGGCGAAATTTAAATGCGCCAAAATGGAATATTCTTTGCTGTATGGAAAGTGATTGCGAGAATTATGAGATCCAGTCACCTCGAAGATATGAAAATAATATAGCGCTTACACTACTTCGTATTCCTAATTGGTGGAGGGATTTCCTTATTCAAGATAAAATTTGGAATCTAGTGGAGGCCGTAACTCATTCAAGTCTCCCAGAAGGTGAGGATGCAATTAACTTCCTGGATACGAAGGAAGAATATCGACATCTTGTGAGCCTACTCAAAGCACGGAGAGATCAACTTACTGCAGAGCTGGTGTGGCGAGCGGTTGGCACCAATGCCGACAAAGGAAAAATGCCACAGCCTGAAAAGTTTGCTTCTAAATTCCTAAGTGTTGCTGGAGGTGCGGGGGGAATTTGGCTCCCACAATCTACAACAGAAGAGTGGTGGCAGAGTTTCGTCACTGCAATTGAGCTACTGTCTTTATACTGGAAGTGGTCGGAAATGAAAGGATTTAAGCCAGGGCCGCTATATATTTGTGTCCCAAGACCGGGCGAAATTGATTTGTCCGGCGAAGGGGCGAATTCTAAAGGGCTGCAACCTCGGCTTGGCGTTGCATTACTTTTTGCATCGATCGATCTACTGGATTGTTCTAATACGATTCCCAGGGTTTTGCAACTACTGCCTCATTGGAACGTAAAGTTAGATGCTGCTTCTGAACCTTTGTTGAAAATCTCGGCGGCTTCATATCCTGATACAGTTAAGAGCGGACTTTATAAAGTACTAGGTAAGGAAGTGAGTGATCAACTTTTCAATAGACTAAGTGAACTTCATCTTGGAGGCCAAGATGCATCAGCACTACTTCTGGAACGAATTTGTCCTTTGCTAGATGCTCTTGAAAGAATCGCACCCAGCTGTGTTCATGAAGGCCGTCGTTTTGCAGTTAATATTCTAGTGGGATTACCATATCATGAACAAATTCTTGGAATGGAATTAGGTGACGTGGAGTTGCATCTCGAGAAACTAAGGGAGAAAATCCCAAAAAAATGTATAGATATCCCAAAGCAGCGAATAAAACATGACTATTCTCTCCTCCAGCCCCTAGTTAATAGCTGCTACTCTCTTTTTGACTGGGACGGTGTTATTCTATTCGGACGGTTTAGCTCAAGGCCTCGGGAGGCAGTTAATTTTGCTCGTTTCCGCAGATTGAGTCCAATAATTCGTGGCTTCTCGCCTAGTGAACTCTACCGACAGTTAACACTCGAGAACGTGGGATTATTCGCGCTTTGTATAGATCGGGCTGGAACTATTCGAGTTTATTATGGAGGTTCCTTCCTCCTATATAAACAGCAAGGGCCGTGGCGTTTGGGAGCTGCTGTGGAGAAATTGCGCGAGATGCTAAAGCATAACTTGGAGCTAATTGGACTCTCAATTCCAAAAGACCTTGATTTCTTTGACAGTTTTGTTAATCTCTTATTGCGTATTTCCGGAGAACCAAATGTAGGAGCTTTTTTTATCATTGCACGTGACGCCAACCATATTATGCAACTGTCAGAAATATCTCCTCCGCCAGAATCAATTTGGAAGGACATTACACCATTCAGTGGGAAATCTGGTGTTAGGGACGAGTTGGAGCTTCTATATCGACTATCTATCATGGATGGAGCTACAGCGATTGTCTTAGGGTCTGGTATGGACTTCAAGGAAAAGTGGCAGAACGCACACATTCAGCCACGCAAGTTGGTAACGGAAAAGTTTGACCTAAACGGCTACTGGAATAACTATCTCAAGAATGGAAAGTGGTATGAATGGACTGACATCCTTTCATATGGGGCAAAACACAGCTCTGCCTTCGCTCTCGCCATGGAAAGTGCGACATTACATGATCAAAAATTATTAGTTATTACAGTATCAGGCGACGGACCAATAAGCTTCATGGTTGGCGGAACTGATCCCGTGCAAAAATGGCCAAATGAGATGATAGATTGACGAACCAGCTCATAGTCAACACAATAGTATCAGCTGCGCATTATGCATTAGTAGGTGTAGGCTTCAGCCTTATATTCAGAACAACCCGGTTCTTTCACTTTGCTTACGCTGGTGTTTATACAATTGGTGCTTATTCAGCGCTAATTGCTGTTAAGCACTTCAATACAAGTTTTACAATAAGTGTCCTCACGGCGATAATATGTGCTGGAACTTTGGGCATAGGGATGGAAATTTGTATATTCAGAACGTTAAGAAAACGTGAGGCCTCATCTCTTGTAATGCTATTAGCATCGCTTGGTTTACTTATAGTTTTACAAAACACAGTTTCTCTGATTTTTAGTGATAAGACCCGCAGCCTTGGTTTGACTCATGGATTCCGGGAACCGCTTGTGATTTTTGGTGCAAGGGCTACAATGTTGCAAATAATCTTAATCTTAAGTGCAGTCATAATCTGTGTATCATTCGCAATTTTTTTGCGATTCGCAAGCCTTGGTAAGATGATTCGAGCTATATCGAGTGATAGCGAATTGGCTGAAGCAGTCGGCCTGAACGTAGATAGTCTCATAGTGTTCACGTTCGGCATTGGCTCAGGAATCGCTGGATTATCGGGATGTCTATGGGCAGAGAACTCTGCGCTCACACCTTTTATGGGGTTTCAACCATTTTTATATGGAGTAGTAGCCGCGATTGTCGGAGGTATTCATTCCATTCCGGGTGTCATGCGCGGCGCTCTTATGGTGGCTCTTGCGCAGAATATCACTATGTGGTACTTTCCGAGTGTATGGAAGGATAGTATCGTTTTTATTCTATTACTCGGTTTTCTTTTACTTCGAAAACGAATCAGATTTGCAGAAAATCGAGCATGGTGAGGGTGCCTAGTTGGAATATCTACTTCATCTCGCAATTATCATAGCGCTATATTCGACGCTTGCTATTTCTCTGGACTTAGCTATTGGGCATCTAGGACTTTTATCGTTAGCACATGGAGCGTTTTTTGGAATTGGGGCCTATACGACAGCTATTTTAAGCACAACATATAGCTTTCTTTTTCTAATCACAGCCTTGCTCGGTATGTTTATAGCTATGGGCATGTCTTTAGTCATTGCTCTGAGCTCAATGAGGCTTAGACATGAGTACTTCGTGTTAACAACATTTGCCTTTCAAATTATCACGTTTGATGTTTTCAAGAATTGGATTTCTTTGACAAGGGGCCCATTGGGTATCGCGGGGATTCCTCATCCATCTTTGATGGGATGGAAAATAGATGGGAAAACAGAGTTCCTTCTTGTGGGGATAGGTCTTGTAACAATCGCGTTTTTTTTGTCGATTCGAATAGTTAATAGTCCTCTTGGTCGCGTACTTCACGGAATTAGGGAAGATGAGAAGCTCACTACCTCAGTCGGAAAGAACACATTACGACCAAAAATAATCGTGTTTAGTGTGAGCAGTGCTTTAGCAGCGTTGGCTGGGAGTTTGTATTCACAATATTTTACATTCATTGATCCAACAAGCTTTTCCGTAATGGAATCTGTACTTTTGGTATCGATGGTGATTTTAGGGGGTAGTGCTAGCCGATGGGGTCCGATACTTGGCTGTACGTTACTCGTATTGTTGCCAGAGGCTCTCCGTTTCACAGGGATACAGGCCAATGTTGCTTCAAAACTACAACATGTATTCTATGGCACTGCATTAGTAATCCTTATGATAATGCGACCAAAAGGACTTTTGGGTGAATATGATATAAGGCGAAAAGATAATCGATGAATAGTCCTAATAAAGAAACGAAAGATCAGAGACACAAGTCTATTCTTAAATGTCGAAACATTGTAAAGAGCTTTGGTGGTGTCAATGCGCTCCGTGGTGTAAATATTGAGTTTAAAGATTCATGTGTTACGGCTTTGATTGGACCTAATGGCGCTGGGAAAACAACCTTATTGAATATTTTATCTGGATTTATGCGGCCAGATCAGGGGCAGTGTTTTATGAATGGTATCGAAATCACAAGGCTACACCCTCGAAAAATAGTATCATTGGGTATTGTAAGAACGTTTCAGGAGGTGCGTCTGCTACGTCAAGTATCAGTGTTGGATAATGTGTTGATAGCTTTCCAAAATCAGCCAGGAGAGTCACTATGGCGTGTGGTTATGAGTTTAGGCATCAATAAAGCTGAACGACAAAATCTCGAAATAGGTTTTGAACTTCTCGAAGCCGTTGGATTATCAGATAAATCAGCGAAGCGGGGCTATGAGTTGTCATATGGTGAACAGAAGTTGCTAAGCCTTGCAAGGTGTATGGCTATGGATGCAGAGATTCTTCTACTAGACGAACCGGTTGCAGGCGTCCACCCACAAAAGGCGTCTGAAATTTTACAACTGTTGAGGAAGCTAGCTCAATCTGGGAAAATGATTATCTTTGTTGAACACAACATTGCTGCGGTTCGCGAAATTGCGGAGCGTTTACTGGTTATGGATGAAGGTCGAGTTATCGCTGATGGGATTCCAGAGGAAGTTCTAAAACAACCGGAGATAGTGGAGGCATATGTTGCCTAGCCAGAACAGCGAAATTCTTCGATTAGAAAAACTCCAGACCGGCTATGGGAATAGGGAGGTAATCCAAGATGTTTCTTTGGAAGTCAAAATTGGGGAAATAGTGGCACTTATTGGGCATAATGGCGCGGGGAAGACCACTGTCCTCAAGACGATTTATGGCATGCTTCCAGCCTGGAAAGGAAGCATATTTGTCGGAGGAAAGAAATTATATCAGCCCAGTCCACGCATTCTCCAACGCCAAGGTGTGGTCTATATTCTGCAAGGGAAACGAGTTTTTCCTGATTTAACCGTCCTCGAGAACCTGGAAGTAATAACAACTGTATTGCGACGCAATGGAATTGAAACCCGGTCGGTTGACGAGGCCTTTCGCCATATACCAAACTTACGTAATCGTCAGTCTGACTTAGCCTCTGCACTGTCAGGTGGGGAAAAGCAAATGCTTGCCCTGTCTTCGTTAGTAATTTCGAAACCTCGATTGGTACTTCTTGATGAGCCGTCGCTAGGCCTTGCACCGAAAGCCAGTTTACTGGCTCTTGAGAATATAGTAAACCTTATTAGACAAATAGGCGGATCGGCGCTGATCGTGGAGCAGAAAGTTCAGGATGTTCTACGGATCGCTGATAGGGTGTATGTATTGAAATCAGGCAAAATAGAATTCTCAGGGCTTGCTAAATCAATAAGTGATCTGGAGACTTTACGTAGGATTTATCTATAGATATAGGCTCAGACTCTCATTGGCACTAAACTTGCCTCAGTTGTCTTTTTCACATCGGGATGACCTGCCTCCCTAATATCGGTCCAGATGTTATGTTAAAATTTTGCTGGACGAAAGGAGTAAAAAATGGGCAGGAAACGCTACACACCAGAGCAGCACATCAGCATGCTTCGCGAAGCTGAGGTGCTGCAGATCCAGGAGGGATCCAAGATGGCAGATATCTGCCGTAAGCTGGGCATCTCTGTACAGACCTATTGTCGATGGCGTAAGGAGTACGGCGGCATGAGGCTTGATCAGGCCAAGCGCTTGAAGGAGCTTGAGAAGCAGAATGCACGGCTGAAGAAGCTGGTGGCCGATCTCTCCTTGGATAATGCCATACTTAAGGAGGCCAACCGGGGAAATTTCTGAGCTTGGCCAAAAGGAGCCGGGCTGTGGACCATGTGTGTGAAGCATTGGATGTATCACTGCGTAGGGCATGTCAGGTCTTGAGCCAGCCGTATTCTACTCAGCGGCATATCCGGAAGGTAGCGGAGGATGAGGAGCGATTGGTTGAGAAAGTCGTAACTCTGGCAAGTCAGTATGGCCGCTACGGCTACCGACAAATCACAGCCTTACTGAGGAACGAAGGCTGGAGGGTCAACCACAAACGTGTGAAGAGGATCTGGAGGCAGGAAGGGTTGAAAGTACCGACGAAGCAGCCCAAACGGGGGCGGTTGTGGTTAACGGACGGGTCATGTATCCGACTCCGTCCTGAGAAGAAGGACCATGTCTGGAGCTATGATATGGCCATGACCAGGACAGCCGATGGCAGACCAATACGGATGCTGGTCATAATCGACGAGTACACTCGGGAGTGTTTATCCATTCACGTGGCCCGCAGTATCAAGCACCAGAATGTCTTGGATCAGCTGTATGATCTATTCATATGTCGGGACACACCAGAACATATTCGTTCAGATAACGCACCGGAATTTACTGCCAAAGCAGTGAGAAAGTGGTTGGCGAGTCTCGGAGTAAAAACCCTGTACATCGAACCTGGAAGCCCTTGGGAGAATGGTTACGTGGAGTCATTCATCGAGAAGCTCAGGGACGAGTTGCTGAATGGAGAGATCTTTGATACGCTATTAGAAGCCAGGGTGCTCACAGAGCTCTGGCGCAGGGAATATAACAGGTACCGCTTCATAGCTCTTTGGGATACAGACCACCGGCTTCAGAGGTGCAAATTTAACTTTACAGGTGGTACATTGAGGGGGGGGGCAGGTCACTATTACTTTCCTCAAAAAACCATTTATTGGGTTAGTGAATTCTGGAAGTTTGAAATGGATTCCAGAATTATATAGTAGGAAATATTAAGAAAATTGTGGTTAAGAACCTTGAGAAATTTGAAAAAATCTAATAATTTCATAACAAGCATATTAAAGTGTAAGTGGACAATCTCACATTTTGAGCCTTCTAACTTTATATTAGAATAAAATGAATAATGATAAAGTTTGCTGTCTAAAATGTTTTTCAGATCCTTATATAAGAGACTATGTTAAGGAGTCCGAAAATTTAGGAGAGTGCGATTATTGTGAGTGCACTAGTATTTATGTACGCAGCGTTAAAGAAGTGGGGGAATTTGTGTTTGAAGGAATATTAAAGAAATACGAAGGTGCTGTAGAGTCAGTTGCATACGAATCAGCAGAAGGCGGATATCAATTACCTACTGAAACATTAGATGAAATTTTAATGAGAGAAGACATGTTTGGAGAAGATATCGATGATCCTCAATTTCTTATTAAAGATCTTGTGGTTCTAGATGGTACACCTTATGTTCGACAAGATCCATATGGACCTATTGAAGGTGGCTACGAGGATATAAAAACTTGGAATGAATTTTGTACCTTCGTAAAATATAATCAAAGATATACTGCACTTATAAAATCAAAAGATTATTTATATGATAAAAGCCATCCTAGTGATTTCTTAGATTTCATCGCAAAGAGCATAAATTATTATTTCATTAAAGAGCTTGTCCCCGGCGAAAAAATATTTAGAGCTAGAATTGAAGAAATTGGAAAAATATTTTCCCATAAAGACCTAACAAGCCCTCCTCCTAAAAAAACAACAAGTAACCGTATGAGTCCAGCTGGGATATCTTTTTTTTATGGAGGATTGGATATCGATACTTGCATAAAAGAAGTCCGACCTTCAGTGGGTCAAAAGGTCGCTATTGCAGAATTTGAGGTTTTAAATAAATTAAAACTATTAAATTTAGCAGCAAGTGAAATAGAAGAAAAACAACTAAGTATTTTCGACGAAAAGTATTATTTCGGATTTGAAGAATATATCAAGCCATTTTTATCTTACTTTGCAAAAGATATTGCCAAACCTGTTAATCCAAATGATGCCCCAATTGAGTATGTACCTACCCAGATCTTTACTGAATTTGTAAGAATGCGAAAGTTTAAACAACCTAATTACTTTGAATCGATAAATGAAGACTTATCAGATTATAAAGTAAATGGCATCTTATTTAAAAGCAGTTTGAAGCAAGGCGGAGTGAATGTTGTATTGTCTAAAGGGCCTACGATCTCTACTGGACAGCATAAGAAAGATAGTAAAGCATGGCTTTTATATAGGGGCTATACATTACAAGAGACTATTTAATTTAAGTAATAAATTAATAATCTCCAAAAAAGTGAAAACAAAAAAAGAAAAAATCGTGAGGTTTGTAATTTATCTAAGAATTTTTTTTCCTTTTATTTTTAATATATTACAAAATGATATGGAAATAGAACAACTTAATTCGGTTAAGAATGTTAGGGATTCGAATCTAAAGGAGGAATATCAGCTGATACCTCGATTTTTTAATTAGTTATATAGTCTTTTTTGTTAGCTGCCTAAGCGCATATTCTAATTAGAATTGGGAACATATTGTATGCCCAGAGAAGAAGTAGATTTTGACTTACTTATGCTCGAGGGACTTAAAATCGCTCATAGGTTGTACCTACATGGCGTTTCAAATCTGGCCCTCGGCACTCTGGTTCCACAATAAATTACTGACTCTTTGCAATTTTTAAACTTTTAGGGTTTTCAATCCTGATACCATTGTGTTTGGATTAAAGGGAAATTGCTTCTCAGGTATCAAATTCGGGTCCGTATCCTAATAGTATAATCCCTTATCGGCTTGGAGAATGAGCCGAGCTCTTAAAGAACGATCTTCATCTTCATGTGGGACTGAGCATGATCGTTTACACACTGAGCTTAACTTTCTCTTTAAATCTTTCATATGGTGTTTGGCCAAATAAAGCCGCAATTGGTAGCGCACATATTGCAGATGTTGAATATCCAGCATCTGCACTAGGAACGCCATATCCATTGAATATTCTTGCTGTTCACAATAGATTAATTAAAGAAGGATTTGAAAAAGTGAAAGTCTCAACGAATATAGGCGAGAGTCAGTATGATCATGCATCCGCATGTCAATCGGCACTTGGTGTTGCATTAGCAGGAGCAGATATAGTTAAAACAGATTTGGCTGAACTTCCGTTTGAGGCAGCCGTGTATTTGGGGAAGACATTAGTCCGGACTATTAAAAAGTTCTTTACAAAGAAAAAAGTCATTCCAGCTGTCTTTGTTGATAAAGAGATGCAGAGATTTTTTAAACCATTTGTTGAAGGAATAAAACTGATAATAGAGACAGAAGCAGATGGCCTTTTAATTGATACTTATAATAAATCTATTGGTCAAGGGCTTTTAGACTATTGTACAATTGAAGAAGTTGCGTTGTTTGCAGCAGAGTGCCATGAGATAAAAAAAAGGAAGCATGGGTCGCAGGTTCAATAAATATAGAGGAGCTGCCATGCATCTGGGACGCAGGAGTCGATGTTATATGTATTAGGGGAGCTGCCTGTGAGAAAGGAGGAAAAGGTCGGTTTGGCGAAGTAAAATCAAAAAATGTCGCTGATCTTGTTAAAACGATTCCAAAATAGCTTTAAAATTTCCTTATTATTAAAAGTTCAAACCTATGTCAATATGAATCAAAAAGATATTATTGACCAGTACAACAAATATGAACTCGGAGATAAGCTGGCAAGTTTTATTTCGCCGTTTACACTGGATCCGCAGGAACATGTCGCAGTGAAATTTTATAACCAAAAGATGAAAGTCGAGTCTTTGTATTACAAAGATTCAACTGGCTGAAAAATGGCAACCATTTTGGCCAATCAGGACGAGACCTTGCTACAATAGCATAAATAATTTCATAATCACTCGTAACAGGACGATCCTCAGGAATTAAATCTTGCCATTCTTCACCAAGATTTCGTGCCTTTTCCCTGCATTTTTCTCTGAATTCACGATCCCTAAATAGTAGCTCAGCTGAAATAGCTCCCTGGGCGAATAAATGGCTAAGCGTTGAAGACTCTGTTTTTCGTTTTACATGTATAAGCTTTTTTTCAGGAGTCATTAGATCACAAAATTCAATACGATCATAAGGTGGAGAAAGATTTATGATTTGTTTGTCCATTAAGGCCCACCCTTTACTCTCTGCAACCCGCTTATTATAATCCCCCTCTTTCTCTCCCTGATAGGAGGGAGGTAAAGGAATATCAGATAAGGCTATGTCTTCAACTTTTCTTCTTACACTTTCTGACCAGTTTTTTTCTATCTGATGCCAATCTCCACCACTTAGAACATATAAATAACCATCAAGCTCCGTTTCATATACAAGGCAAGAAAAAGCATTATATTTCATTACGCTTTCATCAGATTCTCTATAACGGACTCCAATATATTTGTCATGGAGATATTTGATTGAGAAGCCAGTTCTAGGGCTCATCTCGTGAAGGAGATCGCTAATTTCCAAATCAAGATAGACTTGAGCATTAGAACTCTTTGAGTACGTGAACCCTTCTATATTTTGCCAATCTTCAGGTTCTGGTGGAGCAAGATGCATACAAATAGTATTTTTGTCTTCAAGATCCCTAATGAGTTGTTCCTCAAGACCATGTATTATTCCAGGATCCCGTTCAAGTTGAAGATAATCAATGAAGGAGAAGCGTTCTTTATAATTATCAGAATTGTAAGCATCGTATAAATATCCACAAATTTGATTGAGCTTCTCTATTTCTATTTCTTTCGCAATAGTGACAGCCTCAGCTCCTGTTATACGAGAAGCAAACTTACTATCCTTGGGAATCCCAGTCACACCTTGTAACAGGTCCTGGCTTGAGTCTAAACCAAAAACTCCAAAGTCGGAAACTCTACTTGCCTGACGTCTGGTAAGTAGTGTCATCTCTTCCATTGTTCGCATATCAATACTGCGGATTTGCTCAGGATTCACAGTATTTAGAACAACTCTAAGGCCAAAATTTCGCTCGAAACAGTCCGGACGTAGAAGAGACTTTCCATACCCAAAAGTTAATGCGAACATACGGTTTCTTACTTTAATTAAAACAACTGCTCCTGATGTTTGTGTTTTCACCTCATCCAACCTACTTTCCAATGCTGGAGAAATGAAATCAACCCAGGATGGAATTTTGGGAATTGATTTCATAAGGAAGAATTTGCCTTCCCAATCCATAGATTTTTTTAAAGGCAATTTAGTAAAATCTGCATCTTTATGGATTGGTGCTGAGAAGTCCTGAATTTCTTTTTTGAGTAATAAAATTTTAAGTTGACGTTTTTTTATCATGTAAATCCCTCCTTTAATCAAAATATGTAAGATAATCTAATTGGAGTCCGTTATATTCGTTAAATTGAGAGGTTTCTAAACGATTTCTCACTCTTTTGCTGGTTGCTAATTAAATATAATATTAAAGGTGAGAAGAGTCAACCTGCTGTGGGACTGAACATGATCGTTTACACACTGAGCTTAACTTTCTCTCTAAATCTTTCATATGGTATGTGTCCGAAACATTCAACCCAATTGACCTTATCTTCCCCCTATGTTAAATTCCACATAACAAAGGGTTGAATGATGAATCTTGAAGAACGCGCTCAAGCCTTCATGAAGCTTTCTCGTTTTACAGGCGTTGAAGTTACTTCTCAGTTCCTCCGCCAGACAGAGGAACATTTTCCACAAGCTGAGATTCCTTGTTTACATAATTTAATAGAAGGAATTTATAAACCTGCAGGGGATTCATATGCTCTCTGCATTTGGAGTCGATCTGCAGCAGGCCAGGATCGTGAAATTTATCATGATATTTTTAGTCCCCAATCAGATGGCAGCTGGACAATGCAATATGCCGCCAAGAAAGGAAACCTCGATGCAGCAGTAAACCGGTCTCTATTTGCATGTATGCGCGATAAAGTACCTTTGATTGGTATTGTGACGACAAGGTCTCAGGAATCTCCTGGAGGTTCCCGCTACAAAATACTGGGGCCAGCAATCATTGAAGGATTTGATTCGGCCGGCCGCAGGTTTTTTGTCAGAGGTTGTAGTTCACTTGTTGCCTCCCAGATTGCGCAGCCTGAGAATGATGAAGATGCAATTAGGTTATCGATTCGCAATCAATTAATTATGCCATTCCAGGTAAAAGAGACTCGTTCTGAGTATTTTGCCAAACGGAATGTTAGAGATAGGGCATTCCGGAAGATCCTTCTTGAAGAATACAGATGCCTTTGTGCAGTTTGTCAGTCAAAATTTATATTGAAACAGAAAGATGATGAGCCTCTTATAGAAGCTGAAGCTGCCCATATCATATCTGTAAAAGCAAGGGATCCAGATGATCCCAGGAACGGTTTAAGTCTGTGTCGAAGGCATCACTGGGCTTTTGATAATGGTCTGTTTACAGTTACAGATTCTAATGAAATAAAGGTTAGTCCGTCTGTACTCCAAGCAGAACGACGACGTTTTGATTTTGAAGAATATGAAGGTGAGTCCCTTGTCCCTCCAGCACACGAAATATGTAGGCCGCATGAAGATGCTCTCCATTGGCATCAGAAGAAGAAATTTCGTTTTAGTTAAATTTACAATTTACACAAACTTATTCTATGTGTAAACCATCTCTGCCCGCTTTAGAGTAATTTAACTTTTATCCCTTAATTTAATACAATTATCTGGCAAATGAAGGGATTCTTTCTAAATTATAGGAATTGATGAAGGAAATATGGGATTGATTTGTTTGTAAGTCCTCTCTCTTAACACAGCGAGAGAAATGATTAAATATTAAAGAAAAATGTAAATGTATAAAATCGGAATTCTCGCATATGGCTCATTTTTACTTGAAACGGTACATTCTCGTTGACTATACATTTCTGAATATATATCCTTATACTGCATATAAGAAGGGGATACAGTAGCAAAAGAATGCCCTAAATAGCGAATAGATTGCTCAGAAACATAAAGAGTGCTCGATTTCCTTGAATATCAAAAAAAGTGAATGAAAAACTGGGGAAACACATGACAAAAGCCAATAAGAACAACGAAAATGAAGAACCGATAGAAAAACAGCTGTGGAAAGCAGCAGATAAGCTTAGAAAAAATATTGATGCAGCAGAATACAAACACATCGTCTTAGGTTTGATATTCCTGAAGTATATTTCGGATGCGTTTGAATCGTTATATGCAAAGTTAAAAGAAGCTGAGGGCGAATACGCCGGTGCCGACCCGGAAGACAAAGACGAATATAAGGCGGAGAATGTCTTTTTTGTGCCAGAAATTGCCCGTTGGTCTTATCTGCAATCCAAAGCTAAATTGCCAGATATTGGAAAAGTTGTTGATGGTGCCATGGATGCTATTGAAAAGGACAATCCTTCTCTACGGGACGTCCTGCCAAAAGTCTATGCTAGAGGAAATCTTGATCCTACCAGTCTTGGCGGTTTGATCGACCTCGTGGCAAACATTGCCTTGGGTGATGCAAAAGCCCGAAGTGCCGATGTTCTGGGGCATGTGTTTGAATATTTCCTTGGTGAGTTTGCTCTGGCGGAGGGGAAAAAGGGCGGTCAGTTCTATACTCCACGAAGTGTTGTTGAATTGCTGGCAGAAATGCTGGAACCCTATAAAGGCCGTGTATTTGACCCCTGCTGTGGTTCAGGTGGTATGTTTGTTCAGTCGGAAAAATTTGTGGCTGACCATCAAGGCAGGTTGAATGACATTTCCATTTACGGACAGGAAAGCAACCAGACTACCTGGCGGTTGGCCAAGATGAATCTGGCAATTCGGGGAATCGACAGTTCCCAGGTGAAATGGAACAATGAGGGTTCTTTTTTAAATGACGCTCACAAAGATTTAAAATCCGATTATGTGATCGCCAATCCGCCCTTTAATGACAGTGACTGGAGCGGTGATCTTCTTAGAAATGACGGCCGATGGAAATATGGCATTCCGCCCACCCGAAATGCCAACTATGCATGGATACAACACTTCCTGTTTCATTTAAGCCCAAGCGGTCAGGCCGGTTTTGTTCTGGCAAAGGGCTCCTTGACTTCCAAAACTTCCGGTGAAGGAGACATCCGTAAGGCTTTAATTGAAGCTCGTTTAGTGAATTGTATCGTCAACCTGCCTGCGAAACTGTTTTTGAATACGCAGATACCTGCCTCATTATGGTTCGTGGACCGCAATAAAACTAATGGGAAGTTCCGTAACCGCACGGATGAAATTCTTTTTATTGATGCCCGCAATTTGGGGCATTTGATTAACCGCAGAACACTGGAGTTTTCCAATGAGGATATTGCTACTATCGGCAAAACCTTTCACAACTGGCGTAATCCAGAAGGGGATTATGAAGATGTTAAAGGATTCTGTAATTCTGCCCTCATCGGGCGGGTGCGGGATCTGGATTATGTACTGACTCCTGGACGGTATGTAGGCTTGCCGGAAGATGAAGATGATTTCGATTTCAATGAACGGTTTACAAAACTGAAAGCTGAGTTTGAGGAGCAGTTGAGAGAGGAAGCGAAATTAAATGCGTTGATTGCTGAGAATTTAGGGAAGGTGAAAATTCATGGGTGATGCGAGCGAAATACCACTATCAGAAATTATTGAATTAATTGGAGGTGGAACTCCAAAGACTTCAATACCAGAAAATTGGGGAGGTGAAATTCTATGGTTATCGGTTGTAGATTTTAATAATGGAAAAAAATATGTTTATGATACAGAGAAAAAGATTACCACCCAGGGAGTAAATAATAGCAGCAATAAGATTTTGAATAAAGGTGATATTATCATTTCTGCTAGAGGAACTATAGGCGTGTTAGCCATTTTAGGTAAACAGATGGCTTTTAACCAATCTTGTTATGGAGTTAGAGCTAAAAAAAAATTATCCACAAATGATTATATCTATTATCTGCTAAAGGACACTGTTTCAAACTTCTTATTGATTGCGCATGGTGGAGTATTTGATACAATTACTAGAGATACGTTTAAGGAAATAAATGTAATTCTCCCCCCTCTACATGAACAAAAAGCCATCGCCTCAGTCCTTTCAAGTCTCGACGATAAGATAGACCTGCTCCACCGCCAGAACAAAACCCTCGAAGCCATGGCGGAAACGCTGTTCAGGCAGTGGTTTGTTGAGGAAGCGCAGGAGGATTGGGAGGAGAAGAGCCTGCTTGAAATTATTAAACTAATTGGGGGTGGAACACCGAAAACGACAATCGCTGAATATTGGGATGGAGATATTCCCTGGTTGACTGGTGGTGACATCGCATCAAATCATAAATCTTTTATAAATTATTCAGAAAAAAGTATATCAGAAGTAGGGTTATGCAACAGTTCAGCAAGGCTACTACCGAAATATGCTACTGTAATTTCAGCGAGAGGAACTGTTGGAAAGTATTGTTTGCTCGCTAAACCGATGTCTTTTAGCCAGTCCAATTACGGAATATTACCTAATATTTCAAAATGTTTTTTCTTTTCATACCTGCTAATAAACCATGTGGTCGAAGAATTACAGTCTTCAGCTTATGGTAGTGTCTTTGATACGATAACAACTACTACTTTCAAAGAAATTACAATTCCCCTGCCGACAGAAACCAGTATTATTCGATTTGAACAATTGGTATCAAAATGCTTTGAGAAATTGTTTCTAAATAAATCCCAAATCTGTACTCTCGAAAAACTGCGTGACACCCTGCTTCCCAAGCTGATGAGTGGAGAGGTCCGGCTTTGAATATGAAAATTGAGGAGTTTAGGAGTAGTTGAAAGAGGAAGCAAGATTAAATGCGCTGATTGCTGAGAATTTGGGGAAAGTGAAAATAAATGGGTGAGTGGAAGGAATCGAAGCTGGGTGAATATGTAGATAGTATTTCCGAAACATATAAATTTAAACCAAAAGAAAAAGTTGTTTTTTTGAATACGTCTGATATTTATCTTGGCCGTATAGTTAACCGGAAACTACAATATGCCAATGGTTTGCCAGGGCAGGCCAAAAAGAAGATTAGAAAAGGAGATTTTTTATTTAGTGAAATACGTCCTGCGAATGGACGCTATGCAATTATTGATTTTGAAGCAGAAAATTACGTTGTATCAACAAAATTAATGGTTCTTCGATGCCGCGACCAAATTGACAAAAACTTTTTCAGAATTTTTCTTACATCAAAAGAACGACTTGAATATCTGCAAATGTTGGCGGAGGATAGATCAGGTACTTTTCCTCAAATTACGTTTGACCATATTCATAATCTTGATATTTCTCTCCCCCCCCTTTCCGAACAAAAGGCCATCGCCTCAGTCCTTTCCAGTCTCGATGATAAAATAGATCTGCTTCACCGCCAGAACAAAATTCTCGAAGCCATGGCGGAAACGCTGTTCAGACAGTGGTTTGTGGAGGAAGCGCATGAGGATTGGTTTACAGGAGTTCTTTCAGATCACTGTGATATTATTGATTGCCTACATAGTAAAAAGCCAGATGAGATTGAATACTCGTCTTATTATTTATTGCAGGTATATAACATTGGTGATAAAGGTAAAATTGATTTTAAAAAAAAATATCATGTGATTGAAGAAGATTATAATGAATGGGTGAAGAGAATCGAATTGACAGGCGGAGAAATGATAATCTCCAAAACTGGCAGAGTTGCAGCAATGGCACAAATACCAGATTATATTAAAGCAGGAATTGGAAGGAATATTGTGGCAATAAAAACTATAGAATTATTTACGAAGGAGTTTTTAAAAGATTTAATGATGTCATCTTGGATGGACCGAAAAATTCACACAAATACTAGTGATGGTACAATTCTTCAAAGTTTACATGTGAAAAGCATTTCTAAATTACCAATAATAAATCCTGGGAAAAAATTGATTATAGAATATTCAGATACGGTTAGACCAATTCATCAAAAAATAAATATAAATTTAAAACAGATTCAAACTTTAGAAAAACTACGAGATACAATACTGCCGAAACTCATGAGTGGTGAAGTACGGATTGAATATGAAAACTAAGGCAATATAGAAAATGGAAAGGATAACAGAAAGCGCTATCGAAAAATTTGCCATCGAACTTCTGGAAAAGCAAGGCTATCAGTACATCTATGCTCCTTCCATAGATCCAGACAGTGAGAGCCCCGAAAGGCAATCGTTTGAAGACGTCCTGCTCATAGAGCGGCTTAAAACAGCCGTGGGCAGGATTAATCCGTCTATTCCAGCGGATATCCGGGAAAATGCCATCAAGCAGATTCTTAGGCTTAATTCCCCGGAACTCATTGCCAACAATGAATCATTTCACCGGATGCTGACTGAAGGCATAAAGGTCATCTATCAAAAAAACGGCCAAAGGCGGGGGGATCTGGTCTGGCTGATCGATTTCAAGAACCCGGAAAATAACGATTTCATTGTTGCCAACCAATATACCGTTATCGAAAACAATGTCAATAAACGACCGGATGTCATTCTTTTTGTAAATGGTCTGCCTCTAGTAGTCATTGAGCTGAAAAACCCAGCGGATGAAAACGCAACCGTAAAGTCGGCATTTAAGCAGGTTCAGACCTACAAACAAGCAATTCCAAGTCTTTTCACTTACAACGGCTTTATGATTATCTCCGATGGATTAGAAGCAAAGGCTGGTTCCATCTCTGCTGGATTCACTCGTTTCATGGCATGGAAAACATCGGACGGTAAGGTGGAAGCCTCACCTCTCATTGGCGAGCTGGAAACTTTAATCAAAGGAATGCTGAACAAGAAAACCCTGCTTGACTTGATCCGCCATTTCATCGTCTTTGAAAAATCGAAAAAAGAGGATGGGAAAACTGGTATTATCACTATCCAGACCGTAAAAATACTTGCATCCTATCATCAATACTATGCAGTGAATCGTGCCGTAGAAGCTACTCTGCGGGCGTCAGGCTATTCTAATACAAGTGCCAAAAGTTCAGATGGACTCGTGGTAATGGAATCACCTGAAAGTCATGGTCTTCCTGGAGCTAAATCTCAACCCTTTGGCGATAGAAAAGGTGGAGTGGTTTGGCACACCCAGGGAAGCGGTAAATCCTTGTCTATGGTGTTTTATACAGGAAAAATTGTCCTTGCCTTAGATAATCCCACTGTTTTGGTTATTACCGACAGAAATGATCTGGATGACCAATTATTTGATACGTTTGCAGCTTCAAAGCAGCTGCTCAGGCAGGAACCGGTGCAGGCGGAAGATAGAGCCCACATGAAGGAACTGCTCAAAGTCGCATCGGGCGGAGTGGTGTTTGCCACTATCCAGAAGTTCCAACCCGATGAGGGCAATGTTTATGAAACGTTATCGAAGCGGGAAAACATTATTGTTATTGCCGATGAAGCCCACCGGACCCAGTATGGTTTTAAGGCCAAGACCATTGATGCCAAAGATGAAAACGGCAATATTGTTGGGAAGAAGATTGTGTATGGTTTTGCTAAGTATATGCGGGATGCCTTGCCGAAAGCCACATATCTTGGATTTACTGGGACACCTATTGAAAGCACAGATGTTAATACGCCTGCGGTTTTTGGCAACTATATTGATGTTTACGATATTTTGCAAGCGGTTGAAGACCGTGCAACGGTCAGGATTTATTATGAGGGCAGGCTGGCGAAGATAGTTTTAAGTGAAGAAGGGAAAAAACTGGTGGCGGAATTTGATGATTCGATTGAACCGGGTGAACAGAACGAAACTCAAAAGGCTAAAACCAAATGGACTCAATTGGAAGCTCTTATCGGGAGTAAGGATCGAGTAAAACAGATTGCCCAGGATGTGATCAATCATTTTGAACAGCGGCAAGAAGTTTTTGAAGGAAAGGCTATGATCGTTTCCATGTCCCGCAGAATTGCTGCCGATTTATACAAGGAAATCATCAACATCAAACCGCAATGGCACAATAAGGACCTGAAAAAAGGGGTTATTAAAGTGGTTATGACATCCGCCTCTTCTGATGGCCCGGAAATTTCCAAACACCATACCACCAAAGAGCAACGTAGAGTTTTGGCCGATAGAATGAAAGATCCGGAAGATGAACTTAAGCTGGTGATTGTACGGGATATGTGGCTGACCGGTTTTGATGTGCCTTCCTTGCACACCCTTTACATAGACAAACCCATGAAAGGCCATAATCTGATGCAGGCAATTGCACGGGTGAACCGTGTCTATAAGGACAAACCGGGAGGGCTTGTAGTTGATTACCTTGGTATTGCATCAGACCTTAAAAAAGCGTTGTCGTTTTATTCGGACAGCGGAGGCAAAGGCGATCCGGCTATTGCTCAGGAAAAAGCCGTGCAGCTGATGCTGGAAAAACTGGAAGTCGTATCACAAATGTTCCATGGTTTTGCCTATGAAGAATATTTTGAGGCCGATACAGGAAAAAAGCTCTCTCTGATACTTGCCGCTGAAGAACACATTCTGGGCTTAGAGAATGGGAGAAAGCGATACATTGACGAAGTAACGGTCCTTTCCCAGGCTTTTTCCATTTCTATCCCCCATGAACAGGCAATGGATGCTAAAGATGAAATCTCGTTTTTTCAAGCAGTAAAATCCCGGTTGGCCAAATTCGATGTCACTGGCTCAGGAAAAACAGACGAAGAAGTTGAAACAGTCATCAGGCAGGTGATTGACAAAGCATTGGTGACAGAGCAGGTCATTGATGTTTTCGGTGCAGCTGGAATCAAAAAACCAGATATTTCCATACTTTCAGAGGAGTTTCTTTTGGAAGTTAAAAACATGGAGCATAAAAATATTGCTCTGGAGGTTTTGAAAAAACTGCTGAATGACGAAATAAAAACCAGAACAAAAAAGAATCTCATACAAAGCAAATCCCTTATGGAAATGCTGGAAAATTCCATCAAAAAATATCACAACAAGGTTTTAACAGCAGCGCAGGTCATCGAAGAGTTAATTCAGTTGGGCAAAGAAATTAAGAAGATGGACAAAGAGCCTAAGGAAATGGGGCTGTCTGATTTTGAATACGCTTTCTATACGGCCATTGCCAATAATGAGAGTGCCCGTGAGCTCATGAAAAAAGAGAAACTTAGGGAACTAGCCGTTGTCCTGTTTGAAAAAGTAAAGGCTAATGCTTCTATCGACTGGACAATAAAGGAAAGCGTTAAGGCTAAATTAAAGGTCATTGTAAAAAGAACATTACGAAAGTATGGCTATCCACCAGATATGCAGAAACTGGCAACTGAAACGGTTCTAAAACAAGCTGAATTGATAGCGGAAGAGATTACGCATTAAGAATATCAGCATATGTTTAGTTTCACTTATATGATAAAGATTATGTCTGAAATAATGATTATGGGCGTAAAGTTTTTTCATTGTTCTTAGTACAGAAAATAATGACAAAACCTCCAATCGGGACGAAATCTGAGAGAGCTGAACTCAGAAGGCTTTATATACATAGGTCGATGTCAGTTCGCGAAATAGCTGAATTCCTAGGATGCACCAAGGATATGGTATTTAGAGCCTTCAAGGAATATGGAATAGAAACTCGAACAAATAAGCGCAGGTCATCACTCAAAGATATCAAACTGTCTGTTATCGAGAAGGGGATAGGAAAAAAAGGGATAATAGGATATGCTCGTGAACTTAGAGTGGATGAAAGCACATTGCGACATCATTTGAAAAACCGCAGAATAGCAGGGTAGCGTTCGGGCAATGTGTCTCATAATATGCATTATTTCGACTATTAATCAACATGAAGAATAAAATATCTTGTCATGAATCCCCAAGATGTCCCTCATACGGCTCTAAACGAATATCCTTTATTTTATATGGAATGCCGGCTTATGACGATATACTAGTTAAAGAAATCAATGTTGGAATATTGTTTTAGGTGTTTGATGTATTTCTACAGATAGTCCTTCTTGGGAGTGTACTGATTGTCATAAGCAATTTTGTTGAGATACCTGATTGAATCCTTGAATATTAGATGTCAAATAGAATATATTTTTATGAAACAAAGCATGCAGCATAGTATATGTTATGTTTATAAGAATGAACGAGAGAAAATAACGTAAAATCAATCCAATGATGGGATGGATTCCAAAATGGAATAAAATGTACAATTATGATACTTGTAAGTTGTGCTCTATTTAAATGAAAAGGGGAAAACAAATTATGAGTGACTTAATATCAATACAAAAGACTTTTTACAAGGTAGCTGATTTTATTTCGTGGAAAAACAAAGGAGGGCTAATCCTATCACCTCACTTCCAGAGAAGGGCAGTCTGGAGCAAAGGAGCCAAATCCTTTCTCATTGATACTGTTTATAGAGGCCTTCCTGTTCCAATCATTTTCCTCCGAGATAGAGGAATAGATAAAACCACCTACGAACCAATTCGTGAAGTGGTTGATGGGCAGCAACGCTTAAGAACCTTAATTTCTTATATCGCCCCTAGACTACTAGACGACTTCAATCCTGCCCAAGACGAGTTTTTTGTAAAAAAAACTCACAATAAAGAATTAGCTGAAACTGAGTTTGCTTTACTTGATGAGGACACTCAAGACAAAATTAGAAACTACGAGTTCAATGTTCATATTCTATCATCAAATGTTGATGATAGAGATGTCATTCAAATTTTCCGAAGGATGAACTCAACAAGCTACGCATTAAAAAGACAAGAGTTATTGAACTCACAATACTTTGGAGAGTTTAAAACATCACAATATAACCTTGCAGCAGAGCAGTTAGCTTTGTGGAGATCTTGGAAAACATTCACCGAAACGGACATATCACGAATGCAAGAAGTTGAGCTAACATCCGAATTGACAATCTCAATGATTGAAAGGAAGGTAATAGGTAAATCTGTTTCTTCGATTGAAAGGTATTATCAGAAATTTGATGAAATCTATGCAAACAGGAAGATCGTTGAGGACAGATATAGAACAATAGTTGAGTTCATAGCCAAAAATTTCCCCGGAAATCGGAATGATTTTGTTTTCTATAAAAAAACTGTCTTCTACACATTTTTCATGACCATTTATGATAGCTTATATGGAATTTCTTCAGGTGTTAATAAGAAAATTGCGCCTAAGAGTATGCCATCTTCAAGGATTCAAGCACTGAAGCAAAAAGGTGATAGAATAAAAAATCGGTCGGCCCCAGACGAAGTATTAGAAGCAACGGATAGGCGGACAACAAACCCAAAGGAAAGAGATATTCTCTTCAAATATTTAGTATCATAAAATGCCAAAACACTCTCGAACACTCCACAATGAGTTTTCGACTAAGGCGACTACATTAGATACAACACGAAAAAGTTTCGAAAATGCTTTGGTTGCAGACCTCATTTCGGATGTAGATATAATTCAAGGTTATGCTGGATTGTATCTCGACTTATTTACAGAATTCGAATGGCTAATTGAAAATTTGTTCATAGGAATCCTTTCAGGCTCTGTTATGCCAAACAACACAAATATTAGGAGAAAACTAGCTATAAAGCCAGTTACTGAAATTGAGGCTGTGCTGCTAGGAGAAAGGCGTGCATATTTGGACTGGTTACCCTATACTGACAATACTATAAAAAGAGCAAATATCTACTTCGATGAGGGGAAACCATTTACACTGCTGGATGACATCGAAAAAAATAAAATCGCGACATATCAAAAAATTAGAAATGCTATTACACATAAAAGCAAGAAAGCAAACAAAGAATTTCAAAAAATTATTGATGGACTTACTTTGTTCCCGATTGAAAGCACCCCTCAAGGATATCTGCGAAACATTCCAAACTCTTCAACAGGAATGACACAGTTAGAAATCATCGGAAATGAATTGATCACTATTTCACACAAGCTCTGCAACTAAAACAAATATATAGTGCATGGAATAATTGAGAACGAAAAAATAGAAAAGACACATAACAAATCGTTCGCTGACATTTTTCATCTGTGTTCCGAAATACCGGCGCAAAAAAAGTGGAATAGTTGACATAACATTTCTTATGCGTAATGCTTTCTAAGCCTTTCATTCTAAAGAACTAACTCCATCCAATATTTTAGACTTTTTCATCCCGTTTATTTTTTAAAAAAACGGGATGAATACATTGAAAATACCATAAAAAAGGTATAGTAGGCGACTGATAAGCATATATAAATATGATCAAATGGGGTAGAATAATATTAATATTTTCTCCTGCCCGAGTATGGAAGGTCCCTTTTCTTGATTTCCCAGACTTTCAGATTTAAGTTTTCGATTTCGGCCTGCGAGAAGTATCCCCATTCTTCTTCAAATCCCTGGACGTATCCGAACCAGATTGTATCAGACATCGAATCTCCGCTTGCTAAGACACTCACCTGTTCTCTTACTTTCTCTGTAGCGAACCAATACCAACCGTTCCAAGATTCCCAAGCTCGTAAGACTTTCTTTCCGTCAATATGAAGTTTATTCCCTAAGGTCTCGAATTTTGCAATTGATATCATTTTCTTTCTAAAGCAATAAAAAAATAATTCTATTTTTCCATGTTATTTGCTGGCTTAATTGAAAATTATGCTTCATCTGGATTTTGAAAGATTCAACTAATAAAATGACGTTGCGGAACTAAAGTAAGTCTCAACTGAATCTGAACATTTTTTTTAAATCTCCTGAGGACTATTTATGTTAGTTTTGATTTTTTTAAGGAATATGATTTATATTTATTAATATCTTTTTAATAGTAAAGTTTGGCTCCAATTCTTCCCTAGCTATAAAGGATATTAAAGCGCTGATTGCTAGCAATGCATTATTGACGACTGTATAAATGATTTAGAAATCACCATATGCTTAAACTTAAGGAAGTATTGACCTGACTTTTGCTGTGATGTAGTATTATTTGGACGTTTGAGTTGACAGATACGAAAGGCAACGGGAGGTAACTAAAAGTTACCGTTAATTTGATTCAATTTTTTTCAAATTTCTTAATTTCAAGGAGTATTTTAAAATGGATAGAATCATCTTCGGAGAAAAACTTTTTATTCCTTATGAATTTTCTAGCGAGAATGAATTTGAAAATTTAATAATTAAAAACTCCAAACAAATATTCGGCTCAAATTCTGTTTATATTGATGTTAAGAAAAGAATCAAGAGTGATAATATTGTAACAATCCCTGATGGATATTTAATTGATTTCTCCTTCGAATCTGATCCCCGTCTCTATATAATCGAAAATGAGCTTGCCAGACATGATCCATACAAACACATAGGCCAGCAGTTACTGAAATTTGCTATTTCTTATAAAGCAAGTGGAAGAAAAATTAAAGGTTTTTTACTTGAAAATATCTTAAAAAACGAATCAACATCCAAAACTGTAAATAGAGGTCTTAAGAAAGCAGGATACAGGAACATTGACGCCTTTTTAGAACATCTAATTTTTGAAAAGCTGGTTGCATCAGTTGTCATTATTGATGAGATAACATCTGATTTAGAAAATGTTTTGACACAGTTAGCTATGAAAACAGACATAATTGAGTTTCAGACTTATATATTTGAGGATGAGATTATCTATAGATTTACGCCTTTTCAGCCAGAAATCAGAATTATAGCTGAATCAAGAAAACCGACTTTAAGAATCGAGGAATTAGATACAATTGTCGTACCTGCAAATGAAGAAGGATTTAATGAAGTATTTTTGGGACAGAGGTGCTGGTATGCAATTAAAATATCAAGTTCTATGATAGATAGAATTAAATATATTGCTGGATATCAAACAGCTCCAATATCCGCCATTACCTATTATGCAGAAGTAAGGAAAATTGAGAAACATAAGAATACAAGTAAGTATGTTGTTTACTTTAAAGATAAGGGAAAGAAGATTGGTCCGGTTAAATTACCAAAAAAGTCTAAAGGGCTTGTCCCGTATTCTCCACGATATACGAATTTTAGGAGGCTCTTAAAAGCTAAGACATTAGTCGATGTTTTCTGATTTCTAGCATCATGAAATATAAAATATTTGTTGTTTTAAAAGAAGATCTTAACTCAGGTTGATTTGGATAAGCGAAAAACGATTCTTGACATTTTTCTTGGACTATTGTTATAAAAGTGATCTTTCATTATATCTGAGGTGAATGCCCATCGGTATTTCTAAAGTCCATCAGAATAAGGTGGTAAGTTTAAAACCAAATATTATTATTGAATATTAAGATAAAAAATATGCTTTCAGTTTATTTTAACTATCCAATGGGCAGGATTTCGGTTCATCACAACCCAGTCTGTAATCAGATCCAGGCTAAGGAAAAAAAAGATCAGCGAGTTATCAGTATCAATAGCTCAAATGTCGAGTCAGAATTGAAGAAATTGAGCAATAAAGAGCTGAAATTTGCTGCTAGCCGTGATCTAAATGATGTCTGGATTTATATTGATTTAAGTGAAGTATCCTTGGAAGAAAACCTTGTTAAAATAATTAAAGAAATCCTCGGCCATTTCTACAATCCATTGGCTCGTGCTGAAATTGAATATCATTGCTTAGATCAAGCACCTTCATCAAAGTCCAAGGCGCTCAGTAGTATATCTCCTTTAAAAAAATCTAGACTATCCGTTCAAGGGATTAGAAAAATGATTCCAAATCGTGAAGACAAGATTAAAGCCATCGTTAATCTAGTTACTACACGAATCGTCGAAATCAATTCTCGTTATAGATCTGGCCCTAGTCTATACTTCTATAGACGAGTCCTTGCATTGCGGCGAAAGTTTCCTAATGTCAGCACATTTCTCTCAAGCGATCATAATCTGGAGATCCTTTATGCTGTTTTGGTTTCTTGGGACATGAACAGCCGTGGTGCAAAAATGAAGTATTTCGATGATTTCAAGGTCTCTTTAATTTCATGTCGTCCTGAGCTCGAAGCAATTGAAAATAAATTGGCACACTTTGACATTAAACGGGAAGATGAAATGTTGAGACTAATAAAAAATGCATATTCAAATTTGGAATTGATGAAGACAGCAGGCAGACTTGTTTCGAATTCTAAATGCCTTCATTTCCTCTTTCCCTCCTTGTGTATGCCCATGGATGGAGCGAACACGCTTCAGTATCTGTTTAAAAATACAAGTGAATCCACTGACCGGTATCTGGATATAATTAGGTTTCAGTTTGAAGTTATGCAACAATCCGTTCAGTTTGAAAAACATCTGGATGATCACTGGAATCAGAGCGTTCCCAAGCTTATTGATAATGCAATTATCCTTTTGCGTGGCGTAAGCGTTAAACCGAAATCCCCATGATGTATAAAAGCAAACATAATAATTAGAATAGCTTGACAGATGTCACTTCTAGATTACACTCAGTTTTTTGGAGAATAAAATAGGGAAACGGATGTATAATTCATTTAAACAGTTGTAATAAAACTGGATCTTTCTTTAGTGCTTCCTTTGTACCAAAAATCCTTACCACTCCCAACGCCCTCGTTAAAGCGATATTCATCCTCGTTGCATACCTACCCTCTACATACCGCAAATCAGTTACAATAACCGCCGGTCTTTCTAGGCCCTTAAACCTCATGAAAGTATCGCAAACGATATGCTCTCTTGCCCTCTCATCAGTCGCCAAAGCAACTTCATGTCCACCAAGTCTCTCTTGGTAGATAATATTGTTCTCCAAATTCTTGCCCCGCAATGAAATCACAGCAATTTCAGAGCCTTTAAATCCTTCACCAAGCAAATTATTTATTTCACTCCCAACTTCTGTATGAATTTTGCCTTCTTCACATCCTTTGATTTTTATAATTTTATTTTCTACTGCCGACTGTATCAGTTTCATATTCGGTTCTCCGTTAATATAGGCATCTGCTAGTTCCTGAATTGCCTCTGGGCACCTGTAAGGCTGCCCCAATAGATATTTTGTGCTTCTCTTCTCAAATTCTGCAGGCAGCATACAGTCATGCAAAAACGCTTGTGTATCATCCATGAAAATCCATAATCTCCTCTTCGGTTCTGCACATTCTTGAATAAGACACCAATCGTTCTCACCCATGTCCAGCTTGGCAGGCATCGGAGTCAGCACTTTGTTCATCGAGCCTGGGAGCCCCTGGGAGAATGGCTATGTGGAGTCGTTCATCGGAAAGTTTAGGGATGAGTTGCTCAATGGAGAGATTTTTGATACTCTTCTAGAGGCAAGAGTAGTCATAGAGTGTTGGCGTAGAAAATACAATCAATTCCGGCCGCACAGTTCTTTTGGGTACAGACCTCCGGCTCCAGAGGCTCATGATCATGAAGCTCTAACTTTGCATGTGTAACAATAATTGGGGGCAGGTCACTCAATGAGCTTTATCAATTTTAGTTGCATCATAAACAAATGAGAGTAATCTGAAAAATTAATGCTAAAATATTTTTATAATACTGAATTAGGATCGTTTTATTTAGGAAACTCAAAAAATCTGCTCACTTCAGGACTATATTCTTCTTTAAAAAATAATGTACAACTAATTTTTACGTCCCCGCCTTTTCCATTAAATAATAAAAAGAGCTATGGAAATTTAACTAAAAACGAATATAAGAAGTGGCTTGTGGATTTCGCAGAGATTTTTTCAGATCTATTGACTGAAGACGGTTCTATAGTTTTAGAGTTAGGCAATCCTTGGGAGTCAGGGAGGCCTGTACAGTCTCTTTTACATTATGAGTCATTATTAGAGTTTGTTAGTAACAAAAATGCAGATCTCAGATTATGCCAAGAATTTATATGTTATAACCCTTCACGATTGCCTACCCCTGCACAATGGGTAACTATCAATAGGATCCGTACTATTGATAGTTTTACTCGTTTATGGTGGATGGCAAAATCAGATTATCCAAAAGCCAATAATAGGAAGGTCCTAAGACCTTATAGCAAGAGTATGAAATTACTCCTAAAAAATAAATCATTTAATGCAGGTATAAGGCCTTCAGAGCATAGGATCAGTAAAAAAGGCTTTCTTAAAAATAATAAAGGAAGCATAATGCGCAATTTCATAGAATTGGAGCCAGTTGATGAAAACCAGGAGCTACGATTACCTCGAAATGTATTTAGAATAGCAAATACTAAATCAAATGATTTTTTTCTTAGAGAATGTCGTAAGAATGGAGTTAAACCACACCCTGCGAGAATGCCATTAGAGATGGCTAGCTTTTTTATTGAGTTTTTAACCGACCCTGGCGATATCGTATTGGATCCTTTCGCAGGTAGCAATACTACGGGTTTTTGCGCCGAAAAACTAAGGCGAAAATGGATTTCTATTGAAATCTTGGAAGATTATGGATTACAGTCATTACTTCGTTTTAATGATCCGGCTTTGAAAATAAATATTAAAATGAGTAAAGGGGGATTAGATGGATATAAAAAAAGCGATTAAGGATTTAGCTTCAATTGATATATTTGAAGATGGCAGAATGAAAGAAACTTTTGTCGGGCGTCCTTTTTATTTGGATTATGATACAGCATTATTACTAGTTGCAGATGCATGGAAAAGTAAAGTTGGCGGTATTCCACAGGGCACTTTTCTTCTAGCTTTCTATGAAAATGAGGAGAATGTTTCTGAGGCTTTACTTTTAAGAGCTCTAAAGCCAACCAAATTGCCGACTGATAGCGATATTATAAGCTCAATGATTGAGTATTATAAAGACAATTTAAAAACAGCTGGAAAGGAAAGTCAACTTGATGAATTTACAAGGTTTGAATTTAGTTTTTCAGGATTAGAATGTCGAGTTCTTGGAACTTTTTATAAAAATCAGATTGAGAGTATTGTGTTTGGTGCAGATGTGGAAAATTTTTTTAGCTCTCATAATTATAGCGTTTTCAAGCCTTCGAATAAAGTGCTTAAGGCAATTGTAAATTTAAAAGATGAAGTTGAAATTCCAGAGGGAACGATCGAAGTAAGGATTGGCAAAGTAAGATATAGCTCAAGTTTAAGATTTCAAGAAAATATCGAAGAAATTCCAGTGAATATATATCCAATAGATTTTTTAGGCAAAAGGACCGCTTTGTTTGGCATGACACGCACAGGTAAATCTAATACTGCCAAGAAAGTAATTCAATCAACAGTAGAAATAAGCAAAAAAGCTAAACTCACTTTGGGGGGTTCAGGTGATGGCATTACTGATAATTTGGATCCTTTTGGCGATCAAGGAATTCCAAAATATCCAGTAGGGCAAATAATATTTGATATTAATGGTGAATATGCAAATGCAAATTTACAGGATGAAGGGACTGCTATTTTTGAGTTATTTAAAAAGGACGTAATAAGGTATAGCGTTTTAGAGAAAGCAGGTTTTAAAGTTATGAAAGTAAATTTTTTCACTCAAATAGAAGATGGCTTTGATCTTATTAGGTCTCATTTGGAAAAAGAGGAAGCTGATTATGTTACCAGTTTTAAAACTATTGATTTAACAAAGCCAGAAGATGAAACCGATTATTCTGCTATTACAAGGTATAATAGAAAAAAGGCAGCTTATCTTTGCTGTCTCAATGAAGCAGGCTTCAAACCCCCACAAAATTTAGAGATATATTTTAAGGGAAATGGTGAGCTAAATAAAATGGTCAAAGAAGATGGAAGTATTGATCCAAATAAAGGCATAACTCTTCAAGAAGCAACAAATTGGTTCACTACTATCTGGGATAATTATTATAGTAATTATTTTAACAAGTATAAGAAAGAAAAAGGTTATGAATGGGCTGATGAAGATTTAAAAGCATTGTTAGTTTTCCTCACTAGGAAAAGAACCCCAGGTCGAAATGCTAACATTAGTGGTTTTAGAAAGTTGAGAGGCGTCATAAATCTCCATACTAATATAGCAGATAAACCTTTTGAAAAGGAGATAATTGAATCTTTAAGAAACGGCAAAATAATAATCATAGATTTATCTCAAGGGAATCCTTTAGTTCAAAAAACATATTCAGAAAGAATATGCAAAAAAATATTCAATGATTCAATGAGTAATTTCATTAATAACAAAGCTAATAATTTTATTCAGTTTTACTTTGAAGAAGCGCATAATTTATTTCCAAAAAAAGATGATAAAGATCTTAGCCAAATATATAACAGGCTCGCAAAAGAAGGCGCAAAATTGAATTTAGGGCTTATTTATGCAACTCAAGAAGTGAGCTCAATTAGTGCTAATATTTTGAAAAATACACAAAATTGGTTCATTGCACATTTAAACAACGACGATGAGCTTAAAGAACTGAAAAAATACTACGACTTTGCGGATTTCACTGATAGTTTAATAAGATTTAGCGCAGGGAGTGATAAAGGTTTTGTTAGGATGAAGACTTATTCCAATCCATTTGTTGTTCCTGTTCAAATTGATAGATTTATTGTTAAGGAGGAATCTTAATCATGGGCTATGTAGGGAAGAGACGAAAGCCAGCTGAATATGCAAGTAAATCATCTCATGGTTATATTATCAAAGACCCTAAAGTTGAAGAGGCTATTAAAGGGTATTCTTTGCCAAAAGAATCTGAGGAAATTGACTTGAAAAAACGCCTAATAATTGATTTAGAGGAACCCAAAGTTAATCCAATAAAAAGTATCATTGCGATTGATGGCGGATATTCTGAAGTCTTTGTAAAAAAAGAATTCCCTTCGTCGACAATTAGCTTTTTTCAATTTGGAGCTTTAATTTTTAAAACTTCAGATTTAGAAGAAATGTCAATGAAGCCTTTCATTGATCCCGAAGACATGTCGAAATTAAAAGAGATCCAGCGATTTAAACTAGTGATCCCTACGAAAAATATTTTAATTAGGAACGAGACCTCTCTTGTAAATTCCTTTAGAAAAATTCTTTTTGCTTTTTTCCTGAATGAGCCAAAAGAGGATAAGTTCATTGAATCATTGAGATGGTTTTTATTTAATGAATATGGAAGTAAGCTCTCAGAATGGAATCTTGCAAGTTGCCCAAATTTTGAATGTAGAAAATCTAATGTTATGCTTAGTGAAAATAATAAGATGTCTGATTATTCCTTTGAATGCCCATTTTGTAAGGACGAAATATATTTAACAGATGTATTTAGACTTCATGAAGCAATTGATAATGAATTGGGAGCAGGTGGCATATTAGGTTATTTGGTTACTCTTTTAGAGCAAATAGTATTAATCCATTTAATAAGAATAATTTTAAAAATTAAACCGTCTTTGTTGAGTGAATTATTATTTATAAAAGATGGGCCTCTAGCTTTTTTTGGCCAGACAGCTACTATGTTCAAGCCAATGAGACAATTAGTGAGTTATTTATTTTCAAATCATAACTTATTTCTTGTAGGATTAGAGAAAAGTGGTGCATTTGTAGAACATGCAGACCAAATAGTATCAAAATTAGAGCCAAAAACAGCTTTATTACTAGATAATAAGTATATTTATAAATATATAATACCAGGAAAAGCAGATCCCAGTAATCCTTACGGAAGAACAACTTATTATGGTAATAAAATAATTTTTAAAACCAAGTATGAAGAAGTTTATGTTATCACATTACCAACAAAAGAAGTATTATTATCACCCCAAAAAAATGATTTTCAGAACATTGATACCATATTACTTAATGTCGAAAAACTAAGATGTGATATGTATGCGAGCTCATTAGTGCCAATTTCCTTAGTTAATAAGTTGGTTTCTTTATCCAGTCATCCAAGTTCAATTATATTAGAAAAGTTTGCACAGGATAGTGTAATTAATGTCTAAGTTTTTTTAAGATATTTTAGGGTCAGCTAGAAAATATATAAGTATTTCTTATTTAAATAGAATTTATAGGTATCAAATCTAGTATTGATCAATCCTTTCATTATGAGTCCTTTTTAAAATAGCAAATTCTTTGGTAGTCGCATCTCTGACAAAATTCTCCACAGTTTGGAGAAAAATCTCGTTCGATAATTCTATTAATTGTCGTTTTTGCATCTGACCTTGCTTCCTCAAGGCTAGTTTCGCCGATGTCAAAGTAGGCTACTTTATCACTTTTTCCGGATATAATCGCAAGACTTGCTTTATCAACTGATTGGCCTAGCTCATTAAGTCCTAATGAATATAGTCGCAATTGAAAGGCGGTTTCTAATTCTGTGCGTGGATCATCAGCAGTTTTATAATCTCTGACTTCAAGAGTCTCGTCAATATTAACAATTGCGTCAATCCTGCCTGAAATTGTAACTCTTTTTGAAAGTTTGAATTCAAGGCGAGACTCTACTTCTTTTGTAGATTTTATTTCATCAATATGATTTTTTATATAATTAAAAATAGCACTTTTTGCACTCCGTCTAATCCCTTCTAACTTGCCAGGATTGGCATATGGAAGATGGAACTCATCCTCGATTATTTCTTCAAGATAGTCTACTGGATTTTTACCTTCTGCTACTCCTTCTGTAACCATTCTAATAATATAATGAATGGACCTACCATATCCGAGCATTTCATTAATAATAGGTTTATATCCCCATAACTCTCGCATTCGATAAAAGTGTGCACATCTGTTAAACTCGATTATTTCGGCAGGACTATATGTAAGAATTTCCTCTTCATTGCCTTGTTTTTTCTGTATTTCATGTATTACTGGATCAAATGACGGCTTGCTCTCAGGTATCGAAGCCTCATTAATGAAAGGAGATTCTCTTATGTTTATTTTTATCCTTTTAAATCTCGAAAAAATAAGGCCATCTCTTGCTCTTGTAGCAGCTACATAAAAGAGCTTCCGTTCTGATCCCATATCACCTTCATACCTACCAACTTCAAATAAGTCTCTGGGGACAAGCCAATCATTAGATTTTCCCATCATTGAACTGGGAAATCTTCTAGATGTTAAAGCTGGCACAAAGACAATCGGCCACTCAAGGCCTTTAGCTTGATGAACAGTGTAGAGTTGGATAGCGTCTACCCCTCTTAAGTCATCAGATGGTTGTTCTTCGTAAGCTCCAAGAGCATAGGTGTTCATGAACCATACAAGGTTTCTAAGGTCTTTTTCCCACTTTAATTTTTCTCCACCCCGGCGTTGTTCAGTCTCGAAATCGGTGAGTAATGTATTAAACCGTCCAAGATTTGCCATAATCACAGCGTCATTAGGTTCATCCGGATGTAAATTTAAGTATCCTAGAAGAACGAGTAAGCTTTGGTATGCTTCGGTTAAGCATCTAAAATCACCGGATGTAATAGCGTATTTAAAGTTTTTCATAGCCTCAATGTTAGCTTCACATGGCCATAGTTCTAATGCTGCTTCTATAAGCTGGTCTCCGCTTATGGATTCTTTTGCCCACTGATTGGATTTCCAATGCATATCAGCACACCATGCAAAAATAATACCCATCGCTTGAGCCTCAGGTCTTTGAAATAATCCTATCCTTCCTCCTACTAAGTAGGGAATACCACTTTGTTTGAGTTCATCTGCGATTTTCGGCCCAGATGTCGAAACACTTCTGAGAAGTATAGCGATGTCAGAGTATGTACATATGCTTAAATCCACTAGTTTTCTTATTTGTGTTGCGATCCATTTAGCTTCTTCTTCTGCATATTCATGGGAAACATAAATTGCTTTGCCGTTGTCCTTTCGAGTGTGATTCATTGGGTGTTTGAGCATGTCGGAAACAAAATTCTGTGCGACAGAGTTTCCAACATTCACGATTTGTTTTACACTGCGCCGGTTTTCTGTTATCGATATTGTTTCGCAATCGAAATGATCTGCAAACCGGTTAAAGCATTCTGGAGCTGATCCACGCCATTCGTAGATACATTGTCTTGGATCGCCTACTATATAACAATTAGCATTCTTGGAAATTTGCCATATTAATCGTTCTTGAGCATTATTGATATCTTGGTATTCATCGACTACAAGATGGCTGATATTTGATATTACACTCGGCTCTTTTGCTAAATTCTGCACAGCTATATAAATCATCATTCCAAATGTGAGAAGCTTATGGCGATATAGCCTTCCTTCATATGTTTTTAAATGCTTTGAAAACTCCGGAGCTTGTTCCTCAAGAAGAGTGCGGTCAAGCAGTTCATCAAGAACAACATTAACTGAACGAATAAAAGTCTGGCAATTAGACGAGTAATTCTTTCCTGGGAGCCCTAGCCCCCATCCATGTCGCATAACAAAAGCCATTTCCTGATTTTCATCTAAAACATCATAGTTTCCAAATCCGAAATTATCTTGAAGTATCTGAAAACAAAAGCCGTGGATTGTCCCTATATACAGATCGCCTAGGTTTTTTGTTTTTTCTTCGCCGAGGATTTCTTCTACTCTGCGATATACTCGTTCCTTCATTTCTTGAGCTGCTTTTTCAGTAAATGTAAAGGCAACTATTGATTTTGGTTCAGTGCCGTTTGCTATAAGGTAGATTATGCGACGAGTAATTGTTTCTGTTTTACCGGCTCCCGCAGAAGCAATAATCCGAAGATATTGTTTTTCTGAGAGCACAGCATTTTCTTGATCTTTAGATAGTCCTTTGACTATTTTGTCAATAATTCGTTGAGTTATAGGTGCCATTATATTTTTTTACAAGGAATGAAATTCTTAAAATGATTCAGAAATCTTAGTTTTATAACTAAAGAATAAATTTCTCCTTGCTATGAAATGATAAACAACCTAATTTTCATGGCTATTTCTGAAAGCTGTAATATCATTTTCTTTTATGTTATGTGATTTTGGTTGCTGACTTATGTAATCTTTATATCATAGAAGGAATTTAAGGTCAATTTCTACTCCTGAAACCAGAGTAAATTATACCCAAATATGACCTTGACTTCGATGTTATCTATGCAAAATGGAATATTTTTCCTCAATTTTCCCAAATATCACCCCTAAATTCATCCCGAACGACTATTGTGATTTGTGGACAGCCATGTAAAATTTATAAAAGCAAAATTAGATAGGCAGCATTTCATTCTGCGCGCTATCAGGAGTAATAAATGATGGTGGGAAATTGTAAATCATCAAAAAAAGCTATTAATTCATTAATTTTTGTGTTGGTTTGGGTGCTATTTTCAAATGCTCTGGCCCAGCAGATCTGGCGAACCTGTGTCATAGTTATTGATGGGGATACAATTTTATTAGACGGAAATGAGATAGTCAGGGTCATAGGGATTGATACTCCTGAGACAAAGGACCCTAAGAAACCCGTTTAATATTACGGGAAAGAAGCCTATGAGTTTACGAAGAGATTAGTTGAAGGCAAAAAAGTAAGGTTAGCTTACGATTTGAATAAAAAAGATAAATACGGAAGGACACTTGCCTATGTG